>ERZ779866.4243-NODE-4243-length-10816-cov-6.114209_pt1 | contig 10816 bp, 10 predicted proteins | sample MGYA00511248_ERZ779866 | MGnify/ENA primary metagenome ERZ779866 (study PRJEB29588, sample SAMEA2155758) | human gut metagenome | biome: human gut; feature: human-associated habitat; material: faeces | place: Denmark | collected 2008/2010 ... | reverse complement strand
GGGAACAGTTCCTCCCGTATCCCGGCGCACTGCAAAATATCCCGGGACCAGCACAGACGGTTTAAGTCAAAGGCGTTGGTGCCGGAAGCGTCCGAATAATCGGTAACCAGCTGGCCGGTAAGCAGCCAAATAACATAGTCCTTAGGGTTGAGCACTTTATGGATCTTTCGAAAGGTATCCGGCTGATTGTCCCTTATCCACATCAGCTTTTCCAAACTGTAGGACGGACTGATTCGGTGACCGGTAATGTGGTAAAACTCCTTTTGGGAGATCCGGGCGGCCAAGTTATCCGCCTGTTTGACAGCCCTCTGATCCGCCCAGATGATTCCGTCTCCAAGAAGCTCCCCCTGTTTTCCCAGGCACACACATCCCATCATCTGGCCGCTGAATGAAACAGCCGCTACTTGGCTTTTGTCCACGCCTTCCAGCAGCTGCCGGCTTGTCTCACACACCGCCTTCCACCAATCCCCCGGATCCTGCTGAGCCCAGTTACCGTTAAAATAACTGGTGGGATAGCTGTAAACCGCGCTGTTTATCAGTTCTCCCCGGTCGGTAAAAAGGGTCGCTTTGTTTCCAGTGGTCCCCAGGTCGTGAGCAATGAGATATACTGCCATAGCTTCACCTCTTATATATTTTCAAAAGGGGCGATTATTTTTTCAATTTCCTCAAACATCTCCTCCGTCAGCTCCCATGTCAAACACTGTAAATTTCCCAGCAGCTGTTCCGGGGTGTGCGCGCCGGCAATAATGGAGGTTACCTGTGGGTTCTGACGCAACCAGTTCAGGGAAATTTCATTCAGGGGATGGCCGATTTTCTGAGCAAACCGGCACAACTGCTCGGAGGCTTCATAATATCTGCTGAACAGCGGTTCTCTGAATTTGGGGTTTTGATTACGAATATCCGCCTGAGAAAAATTGGCGCTTCTTTTAAATTTTCCGCTGAGCAGTCCCTGGAACATAGGGCTGTACGGCATAAACGCTTGACCGTGCGCTTTTACGTGAGGAAGCACCTCTTTTTCCGTTTTGTATTCCAAGGGGATGTTATGATAACTGTCCGTGTTGCGCTCCAGCATGTTATATAAGGATTGCTGGGAATTGATCTCTACCATGGATTCAAAGGTTTCCGCATCCTTTTGGGAAAAGTTGGTCAGCCCGATATAGCGGATTTTTCCTGCCTTTTTAATCTCTTTCAGGGCGTCCACTGTCTCTTCGATAGGAGTATTATGGTCCGGCCAATGAAGCTGGTAAATATCGATATGATCCGTCTGAAGCCTTCCCAGGCTCTGGTCAATCTCCCACAGGATGCTCTCACGGCTTAAATCGTTGCGGGTGACCTTGTCGCTTCCCCAGCGAAGGCCACACTTGCTGGCGATAATAACCTTATTCCGGAACCCATGTTTTTTCATAATCTTTCCCAATATGGCTTCCGAATGGGAAAAGCCGTATACCGGGGCGATATCAAAAAAATTTATTCCGTTCTCCAGGGCGGTCAGCACGATTTTTTCCGTGTTTTCATCGCTGGAACCATCCCAGTCTCCGCCGAAATCCCACCAGCCGATGCCGATGGAAGATATTTCTTCTTTTATTTTTTCTACCTTTTTATAAATCATACGTGCACTCCTTTTCTACTGTACCGTTGCCTTATTGGTTGGGGTAAAGGAGCTTATGCACCTTGGGATCGTCAATATTGGCTTTAGTCACGATAGTCGCGCCGGTGTCCACCACCTTGGGTACCTGCCGGTTTTCTAAGGCGTCCACGGCGAACATAGCGCTTTTATATCCGATGCCAAAGGGATCCTGCCCCCCCATACCGGTAAGCACGCCGTCTTTTACCGCCTGGATTTCCACATCGTTGGCGTCAAAGGCGTATCCCATGACTTTCCCGGCAGCGCCCGCCGCGGCGATACCTTTAGAAATGCCCACGCCGGTCATATCATTGTCCGCGAAAATACCAATTAAATCCGGATTGGCCTGGATCAGTGTCTTGGTCACATTCTCCGTAAGTACCGGATCATTTTCCACATACTGAACATCCAGCATAACCATGGAAGGAACCAGCGCTTTCATCCGTTCCATAAAGCCTCTGTCCCGGTCCTGGTCCACCTTGGATGCCTTGGAAGAATTGATCACCAAAAATTTCTTTCCCTGAGGGTCAATGCCTGCCGCTTTCCAGTCTGCCAGCATGGCATCGGCAGCTCCGGCGGCGGCGTTGACGCTGTCGGTAGCTAAAAAGGACACATAATTGTCCGAGCTAATCTGGTTATCCATCGTTACGACCGGAATACCTTTGCTCATAGCCTCATCGATCGCCGGAATGGTCAAATCGTTGCTAGTGGAGGCGATAGCGATACCGTCCGGGGCTTCTTTTACTACCTGCTGTAAAATTTCTACCTGCAAGGCCACGTCGGTTTCCTCCGGAGGCCCATAGGTGGTCACTTTTAACAGTTCAGGATGCTCCTCGGCAGCTTTTTTGGCTCCGTTGAGCATGGTCTGCCAAAAGTCAGAGTTAAGCGCTTTTACAATAACCGCGATATTATAAGGTTTCTTGCTCATTTTCAATATCCTCTTTTCTGTTAAATTTTACTGTGAAGTAGGAAAAATGGAACCGGTACCACATAACTTAAAATAAATAACCGATTTCAACTTGCTTTCGGTTACCCATAAAACACGATACGGCGCAGACAGCCCAAATCCGCCGTTCAAACCGTCCAGGCGTCTGCCCCAGACAGGTCTTATCAATATGGATGTTTTTCCCTATTTTGTATGCCCAGTTTATTAATCAGCTTTTTTCGACTTATATACTTTATAGGAACCGGTTCCATGTTTGTATTATACACGAAATAAATTTTCATGTAAATAGCTTTTTTCACTAAAATATCAAAGCTTTTTTTGTTCATCTTTACCAGTTTCTTATGCATCGTCCCTCAAAGGACGGTAACCCGGGCCCGCGTCACCTTTACAGGCAGGCGACGCGGGGGACCCTTGACTCGTCTATATCTCCGGACAGCTCTTCCAATTGCCCAAACCTGCGGCGATAAGCTTCATTCCGCTTAATGTGCTGGTTTCCCTGCCCGGTTTTTCTTCTCCGGTGTTGAAATAAATCGAGTTAAGGTTATATACTACTACCTTCCCCGTATCCATCACCGTTTGGATATTGCGTACAACGGTTGCAATATCCGGCCCTCCCATTTCGATGGTAAAATGGTCCGGGACATACTTTCCGTCCAGGATATCCGCATCTACATGAAGGTAGATGGCGTCTACCCTCTCCGCCAGCTCGTTGACCGCCCGCGTCCATTTTTGCACATCGCAGAAGGCCGCGGTGTCCAGCACCGTGACTCCCAGCTGACGCAGGTTTTGGATCTCTCCCTCGTCTACGTCTCTAGCGTCGCTGAGGATGACATTTTTATCATCGTAGATAACCTGCATTCCCACAAGTTCACGCCATTCGTCAAAACACAGTCCCAGGGTGGTCGCCAGAGGCATTCCCCCCAGCATTCCCGACTGGGTAGTTTCCGGGGTGTTGATATCCCCGTGGGCGTCCAGATAAACTACACCTACCTTCTTGTCGCCGCCCAACGCCCGCTGGATCCCTCCGGATACTGGCACTCCGTACATACAGTATCCGCCTGTCACCAGGACTACTTTTCCGTCCCTCAAACCCGTATACACTTCATCGGATACCGCCTTGGACAAGGTCTCATAGACCTCTTCCTGCCTTTGAGGGCAGTACGCAATCTCCTTTACCTCAAAAGGGACGCCCGCTTTATGATAAACCCCGCACAGCTTGTAATCGTCCAGCTCCCGGGGTTCGTTCCAATGCTGCAGATCAGAATAAATACCCGCCTGTTTGTTGTTTACATCCAATCCCCATCCAATGTCGCCATAAGGGATTTCCACTACTTTCAGTGCCTTTACATTTCTTAGTCTCATCTAAGTTCCCCTTTCCCGGTAGATATCTCCTCGCCGTCGGCCTATCGGCCGAAAATCCGCCGGGCACGACCGGTGGCCGTGCCCGGACAGCAAGACAACTCTCTTACTGCTCTTCACCGGATTTCACAATATTTTGAGGATACTTAAATTTCATATAAGCGTATACCGGCAGTCCTAACAGCAGGAACAGGAAGCCCCACATTACAGACTCATAACCGGTGCCGTAGATGGCATAAAGCAGATATACAAAGGCAACCAGCGCCTCGTCCCGCTGACCGGCCCCGGCATTGCCACCGGCATCACGCAGGTGTTTGTGCCCGCAGTCTCTACTTTTATTATCAGCCGTATGCTGGGCGGCGGCTCCAACCTGCTGATCGGCGATTTGATCGAGCTGCAGTTCCTTGGCAACTCCTACAATCTGAACCTCGGCTCTGCCATGAGCCTGGTGCTGATGGTCATTGTCCTGCTCTGCATGAGCTTCACTTCGAGCTTTGACGAGTCCGAGATGGAAGGAGTGATGTGATATGGCAAAAAAACATTCCGCATTGCTCATGCGCACCTACGTTATTCTGGTGTTCTGCTTCATGTATCTGCCCATCGCGGTCATGATTGCGTTCAGCTTCAATGAGAGCAAATCCCGCTCGAACTTTACGGGCTTCACCCTCGGCTGGTACAAAAGTCTGTTCCACAACGAGATGATTTTGTCCGCGCTGGGTCTGAGCCTTGTGCTGGCGCTGGTGTCCAGCATTATCGCCACGGTGCTGGGCACGCTGGCGACCCTTGGCATCAACTCGATGTCCCGCAAAAGCCAGCTCATCATCAATAACATCAGCTATGTGCCTGTCGTCAATCCGGAGATCATCACCGGTGTCTCACTGATGCTTCTCTTCGTCATGGCGCAGAACTTCGGCATCGGCGGCGAGAGCGGCATCTTCGGCTGGCCGACGCTGCTGATTGCACACATCACCTTCAATATCCCGTATGTTATCTTTAATGTAGGCCCCAAGCTGCGCCAGCTCGATCCCAGCCTGTACAATGCAGCGCTGGATCTGGGCTGCACACCGCGCCAGGCTTTCACCAAAGTCATCATGCCGCAGCTGTCCCCGGCCATTTTGTCGGCATTCCTCATCTGCCTTACCTACTCTATTGATGACTTCATGATTTCCTACTTTAACTCCGGCACGATGCAGACACTGCCTATTGCCATCTACTCGATGACCCGCAAGAAGGTCAGCCCCGAGATCAACGCGCTGTCTGCAGTCATATTCTGCGTCATTCTGGCAATCATCCTGATTTCCAACGCCGCAGACTCCCGCGCCTACCGCCGCAACCAGAAGGCCATCCGCAAAGCCATGCTGGACGAAGGGGGGCGCTGAAGATGAAGCTGAAAAAGTTTTCCGCTGCAGCGCTGGCCGCACTGACTGTCACCATGATGAGCGCCGCGCCGGTGCTGGCCGCCGATGACATCGAGGTCAACGAGGATATTTCCGTCTCCGGCGACTACGATTGGAAGCGCTTTGCCAACGACCATATCACGCTGAATGTCTACAACAACGGCCTGTATATCTCCGACGGTTCTGACGAGAGCATCAACGTTCTGTCCGCATTCGAGGAGCTGACCGGCATCAAGGTCAATTACACAACCTACGACTCCAACGAGAGCCTCTACGCCAAGCTGAAATCCGGCGGCGTATCCTATGATGTCATCTTCCCATCGGATTACATGGTGGGCAAGATGGCCAAGGAGGGAATGCTGTCCGAGCTGAACATGGACAACATTCCGAACTTTGCCGGCATCGGTGAAACATATCTGGACCGCAGCTTCGACCCCGGCAACAAGTACAGCGTGCCCTACATGTGGGGCACAACGGGCCTAATCTACAACACGACGATGGTCGAGGAGCCGCCCACGAAATGGGCGGACATGTGGGATGTTGCGTACACAAACAATGTGCTGATGTTCAACAATTCCCGCGACGCTTACGCGATTGCAGCCAAGACGATTGGTCTGTCGATGAATCCGCAGTCCGTTGATGAGATCACCGCCATCACCGACGCGCTGAAGGCCCAGAAGAACATCGTGCAGGCCTACGTCATGGACGAGGTCTTTGACAAGATGGAAGGTGGCGAGGCCGCCATGGCGCCCTACTATGCGGGCGATGCCATCACGATGATCGACGAAAACCCAGACCTTGCTTTCGTCCACCCGGAGGAAGGCGTCAACTTCTTCATCGACAGCATGTGCATTCCGGCCAACGCCAAACACCGGGAGGCCGCCGAAATGTTCATCAACTACCTGTGTGAGCCGGACGTCGGCCTTGCCAACGCGGACTTCATCGGCTATTCCACCCCCATCACCGCCGTGTGGGAGATGCTGGACGACGATTTGAAGTACAGCGAAATTGCCTACCCGGGCGCGGAGGTTCTGGACAAGGCGGAAGTCTTTGAAACTCTGCCCGACGACATCAACGCCGCCATGGATGCCCAGTGGAGCGAGATGAAGAGCTATGAGGATGGCGGCAGCGGCTGGATGGTTCTTGCCCTGCTGCTTCTGGCCATCGTTATCTCTGCATTCAATATCTGGCGCAAGCTCCGCAAAAAATCCCGCGATAACTATTAAACAGTTTCAGGCTGCACACCGTTTTGCGTGTGCAGCCTTTTTGTTTGCCGGCCCGCAGCCTTGCCGCTGCACCCTTTTACAGTTCGATTTGTAGGGAGGGGTCTTGACCCCTCCTCGTCATCCGCCCGCGGGCCGATGCAAGCATCAGCCCCTACGGCCAGCCCCAAAGCCCCCGCCTTTGCATTTTTCCAACATTTGTGCTATACTCTGCTTGACGAATCAATTCAAAATCCATCAAGGAGGGCTTCCTTATGCCCGAAAAGCTCATAACCTACACCCAAAAATTTACCGTCTACCGCACGGACGGCGACCACCTCGGCCATGTCAAGCTGGGGGCGCTGCTGCGCTATGCCCAGCAGGTTGCTACCGCCCACGCCGAGGCCGTAGGGCTGGACGATGCCCTGTACCGCAAGACCCACACCGCCTATGTGCTGGCCAAGCTGGCCCTGCACGTCACACGGCTGCCCCGTGTGGACGAGGAACTGACCCTTGTCACCCAGCCCGAGCGCTGCAAGCGCGCCGTCAACAAGCGCATCACCCATTTTTACGATGCCGACGGGGCAGAGGTCGCCACAATGGACAGCCGCTGGGTACTCATTGATACCGAAAAGCGTATGATCCTGCGCAAGCACCCGGAGCAGTTTGACGACCAGTGGGCCGAGGATGTGCCCCTTGAGCTGCCGATACGCCTGCCCCGTGTTGCACCCGAGGACTGCGAGACGCTGGGCACGCAGACCGCGGCCTACTCCCGCTGCGACATGAACGGCCACCTCAACAACACCCGCTATGCCGACATTGTCTGCGACGCCGTACCGTGGCAGGTCTGGGACAGCGCGCAAATCTCCGATTTCGTCATCAGCTACCACCGCGAGGTACCCCGCGGCGAGAGCTTCACCCTGCGCCGTGCCAGACTGGCAGAGGACACCTTCTATTTTGACGGCGAGCGCGAGGGCAAATCCGCCTTTGAATCGCTGCTGACGTTCAAATCCTTATAATTCCTACATAAACCCCTGTTACACTGTTTACATCGACAATGTAAAGGAGTTATTATTATGACAAAGCAAAAATTCGGCCTGACCGGCACGGCGCTCAAAACCATTGCGCTGGTGCTCATGGTGATGGATCACATTCACTACTTTTTTGAATTTACGGGTGTTGTGCCGGAATGGTTCAGTATGCTGGCGCGGCTGTCCGCGCCGCTGTTCCTGTTCTGCACCGTGGAGGGCTTCGCCCACACCCATGACCGCAGGCGCTACTTTCTGCGCATCTGGGCCATCGGTACTGCGATGGGCACGGTGGAATTTTTCATGATCTATGCAGGGGCCTTCCGCCGCGGGGACGGCTTCTACCCGATGAACGCCATTTTTCAGGATCTGATGCTGCTCTGCATCATCTGGCAGGGCATCGACTGGCTGCGCCAGCGCCGGTTTGTACGGGGCGCACTGGCTGCTGCCATGCCGATTCTCTGGCCGATTTGCATCGTAGCGCTGCTGATGCTTTTTCCCAAAATTCAGGACGCACCGATCGGCTCTGCCGTGTTGGCGTGGGTCATCACCGCGCCGCTGCCTTTGTGGACATCCATCACCGACGGCGGCTGGTCTTTTCTGGCCGGGGGCATCGTGCTGTATGCGCTGTATAACCACAAGCGCCTGCGGCTGGTCGTTTGGGCAGCTATGACCTTCCTGTGTGATTTTGTTCTGGTCTTTCTGCAGGTTCGCGGTCTGCCGGATTTTGCCTTTTCCCAGATGTTCACAGCCTACTATGAGTGGCTCGGCGTCTTTGCCGTTATCGGCATGGCGCTGTACAACGGCCAGCGCGGCAGCGGCCACAAGCAGCTGTTCTACTGGTTCTACCCGGCACACATTTATCTTCTCTACGGGGCATCCTGCCTTGTCTACACGCTTACGCGGTAAGGAGAGCTTATGGCACACATTCTGGCAGTTGACGATGACCGTGACCTTTGCACGCTGCTAAAAACAGCGCTTGAGCGTGACGGCCACACCGTAGAAACCCGCACCTCCGGCACGCAGCTGACTGATACGCTCTGCCGCTGGGCGGACTGCATCCTGCTGGATGTGATGATGCCCGGCGAGGACGGCTTTGCCGTCTGCCGCCGCATTCGCGCCGAGACGGACGCGCCGATTCTGTTTCTGACGGCCCGCACCGATGAGCCGTCCGTGCTGACCGGTCTCGGTCTTGGTGCGGACGATTACCTGACCAAGCCGTTCCGCGTGGCCGAGCTGCGTGCCCGGGTTGCCGCCCACCTGCGGCGGCAGAACCGCACGCCGTCCCATAAGATCACCCGCGGCGGGGTAACGCTGGACCTTTCTGCCAAAGAAGCCGGCGTTGGCAGCACGCCTTTACACCTGACAAAATCCGAGTACGCCATCTGTGAGCTGCTGGCCCTCCATGCAGGGCAGACCTTTTCCAAAGAACAAATCTATGAAGCCGTGTTCGGTTATGACGGTACAGCGGATGACACGGCCATCACCCAGCACATTAAAAACATCCGCGCCAAGCTGCGCGCAGCCGGGGCAGGGGAGGTGCTGCAAACGATATGGGGAGTTGGCTACCAATGGCAAAACGAAAACTGACATCCCTGCGCAGTGTTCTGCTGCGGTATCTCTTTTTGTGCGGCGGCGGATGTGCGCTGATTCTGGTACTCTGGTGGGTCATTTTTATGCAGCTGATAAACAGCGGTTTTCTGCTGCCTGCCGTGGCGTCCGCCCAGGCCTGCGCCGATGCCCGGGAGACCGTAGCCGCCGTGACCGCAGAAACATTTGATTCCAACCAAATCAGTGACCTGTGCCGCTGGGCTGTGGTGCAGAATGACACGGTGCTGCAGACCAACATGGATGACCGGCATCTGAAAATTGCCCTCAATGCCTTTCACGGCAGCGGCAATCTGGGGTATACGCAGTACCAGTACGATGTCAAAATGGCTGACGGAAGCTTTTGCCTTTTGCAGTACGACTATGCTACGCCCTACGCCGACCCGGCCCTGCGGGACACGCTGCCGGATTTCCAGACCTGCTACATGCTTTTGCTGGCGCTGCTGGTCATTGCATGGCTGGGCTGGCAGACCCACTGCACCGTGCGGGTCTTTGCCGCCGAGACCGCCTGTCTGCACCGCGCGGTGGATGCCATCGCTGCGCAGCAGCCCGAGCGCATTGACGCAGACGGCGCGCACCTGCGAGAGTTTTCCGCCACGCTGCATGCCATGCAGACGATGGGCCGAGAACTGACCGACAGCCTGCAAAGCCAATGGCGGATGGAGCAGCAGCGCGCCGAGCAGATTGCCGCGCTGACGCATGACTTGAAAACGCCGCTGTCCATCATTCAGGGCAACGCAGACCTGCTGGCCGAGGATGCTCTGTCCGCCGACCAGCAGACACAGGTCGAAGCCATCCTGCGTGGCACGGACCGTGCCCAGCAATATCTGGCCGCCCTGCGCACCGCCTGTGCACCGTCCGCCGCAGGGGAAACCTTTTCCAGTCACATCCTTGTCAGCACGCTGGCGGAAACCGCCCGCGCCCTCTGTGCACCTGCCGGGGTACAGTTTGTGCTGGACGAGCAGTGGCAGGGGACGCTGTGCGCGGCGCAGTGCGATCTGCTCCGGGCTGCCGAAAACCTGCTGGACAACGCCGTGCGCTATACGCCCCGCGGCGGCACCGTCACACTGTTGGTTACAAAAGAGAAACAGGATTTCATCCTGCGTGTGACCGATACCGGCCCCGGCTTCACTGCCGAGGCCCTCGCCAGAGCGGGGGAGCTGCTTTATACAGAAGCTGCCCGCAGTGACACAGCCCACCAGGGTTTTGGGCTGTATTTTGCACGCAGGGTCGCGCTTTCACACAGTGGCACGCTGCGCCTGTCCAACACGCCCGGCGGCTGTGCGGAGCTGCGCCTGCCAATTTGTGAACAAATTGAAAAATGACAAAAGATTTACAATTTGCTATTGACATTCGGTGACAAAACAGTTACAATTTAGATGCAAGCTAAATGAACCCCAAGTCAAATAGCTTTATCACATTTTCATGTGTTCTTCTCCTCCTTTCTTGTAAATCCCCGCCCATCCCTCAGGGCGGGGATTTATTTTTTGTAACCCAGCACCGCGGGCATTTTTCTTTACAATCCCCGGAAATCGTGCTAAAATAAAAGTCGTATGTCCTTACCGTCCTGTACCTGTACAGACTACTTATATATAAAGGCAATACCGCATAATTCTAAGTGCCGATACGGCGAGCGAGGTGCGGCAGCTGCT
>ERZ779866.4234-NODE-4234-length-10845-cov-12.166543_pt1 | contig 10845 bp, 7 predicted proteins | sample MGYA00511248_ERZ779866 | MGnify/ENA primary metagenome ERZ779866 (study PRJEB29588, sample SAMEA2155758) | human gut metagenome | biome: human gut; feature: human-associated habitat; material: faeces | place: Denmark | collected 2008/2010 ... | reverse complement strand
TCCTTTCTTCACGGGCAAGCAGAAGCTGGTGGATACCGGCGGACGTATCGATAAGTTCAAGAAAAGATACGGAATGTAAGGAAGAAACGAAACGGGCTTTAAGGTGTCTTTTCATCTTAAAGCCTTATTTTTTGTGGAAAAACGATTTGCCGCGGCACTTGCGGAATATAATATAGGCGTATGAAAAAATCAGATACCGAGAAAAAAAACTGTACGTATATCGGCGGTCAGGCGGTTATGGAGGGCGTGATGATGCGGGGAAAACTCGCCATGGCCACTGCCGTCAGAGACCCCGAGGGAAATATTCAGGTGGAGGCGGAACGCATTACTCCGCCCGAAAAAAAGAGCCGTTTTTCCCGCCTGCCCTTCATTCGGGGCATTTTTAATTTCGTTTCCTCTCTCGTCGTCGGAAACCGCGTTTTGATGCGCAGCGCCGAGGTCGCGGAAGGAGACACGGAACAGCCTTCAAAAGCCGAAAAATGGCTGGCGGAAAAACATAAAATCAACGTCAATTCCCTCTTGAACGGTCTGGCCACCGTTCTCGGAATTGCGCTCGCCATCGTCATTTTCGTCATGCTTCCGCAGTATCTGACGGGGCTCACGCCTTTCAAGACCACGGGGTTGGAAGGACTTTGGTTCAACCTCATCGAAGGGGGAATCCGCATCGCCGTATTTATTTTGTATATTCTGGGGATTTCTCTTTTCCCGTCCCTTCGCCGCGTGTTTATGTACCACGGCGCCGAACATAAGACCATCACCTGTTTCGAGCGGGGACTCCCCCTGACGGTGGAGAACGTGCGCGGCTGTTCCCGCGTACATGACCGCTGCGGCACGACCTTTCTCTTTCTCGTCATGGTGGTGAGTATCCTCGTGTTTTCCCTCGCCAATACGGTCGTGGGCGCGTTCATCTATACGGGGCATAAGACGCTGGATTTCTTTATCCGCTTGATTTTTAAGCTGCTGCTTCTTCCCGTCGTCGCGGGTGTTTCCTATGAAATATTGCGCGCGCTCGCAAAGACGCAGAATAAATTTTTCCTCGTGTTCAAAGCGCCGGGGCTTCTTTTGCAGCGCATTACGACGCGGGATCCGGACGACGGCATGCTGGAATGTGCGATCGCCGCCTTTGAAAAGGTCCTGAAAATGGACGCCGACCCGACGATTCCCGAAACGGTATTCGCGACGGCGTGCAAGATGACGGAGCTCCTTTCCAATACGAAAAAACGTTTCAAAGATAACGGAATAGAGGAGGAAGAGGCCGAGTGGATCTTCTCCATTCTCCTGAATATTCCCAAGAGCGCGGTGAGCGGCGAGGAACATATTCTCAGAATCGCGCAGGTCAAGGAAATTCTCAAAGTCGCGGACGAACGACTCACGGGCCGACCGCTTTGGTATATCATCGGGGATACGGACTTTTACGGCTATAAAATAAAAGTGGACGAAAGGGTGCTCATACCTCGCCCCGAAACGGAGGAGCTCGCCCAGCAGGTAATTTCCTCAGCGGAGGAAGGGGACAATATTCTCGACCTCTGTACGGGCAGCGGCGCGATCGCGATTGCCGTATATAAAGAGCTGGAAAAAAATCGCCGCAAAGTGAGCGTGACGGCTTCGGATATCAGTGCGGAGGCGTTGGAGCTCGCCAAAGAGAACGCTTTGGAGAACAATGCGGACATCGCTTTCGTGCAGTCCGACCTGTTTTCGCGGATTCGCGGGAGATACAACATCATCGTGAGCAATCCGCCCTATATTCCCACGAAGGAGATAGAGAGCTTACAGCGCGAGGTGCGGGATTTCGAGCCGCGCGGAGCTCTGGACGGAGGCGAGGACGGACTCGATTTCTATCGCCGCATCGCGGAGAACGCGACGAAATATCTCTCCCGCGGCGGTATGCTCATCATGGAAGTGGGGTTGGGCGAAGCGGAGGAGGTCGTCAAGCTGTTCAAGTACTGCGATTACGCGATGATTCTCAAAGATTTGCAGGGCGTGGACAGATTTGTGAAAATCGTCGTCTGATAAAAAACAAAGAAACGGCGGGATAAAAGGGTATGTTCAAGAAACTCGACGATATTTTGAAAAGATATGAATTTTTGTCCGCGCAGCTCTCCGATGCGAACGTCATTTCGGACATGGGCGCTTTTGCGAAAATTTCCAAGGAACGCGCGGATATTCAGGAGACAGCGGAAAAATATATCGAATATCTCGCGTGCGAAAGAGAGATGAAAGAAGCGTTCGCGGGCGCGGAGGAAGAATCCGACCCCGAAATGCGCAAGCTGTTTTCCGATGAAGCCTATGTCTGTAAAGAAAGGCTTTCGGGAATCAAAGAGGAGCTCAAAATATTGCTTCTTCCCAAGGACAAAAACGACGAGCGGAGCTGTATTCTCGAAATCCGCGCGGGTGCGGGAGGGGAAGAGGCGGCGCTGTTCGCCGCGGAGCTTTGCCGCATGTATCAGAATTATTGTGCCGCGCACAGGCTCCGCGTGGAGGCGGCGGACGTAAATTCCACAGAATTGGGCGGCGTCAAGGAGGCCGTATACAACGTTTCGGGAAAAGGGGCGTATAAGCTCCTCAAATACGAGAGCGGCGTCCACCGCGTCCAGCGAGTTCCGGAGACGGAGACGCAGGGGCGGATTCATACCTCTACCGCGACGGTGGCGGTGCTCCCCGAAGCGGAGGACGTGGAGGTGGAAATCAACGACAAGGATATTCGGATCGATATTTTTCATTCGGGCGGCGCGGGCGGCCAGAACGTCAATAAGGTCGAAACCGCCGTGCGCCTGCGTTATCACGGCAAGGATGCCGATACGGGCGAAGCGGTGGAGTTCCTGATCGAGAACATGGAGACCCGCTCGCAGCTGATGAACCGCGAGAACGCCATGCGCATCCTCAAATCGAAGCTCTACCAGCGCGAGCTGGACAAACGCATGGCCACGCAGCAGGCTTTGGAGGCGTCGAAAAAGAAGATCGAATGGGGTTCGCAGATCCGTTCCTACGTCTTCGACGACCGCCGCGTCAAGGACCACCGGACGGGGGTGCAGACCTCGGCTGTCGAAGCCGTCATGGACGGGGGGCTGGACGAATTCATCAAGGCTTACCTGATGGAGTACGGCGCCGAAGCCTGATCCGGGGTTTCGCCGTACGATAAGATCGCTATCTTTGTAAGATGAAGAGACTACTCGTTTTCCTGACGCTTGCGGCTTTTGCCGTCATGCCGCGCGCTGCGGCTCAGGGGACGCAGCCCGTATCGGCCTGCGGCGCACCGCTTCCGCATGCTCCGGTGCTGGTCGGCATGACCGATACTGCGGCCTACTTCCCGAAACTGAAGGGCCTGCGCGTGGCCGTGCTGGCGAACCATACCGCCGTCGCGCGTTTCTGCGAACCGGCGCAGGGGAAATACGCGGCAGAGGCGGAACGACTGCCGGGAGTATCCGCAGGCGAAGCGGCGGCTTTGCCGGACAGGGCCGGGAGTCGGCCGGCTCGTTTGCCGGGGGCTTCCGCCGACGGGACGATCCATCTGGTCGATCTGCTGCACGGCCGCGGATTCAATGTGACGGGGATCTTTTCGCCCGAACACGGATTCCGGGGAACGGCCGATGCGGGCGAGCATGTCGGAAACTCGGTGGACGGGCGGACGGGAATCCCGATTCGGTCGCTCTACGACGGCAATACCAAACGCCCCTCGGACGAGGCGATGCAGTCGTTCGACGTGCTGGTGGTCGATATGCAGGACGTCGGACTGCGGTTCTACACCTATTATATAACGATGCTCCGCATGATGGACGCCTGCGCCGAATTCGGCCGTACGGTCGTCGTGCTCGACCGGCCCAATCCCAACGGGCATCTGATCGACGGGCCGGTGCTCGACATGAAGTACAAGTCGGGCGTCGGAGCCTTGCCGATTCCCGTGCTGCACGGGCTTACGATGGGCGAGATCGCCCGGATGGCCGTCGGCGAGGGGTGGAGCCGGAAATGCAGGCTGGATGTGGTCTGCTGCCGCAATTACACCCATGCGACACCTTACAGGCTTCCGGTCGCGCCGTCGCCCAATCTGCCGACGCAGCGTGCCGTCTACCTCTATCCGTCGCTCTGCCTTTTCGAAGGGACGGTCGTCAGTCTTGGGCGCGGAACAGACAAGCCGTTCGAAATCTACGGCCATCCCGATATGAAGGGGTATGGATTCTCGTTTACGCCACGGCCGACGGCAGGGGCCAAGCATCCGCCGCTGGAGGGACGGCTCTGCCACGGCGCCGACCTGAGCCGAATGCCGCTCGACGAGGCGCGGCAGGTGGGACTGACGCTGCGCTACGTGATCGAGGCTTATCGCAATCTGGGCTTGGGCGAGCGGTTCTTCACTCCGATGTTCGAAAAACTCATCGGCGTGGGCTATGTCCGCGAGATGATTCTCTCCGGGGCTTCGGAAGCGGAAATCCGCGCGTGCTGGCAGGAGGACCTGCGCCGTTTCCGCCGCCAGCGGCAGCCGTATCTGCTCTATGCGGAGTGAAGCGGCATGCGTCGAAAATAAATTTTTTGAAAAAATCTGAAAAATATTTTTTCCTTCGGAAATATTACTGAATATTGCCGTCGATGATTGGATTTTGTAATCAAATGTCCCGGAATTTCTCAATATTGTAATCAAACGGCCTGAGAAACCCGATCCGGCGTTCCGTTTTTCTTGTATCTGAATGATACAATTACAAATATAAATACTTATATTTGCTAACGTAATATAATTTTTAGCGTTCCTTGCCGGACGAATTGTTATATCTTGTCAATTTTATTAATTTAATTTTAAGCCTATGACGCTCAAATCTTACTTGCGCATGTTATTGGCAGCCGTGACTCTTCTGTTTGTCACCTCAGGCTGTAATGACGACGACGACAAAGTCGGACCCCCCCCCTCTTATTCGTTTAGTGTCGCTGTTTCGGATGTAGCCCAGACCGAAGCTACCGTAACTGTAACTCCCAGCAACGACCAAGCTACCTACTATTATGCGGCTGTAAAGAAGGCCGAGTTCGACACGTTCGAGTCCGACGCGGCCTATGCCCAGCATATTCTCGACAATCTGAAAGCTATCGCGGATAAGAAGGTGCTGCCGCTCAGCGAGTATCTCGCAACGGCCCTCGTCAAGGGAAGCGCACCGCAGAAAATCACCGATCTGACGGCCGGCACCGACTACTACGCCGTTGCGCTCGGCATGCTGACGGACGGCCGCTTCACCTCCGATCTGGTGAAAGAGGCGTTCAAGACGGACGATGCTCCGGAGCCTGCTCCTGAATTGACCCTTTCCATGAGAGCGGGCGACGCCAGCGGTGCGAACACTTCTTCGTATGTCACCTGCCATATCAAGTCCTCGGATATAGTTTCGGCAAAAGCGGCATTCCTTATGAAATCTGCTGTCGATAAGGCGCTTGCCGAGGGAAAAACGCTTGCTGAGATTTTGGCCGGAGTTACGACTGATCCGACACTTAAGACTGAGCAGGTTGAGAAGATAAACAGCGCTGACGGTTATGACCTGCCTTGCCGCGGTGTGCCTGCTGCTACGGCGGTTACGGCGATTGTTTCCGTTACGAGTGCCAATGGAAAAACAACGGTCGATTCAGCTTCGGCAACTACTGATGCTGCTCAGGGCGGCGATTTGACTTTTACTATCGCTGTAACGAATATCGGAGCGAAAGGCGCTGATATTAACATTACTCCGTCTAATAATTCCGATACCTATTATTTTGATATTTATCCGGCTTCCGTTGTCGATCAGATACCTGATGACAATCAGTTGATTGCAGCTATTATTGGCGCGAATGACGGTGATGTTACCAAATATTTGTCTACGGGTCCTGATGGCTATTCTAAGGAGCTGATAGAGCAATATATTCCTTTTGATCCTGAAACGGAATATTGTGTAGTCGCTTTCGGATGTAACGGAACTGCTGGAACAACGGCCGTGACCAAAGAGAGGTTTACCACACTTGCAGATGACGGTGAAACGGGCGATGGTCCGGAACTGACTTTGACACTTCGTGCTGGAGATGCTAATGGTGCAAATACAGACACTAAGGTTTATATGGGAGCCTATGCTCCGACTGCAACAGGTGCGTATTATGGAGTATTTTTAACTTCGGATGTTGAAAAAGTACTTGCTCAGGGAGCTTCTTATGATGCTATAGTTACTCAGAACGGAACAGATATGTCTACTAAAGACGGATGGTTGGACGGGCTTGTTCAGAATCCCGGAATTGGAGTAACCTTTAGTGGATTAGATCCCGCTACTTCCTATACTTGTATTTTAAAAGTTACGGATTCGGCTGGTAAATCGACTACAAAGCATGTCGCAGCCACTACTGAAGGTGGTGGGGAGGCTTCCGATGCTTACAAGGCATGGCTCGGTACGTGGACTTTAACCAGCACTTCGTCTGAGGTGAATGCTGCGCCGCTTTCTTTCGACGTTACGTTCATTCAGGGGGTTGCTAATTCATCCTATAAATTACAAGGATGGGGCATTACTACGATTCGTGACCAGTCGCAGATTCTTCCGTCGGCTAAATTCGATAGTGCTACCGGAAATTTTGAGATATTGGAAGGCCAGAGTTTATATACCGATCCGGAGGATGGAAGTGTCCTGACTCTTACAGGACGGGCACTTTTGCAGGGAAAATATTATATTATTAACGGTGGTTATCCCGGATTTACCGGAAAGCTTAATGCAGATAAAAACTCGGCAACGATTACTCTATATCAAGGAAGTGTCGAGGGAATGGGTAATTTTACTACCAGTTCGATGGACTTCTTCTGGGTTCTTGGACAAGATATTTATTGGCAAAAGGCAGCTGAAGGATATACCGATAAGGATTATCCGATAGGTCCTTATACAATGACAAGGAAGAGTTCAGGTGCTTCTGTAGCTGCTTCGAAGTTTGCTGCTACAATTCTGCATGCAAGTAAACTGTCGAGTGTACTTTCTGGATGTACAGTTCTGTCAACTTCAGTTAAGCAGAATGGCGTGGTATTCGAAAGCCAAGTAGCAATGCCGAGCTCGCTTGTATTCGATCGTCCTGCTGCGTCGGGGACTGTCATTGGCAACAGTGGGAAATTTGAAAATGCTGGATTGAAAAAGCAGATTTCAAATAACTTGGATAATAACACGGATTTCCAACTCTTGAATAGGTTGTAAGAGTTTGAATAATCATATCGAACTGCGGTCCAATTTGGACCGCAGTTTTTTTATTGGAAATATATATGTGCTTCGGACATATGGAGACGGTTTGTGAAAATTTTCATCGGAAAATGAAATAATACGCCTGATTTATTGTATATTTGAATAATTCAGATATTTTTCCTGCGGCTTTTTATTATTCACCCACTTAAATAATTTAAGCTATGAAAAAATCCTACTTGTTCCCAAATTTCGTACTGCCGCTATTCGGTGCATTGGCGGTAATGTGTGCGGGTTCCTGCTCGCAGGAAATCCTCGAAGTATCCGAAGACCTTGTGCCGGATAATTTGCAGACGCGCGCAGGCATTGCTCAGATCGGCATTGTCAGTAATCCTGCGGGAAAAGGAATTGGCAATGAGTATTATGGAAAGGATATAGATTATACGTTTAACCTCGTGACGTCAGGAGTTGATGCGGGTATAGAAGTGATAAGTACAAACGTGTCGGTCTTTACTACGATAGACGGCGGCATCGATCAAATTTCACGGACCGATAAATCGCTGAAACTACGTTTTACAAAATGCGGTGTTTATCAGATATTGGCAACACGGAATTATCGTGATCTTGCGAACCCGTCGGGACCGATTATGCTCCAACAGGCAACCATTACTTGTCGGGTGGCGTCGCCTGTGGCAAGCATCGAAGGTCCGAGTTCTGTAGCACTCGGTAAAGTTTATAATTTCAGTGTCAATTTTGAAGATCCTGATTATCCTGATCCCAATCTGGAAATCACGGAATCGGTTTTTAATGATCCGCAGTGTACGATTATCAATAACGACGGAGCCGGAAACTATTTGATTCGTTTCGACCAGCCGGGCCAATACAAGATAGAACCGGGATTGTCTTGGACCAGCTCCTCCGGTTTTACAAGAATAAAACCATGTTATTGTGTGAACGTATTTTTCAGACCGGAGATGATTCACAAGTCCATAAAAGGTAGTTCTAAATTAGGAGGGATTTACCTGAATTTTATTGAATTGTGCGATCAGCAACAAGATGTTTATGCTTCTTTGCCATATAGAGTGTATTTCAAGTATAAAGAGGTGGGCATAAGGTCTAATGGAATTGCTTTTGAGGTCGTTGATTGGAAAGAAATCCGTCAGGCGGCTGGAGAGTCTGGAACAGTTATTATGCCTGCTACGACAACTCCAATGGATGGCATTTTTATGGGGCCTAATCCGGATATTCCCGGAGATTATTGGGAAATAGAGATTCCGAGCGATACTTGTTATTATTGGAATGGTTCCGCTGTGATTGCAGGTTCGGGAGAACCGATTGAGCTGCTTGAGTAGCATCAGCCCAACGCCTAAAAACATGCCCGAAGCATTATGCTTCGGGCATGTTTTTCCATGTTATAACCGTGCGTTATTCCGGAATGATCGCCTCGCTGGGGCAAACGCCTGCGCAGGTGCCGCAGTCGATGCAGGTGTTGGGGTCGATTACATAGATATCGCCAGCCGAGATAGCCTCTACCGGACATTCGCCGATGCAGGTACCGCAGGCAACGCAGGAGTCGGTGATTTTGTAAGCCATTTTTGAAAAATTTATTTGTTAATGTGTGTATGTAATGACAAATATAGAAACTTATTTGATAATATCAAAACCCGTATAGGGAATCAGCGCTTCGGGAATGCGGATGCCTTCGGGGGTCTGGAAGTTTTCGAGCAGGGCGGCGACGATGCGCGGCAGGGCCAGCGACGAGCCGTTGAGCGTGTGCGCCAGCTGGGTTTTCTTGTCGGCGTCCTTATAGCGGAGCTTGAGACGGTTGGCTTGGAACGATTCGAAGTTCGAGACGGAGGAAACCTCCAGCCAGCGTTTCTGCGCTTCGGAGTAAACCTCGAAGTCGTAGGTGAGCGCCGAGGTGAACGACATGTCGCCGCCGCACAGACGCAGGATGCGGTAGGGCAGGCCGAGCGACTTGACGATCGACTCGACATGCGCCACCATGCCGTCCAGCGCTTCGTACGAGTTCTGGGGCAGGCTCAGCTGCACGATCTCGACCTTGTCGAACTGGTGCAGGCGGTTCAGGCCGCGCACGTCCTTGCCGTAGGAGCCGGCTTCGCGGCGGAAGCAGGGGGTGTAGGCGGTCATTTTTACGGGGAAATCCTTTTCGTCGAGGATCACGTCGCGGTAGATGTTCGTGACGGGAACTTCGGCCGTGGGGATCAGGTAGAAGTTATCGACCGTGGCGTGGTACATCTGCCCCTCTTTGTCGGGAAGCTGTCCCGTACCGAAGCCCGAAGCCTCGTTGACCATGATCGGCGGCTCGACTTCGAGATAGCCGGCTTTGGTGTTGCAGTCGAGGAAGTAGTTGATCAGCGCCCGCTGCAGGCGTGCGCCCTTGCCCTTGTAGACGGGGAATCCGGCACCCGTGAGTTTTACGCCCAGATCGAAGTCGATGATGTCGTATTTGCGGGCCAGCTCCCAGTGGGGCAGCGGGTTTTCGGGCAGTTCGGTGTAGCTTTCGACGAGTTTTACGACGAGGTTGTCCTCTGCGGTTTTGCCCTCCGGGACGATCTCGGCGGGGAAGTTGGGCAGCGTGACGATCGCGGCCTGCAGCTCCTCCTGCACTTCGCGCGATTCGGCCTGCAGGCGGTTCGATTTCTCCTTGAGGTCGGCGACGAAGCGTTTGCGCTCCTCGGCCTCTTCGCGGCGGCCCTGCCCCATCAGCGCACCGATCTCCTTGGCGGCTTTGTTCTGCGCGGCCAGCGTATTGTCCAATTCTACCTGAATGGCCTTGCGGCGGTCGTCCAGCGTTTCGATCTTTTCGATGACGGGTGCGGCGTCCACGCCCTTTTTGGCCAGTTTGCGGATCGCGGCCTCTTTGTCATCGCGGATTTGCTTTAGCGTAAGCATACTATCTGTTGATTTTTGAGTATTCGTATTACAAACCGCAAATTTATAAAAATAGCGGCAATATCGCTCCCGGCGGGCGTTAAATTTTCAACCTCCGTGCGAAAAACGCGTTATGGCCGGGTGGGTGGCGACGAATCCGGCATGGCGTCTTTCCAGACACTCCGCACCCGGCGGTCTGTTGCCGATGTCTCTGCGCCGCGCGTGCGGTATGGGCTTCCGAGGTGTTTCCGGGGTGAATTTGGGCCGGGCCGGCTTCCGGCGCTTCGGCTTCCGGTGCTTCGTGTTTCAGCGCTTCGGGCGGCGGGACGCAGGGGTACGGGCGGAGAGGGGACAGGCGGGGGGCGTGGTGAAACCCGGATGAAGGCGGGCGCTATTCCGGGCGGCGGGGAATGCGGGGCAGGGATATGTTTTTTCGGCTTCGGCTCCGGTTTTTGTCGGGGAATTTGTTATTTTTGCAAAAAATAAAGCATGAACTTCGTCGAACTACTCGCTCCCGCCAGAGATTTGCAGTCGGCCGTGGCCGCCGTGGATTACGGCGCCGACGCCGTCTATATCGGCGGTGCGAAGTTCGGAGCGCGCCATGCGGCGGGCAACAGTGCGGAGCAGATCGCCCGTGTCGCGGAGTATGCCCACCGTTACGGCGTGCGGGTGCATGCCACGCTCAATACCCTGATTTACGACGACGAACTGGAGACCGCCGAGCGGCAGGCCCGCGAGCTGATCGCGGCCGGGGTCGATGCGCTCATCGTGCAGGACATGGCTCTGCGGCGGATGGATCTTCCGG
>ERZ779866.4232-NODE-4232-length-10850-cov-13.162019_pt1 | contig 10850 bp, 9 predicted proteins | sample MGYA00511248_ERZ779866 | MGnify/ENA primary metagenome ERZ779866 (study PRJEB29588, sample SAMEA2155758) | human gut metagenome | biome: human gut; feature: human-associated habitat; material: faeces | place: Denmark | collected 2008/2010 ... | reverse complement strand
AGTCAATAAGGGTTATAGGTTACCTTTATCAACCTAAATACATTATATAAGGAAGATAAATATGACGCAAGTAAATAAGGAGCGTATGCTCGCAGAATTTAAGGAAATTGTTGCTCTGCCTTGTCACAGCCTGCAGGAGCGTCCGGTATTCGAACTGCTCAAAGGCAAATTGGAGGCTCTCGGCTTTACGGTGGAAGAGGATGACGCCGGTGAAAAGCTGGGTGGCAACTGTGGTAATATGTGGGCGTTTTTGCCTGCCAGCGCAGGAGTTGAAGGTGCTGTACGCGTGCTGCTTTCTGCACATATGGATGGTGTTGAGCCTTGCGGCGGCACTACCGTTATCCAAAAGGACGGCGTTTTATACAGCGACGGCACCACTATTCTCGGCGGTGACGATAAATCCGGCGTTGAGGGTATTTTAGAGGGCATTCGCCTGCTGCTGGAGGAAGGTGCTCCGCATGGCGATATCCAGATTCTCTTCACTGTATGCGAGGAGGGCGGCGTTAACGGCTCCCGTTGCCTCGACCGCTCCAAGCTGCGTGCCGATGTTGGCTATGCACTGGACGGTGAAGGCGCTCCGGGCGAGATTGTTGTCGGCGCTCCCGGCCAGAAGAAATATAAAATCGACATTATCGGCAGAACCGCGCATGGCGGACTGGAGCCGGAAAAGGGCATCAACTCCATTATGATTGCTGCTAAGGCTCTTGCCGATGTTAAACGCTACGGCCGTATTGATGAGGAAACTACCTGTAATATCGGCATTATCGGTGGCGGTAAGGCAACCAATATTGTGCCTGATCTGGTAATCATTGAAGGCGATGCGCGCAGTCGTAACAAAGAAAAGCTGGAGGCTATCTGCAAGGAAATCGTAGAAACTATAGCAACAAGTGCTGAAAAATACGGCGCTAAGGCAGAAGTATTTGTAGATAACAAGTACGATTCCTTTGCTGTTGCTGAGGACAGCGATGTTGTGACGCTGGCAAAGGCTGCTTGCGCAATGCATGGCTTTACGCCGGATATTACGGTTACCGGCGGCGGCAGTGATGCCAACTTCCTGAATGCTTATGGTCTGCCGAGCGTAATCTTGGGCACGGGCATGAGCAATGTCCATACTGTTGACGAATACATCAAGGAAGAGGATTTGTACAATTCCGCGCTGATGGTACATGGTATTTTGAAGGCTGCGGTAAGATAAAAAGCTATAAATAGTGAAAGACCTGCATGTGCAAAACGTGCAGGTCTTTTCTTCTGAAATTTGACCATATAGCCGAATTAATGTATAATTTAGCTATATAAAGGAGGTGCGATTATGCCGAAAATTACTTCCAGTGCAGATTTGCGCAACAACTACAACGATATTTCTAATTTCTGCCATCAGTACAAGGAGCCGGTTTTTATTACCAAAAACGGCAAGGGCGATTTGGCTGTCATGAGCATTGAAGCCTACGAGGAGCTGACAGCAAGGTTTGAGTTGTATGGTGCGTTGAAACAAGGTTTAGATGATATTGAGGCGGGGAGAGTAGTTTCTGCAGAAGATGCTAAAGAGATGTTCAGAAAGAAATATCCTGGAGCAAATATATGATGACATACAAGATAATTTATACGCAAAAAGCATTGGCGGATTTAGATGCTGTCGCTAGTTATATAAAGCTCAAGTTGTGTAATATCTCTGCGTCAGATCGTATAATAGAGAATTTTTTCGGCGAAGGAGATAGCCTTGCTTCTTTTCCGACTCTTTATCCCTTATGTAACGACGCATTTTTGCGTGCGTGGGGAATCCGCTTCGTGCCCGTGAAAAATTATCTGCTGTTTTATGTCGTGCGCGAAGATGAAAGTGCTGTTTATGTCATTCGTTTTCTGTATGCTAAGCGTGCTTGGCAAAATATTTTGCGCGAGTATGTCAAAAAAGAAGGCGGCGGATTTATGCCTGTTTTTACGACGATTTATGTACAGGAAGATGTGGAAAAGTATGGGAAGTGATATATTAATATAATGGGGGTGCGCTGATGCCAAAAATTACTTCAAATGCAGATTTGTATAACAGTGATTATGAAGAATTAACAGCACGTTTTGAATTGTATGAGGTGCTAAAACAAGGATTGGATGATATTGAGGCGTGGAGAACGATACCTGCTGATGAGTTTTTGGCTGAATTAGAAGCAAGAAATTCAGGCAGTAAGAAGTGAAAAGGTGACAAATACTGATAAAAAAATTAATATTGCTTGAATTTGCTCTGTATACTTATGGGTATGCAGATTTTTTTTGGTATAACTACTGTTATTAAAATATAGTAACTTAATATATATACTGGCTAATAGTAAATAGAACTATATAATTGAGTCGTATTAATTTTGTTTCTATGCGTACTTGAAATAAGAAAGAGGGATAGGCATGGCTAATCAAAATAAAGAATTACAGTTAAGCGAAGAGAATTTTGACTTTGACGAATTAGAAAAAGCGTTAGAGCAAGAATTAGATGCAAAAACTTTAGATTTAGAGTTAGCTACTAAGGATAGAGAAAAAATTGCTAATCCAGAAAGTTTAGCGGAAACAGTGGGTAATGTTGTTTGGGAACAATTTATTAATCAGATAGGTAGAGGAGCTGGTGAAGAATTCATAAAACAAAATAAAGGCTTAGAGTTAGATTTGAGTAATGATGCACATATTCAAACTACCGAAAAATTTGCCAAAGGGATATTTCCTTCTCATAATAAAGAAATTTATGAGAAACGATATAAAGATTGGCAAGCAAATTTCCAAGAAGATGAAAATCATAATATAAAAATGCATTCAACAAGAATGGGAATAGAAGAAGCTACATTAGCTAAAGGAGCAAGAAAACCATTCGATAAAGACAGACCCAAAGGTTCTATTGAGCGAAAAACACAAATGGATCATACTGTGTCAGCAGCTGAAATAATTCGTGATCCTGCGGCTAATGCTCATCTTACTAGAGAAGAACAAATAGCTTTTGCAAATAGTGAAGCTAATTTAAATGAAATGCCTTCTAGTTGGAACCAATCAAAAGGAGATAAATCTATGACTGATTGGTTAGACAATCCCAATAGCAAGGGTCAGAAACCAACAGAAACATTAGATGGATTATCTGATGAAAAAGCACAAGAATTACGTGAAAAAAATACTGTGGCACGTACTGAATATGATAGAGTAAAGGCGAAGGGGGAAATGCGTTCTGTAATAGATGGAAGAATATCTCAGATTAAAGAAGGTGCAAAAGCAGTTTTGTTTGGTCTATTAGCATCTTTGCTGAAAAATATCATGGTAAAGCTTCTGATTTGGTTTAAAACTGGCAAAAGGAAATTAAAGGAATTTCTTATTAGCATAAAAAATGCTATCAAAGAATTTTTTTACAATTTGCGGCATAATTTTAAGGAAACATTAAAAACATCCTCTGAAACTTTCATCACAACTATAGTTACAGAGGTTAGTGATAAAATTAAAAAGTTTTGGCTGTTCCTAAAGCAAGGATTTAAGTCTCTTAAAGAAGCTGTTGACTACATTATGGCACCAGAAAATAAAAACAAACCTTTTGATATTTTAGTGTTGGAGGTTGGAAAAATATTAGTAGCAGGGTTGTCAGTGGCTGGAGCAATAGCACTTAATGAGGTGATAGAAAATGCGTTATTGTCAGTTCCGTTTTTTGCTTTACAAATACCTTTGCTTGGAACAGTAGCAAGTATTATAAGTACTTTTTTTAGTGCTATAGTTATGGGGATCATTGGAACATTAGCAATACGTTTGATTGACAAGTTTATTGCTAACAAACAAAAAGAATTAGCAAATAAAAAAATTATAGAAGCAGGCAATCACGTGCTAAATGTTCAAAGTAAGCAGATAGAGCTTGCAAAGCAACGTACTGCTTATGCTAAGGAGAAAGCTAGAACGACAATTAATAATAGGCATACTAAAGCAGCTGAGTTTATGAAAGAGACTATCACTGATGTAAAGAATATAGGTGAGCAAATAGCTGGAAATAAGCGTGAAAGACAAACTAATACTACAGTTGAAGATGATTTACAGGCAATTTATAATTTACTTAATAAACAAAACTAATGGAGGATTGCGTTATGACAAACTTACCGACGAACTATCATAACTTTGAAATACAGAAAGAAAACATAAGAAAATTTTCTAATAAGATTCTTGAGCCAGTGGAGTTAAAGGCAGTAGATGAAAAGTTTTTATGGAAATTTGATCATAGAGTTACTGGTACTGAATTTAATGCTGCAATTGAGCAAATACAAGAAGCTTTCAAGAAAAACTATGAGATAAGCAAGGATATTGTACGAGAATTTAAAGATGTATACAATACATTTGAATCTTTAGACAAAGACTATATTCAAGGTATTTGCGCTTCTGTTGCAACTGCAAAGGAATCTGCTAAGCAAGCATTGGAGGCTTCTAATCAAGCTAATGATTCTTTTGAAGAAGCTCGTAGTGCTCAAGAAAGAATAGAAAAGACAACTAATGCTTTGCGTTATACTGTTGAAAAGTTTCAGGAGAGATTTGAACAGCTTGATTTTAAAATCAGACAACAAGATGCATCAATAGAAACACTGTCAACATGTATCTATTCTGAACTTGAACAGCAAAAGCTGTTACGCGAAAAAATAACATCTGATTTAGAATCGTATAAAGCGAAAATTGCTGAGCAAAGCAGAATTGTTTTAGAATTAAAAGAAAAAATAGATACTAAAGTAGCAGAGTTTAAAACTCAAATTGATGAACAAAACAGAAGCATTCAAGAAGTAAATGGTATAATAAATTCTTATGTTGAATATTATAATTCTAAATTTGATGAACAAAGAAGCTTCAACATAGAATTGAGTACTAAAATTGATGCCTATAAAGAAGAGTATCAGGCAAAATTTGGTGAGCAAAATGCAACTATTGAGGAATTAAATAAGAAAATAAAATATGCTTATATAGTATCCGCAGTTGCAATAATCGCCGCTTGCGCAAATTTTTTTGTGAAATGATTTGATAAAATGGCAGGTAAATATGAAGAAGAGCTGCTAGATGCAGCTCAAAAATTAGATTTACAATTAAATAGAAATGCTGTTTTTTATCAATATAGTATTAACCTTATCCAAAATAATGATGAAAATACTATAAGAGAAATTCTGCAAGAAATTTCAATGCTTAAAGCTGCTAATGTTACAAAGGATACTTTGCAGTTAATGATGCTTCTGAAAGATAAGCTAGTTAGTTATTGTGGATATGTGCGTATTAAGGCTGTTTATAATAGAGGTTTTTCACCTAAAGATGATACAGATAATAATTATACACTAGCAGAACTGCAACAGGAGTTAAATGAACTTGTTGGGTTAGATGCTGTCAAAAGCAAAGTAAACGATTTGATTGCATATCAGAAAATACAGCAATTACGCCAAACCCAAGGTTTGCTTTCCTGTAAGGGAACTATGCATATGGCTTTTACCGGAAATCCTGGCACAGGTAAAACCACTGTAGCTAGAATTGTTGGACGGATGTATAAATCTCTTGGGTTACTGTCAAAGGGACAATTTATAGAAGTATCAAGAACGGATTTGATTGCCGGGTATCAAGGACAAACTGCGCTAAAAGTTAAAAAAGTAATAGAAAGGGCTAAAGGTGGTGTGTTATTTATTGATGAAGCTTATAGTATAACGGAAAATGAACATTCTGATTCATATGGTAGAGAATGTTTGACGGAATTAACAAAGGCGTTAGAAGATTATCGTAATAATTTGGTTGTCATTGTGGCAGGCTATACTGAACCAATGAAAAATTTTTTTGAATCTAATCCTGGGCTTAAATCACGTTTTAATACTTTTATAGAATTCCCCGATTATACAGCTTTTGAGTTAATGGAAATTCTATATAATATGTGTCTAAAAAATGATTATATGTTAACTCCCACTGCCAAAGAAAAATTGCAAGATATATTAATAGCTAAGGTTGCATACAAAAATGATGAATTTGCTAATGGGCGTTTAGTAAGGAATATTTATGACGACATAATCATGAATCAGGCAAGAAGATTGATTAACGTAGATAATCCGACTAAAGGTGAGCTAATGCAAATTTTGGATGAAGATGTTAGCTATTAAAATTTATGCTAAGCATGTAAAAAAAGCAGACCCTCTCGTGCAATTGCACGCCAGAGTCTGCTAATTTTTTTCCCCTTTTATTCTTCTAACTTCTCCACTTCCTGCTCTGCTGTCGCCAGCTGCACCTTCAGCTCTACGCCGAAGGTCTTTTTGAACCATGACAGATGCTCCTGAATCTGATGCATTTCAATACTGGGAATACCTTGAGCATATAGCTTTAAAGTAGCATTCTTTTTGCTGATGCTCGGTTCAATAACATGAATCTGGGATGTTTCCGTATAATCGAGGCTTTCAGCTAAGGCCAGCAGCAGTGCCAGCTTGTTGATTGTTTTCCAGTTGGCGTCGCTAAGCAGTTCCTTGTAGAAACGGTCCTTGAAATAGTTTTTGGAAACGCCGTTATGCCAGCCGGCGATAGCTGCCGTGATGACCTGCTCTTTGTGCGTCAGACCAAAGAGCTTGGCATTTAAAATCATATAGGCACTGTGACGTGCGTGACTGTAGAAGTTGATGGTGATGCCGATGTCATGCAGCAGCGCAGCGGTTTCCAGCAGGCGGCGGTAATTTTTGCGTAAGCCGTGCAGCTCGCTCCAGCCGTCAAACATGGATAACACCAGATGGGTGATGTGACGGGAATGCTGTTGGTCGGGTTCATATAAGTTTAACACATTTTCCCTGCTCATTTTAAGGATATCCTTCGCTATAATGGGCACGTGGTTTTCCTTGGAATAATAATCGAAGAACAGTCCTTCGCGCAGGCCGCAGCCGGAGGTGATGAGCTTTTTGGCACCGGTGGCCTCCAAAAGGCAGCTGATAATGCTGCTGCCGGCCAGAATGATATCACTGCGCTCGCTGCTGAGACCGGAAATCTTTTTGCGCTGATCCAGATTTGTGTTGCGCAGTCTGTTGAAAAAGCTGCGATAGGTTTGCGCTGTATAGGAATAATTATGGATTTTAGTCGCCGGGTACTTCTTTTCGCGCTGGATGATTTTGGCTACGGTACGCGCTGTACCGCCAACGCCGATAAGCGGCAGTCCGTTTTGCTTAAGCCAGGGGTACTTTTCCAAACGGCTCATGATAAAAAAGCTGACATCGCTGAAGACATTGGCGGGCATGACGTTACGGGTATTGAACATGGAGGTGGTATTGACTGCACCGATGGGCAAGGACACGCTTTCCAAAATTTTACGGTTCTTGAACAGAATCAGCTCGGTACTGCCGCCGCCCAAGTCGAAGATGATGCCGTCCTTGACGTTGAGGGTATTGATAACGCCAAGGTAGCTGATGTAGGCTTCGGTATTGCCGGAAATGATGTGCAGCTGGATGCCTGTTTCTTCGGCAACGCGCGCAACAAGCTCGGCGCCGTTGGCAGCGTTGCGGATGGCTGCGGTAGCAACGGCAATGGTCTTGTCAGCCTGATAAATTTTGCACATATAGGCAAAGCTTTTCATGGTTTCGATGGTGCTGCTGAAGGCTACTTCTGTAAGCATGTTTTTTTCGTCGACCTTCTGACTGAGGCGCAGGGCTTCTTTTTGGTTATAGACCATATTATAAGCACCATTCTTATAAATATGGCTGATAACAAGCCGGGCCGAGTTAGAGCCGATGTCAATAATTGCGATTCGTTGCATTTTCCTTTTCTCCTTGTGGGGTGTTTCTATAAACTCCGATTATTCTATTTTAACGATATATTTATTATATTACCCGTAACCTGAAAAAATCCTGCGTGAAAAAGTAAAATTCGTGTTAACTTGTTAAATTACTGTATAATTTTGATTTTTTCGCAGGATTTTTGTTAAGAAACCCGAATTATAACAATAACATACTGTTTTGGAGGCTTAGTTAATGAAGCGTAAAAATTACACAACCTTTGCTGCTATTCATCTAGGCTCGGAGATGCTCAGTATGCAGATTACCGAATATCACAATACCGAAAGGTATAAGGTTATTGAGTGCTGCAACCGACGCATTCGCCTGGGTGAGGCAACTTTTAAAAATAAAATAATTCCTTTCCCGCTGGTTTCCGAAATATGCGAAATTCTTATCGGCTTCAAGCGTCTGATGAAGGAATACGGGGTCGAGGAATATGTTATGCAGGCAACCACTGCTGTGCGTGAGGCCAGCAATCAGGTTTTTCTGCTGGATCAGATTTATAACAAAACCGGTCTTGTGGTCGATGTTGTTGATATGCCGAAGGAGATTTATACAAAATTTGTAGCCATCCGTAATACGCTGAAGGCAGAAAAAATTTCTACCGAACGTGAAGGCATGCTGATGATGGATATTTCCTCCGGCGGTTTGGGTGTAACGCTGGTGCGCGATGAAAAAATCTGCTATCAGGGCAATTTCCACATCGGTATCATCCGTATTAAGGAAAGCTTTGAGCGCAATCGCCGTGAAAGCATGCATTTTAACAAGGCGCTGACGGAATTTCTCAGCAGTACAATCGGCCCGGTAAGAAACGAGCTGGGTGACAGCAAGGTGCGTTATCTGGTGCTTTCCGGTACAGAAACCGAGCTTTTGCTGCGGATGTTGGGACTGGATGAGCAGCAGAAGGTGCATCGCATCAAGGCAGCGGATTTCCATGCCTTTTTCGATAGTATGCGTCAGATGAGCCTGCCGCAGCTGATTCAGGTATATAAGCTGCCGGAAAATGTTGCGGAGCTTGTACTGCCTACGGTGCTGCTGTATGAACAGCTGCTGCATCTGATTCCCGCCAAGGAAATTATTATTACGGCAGACCGCTTTATCGACGGCATTCAGCTGTTGCATATCGGCAATAAAACGAATCCTGTAATGCGTAAGGAGCTGGAGCAGGAGCTTATCAGCCTTTTCCATACTATCGGCAGCCGTTATATGTATGACAAGAAGCATGCCCAGCAGGTGGAGCGTCTGTCGCTGATTATTTTCGATAAAATTGCCAAGGCTTACGGCATGGGTGAGCATGAGCGACTGCTTTTGCGTGCAACCTGCATTTTGCATGATATAGGCAAATACATCTGCATGCGCAGTCACTCTATCTATACATATCAGCTGATTATGTCTACGGATATTATCGGCCTGAGCGAGAAGGATAAGAAAATCGTAGCGCTGGCCTCGTATTATCATGCCAACAGGTTGTTTGACAAGACCAATACGCGTGCTCCGCAGGTGGAAAAGGAGCTGGTGCCGGTTGTAGCCAAGCTGGCTGCCATTGTGCGTCTGGCCGATGCCTTAGACCGCAGTTATATGCAAAAAATCCACAGCTGCACTGTAACGCTGAAGGATAATAAGCTGAAGGTTCTGGCAGCAAGTAAAGAGGATTTGACGTTGGAAATCTGGACATTTGATGATAAATCAACTTTCTTTGAGGAAGTTTTTGGTATTGAACCGATTTTGGAACGGGTGAATAAGTAATGGGAAAATTAGATTTGACAAAGCCTGAGTATTTTTATAACCGCGAGCTGAGCTGGCTGAAATTTAATCTGCGCGTGCTCAAGGAAGCAATGGTTAAGGACACACCGCTGCTGGAGCGCCTGAAGTTTATCGCCATTTCGGCCTCTAACCTTGATGAATTCTTTATGGTGCGCGTAGCCAGTTTGTGGAGCAATTTTGACAGCGGCGTAGAAAAGCGCGATGCCTCCGGAATGTCGGTGCATGAGCAGCTGGTGGCTATTTCGCAGGCAGCGCATGAGCAGGTGCGCACTCAGACAAAATCGCTGATTGCGCTGATGGCAGAAATGGATGCGGTGAAGCTGCATTTCCGCCGCGTTAAGGATTTGAGCGAGCTGGGCAAGGACTGGTTGGAGGAATATTACCGTGAGGTTGTTTTCCCGGTACTGACGCCGATGGCAGTAGATGCTTCGCGCCCCTTCCCGTTTTTGGCCAATAAAACACTGAATCTTGCTGTTGAACTGATTAAGGCCGACGGCGAGCACAGCATGGGCCTGATTCAGGTGCCGAGCGTACTGGACCGCATTGTGGAGGTTGAGCCTGAGGGCAAGCGTACCTTCGTATTTTTGGAGGATATTATCGCCAGCCATTGCCACGATCTGTTCAAGGGCTGCCACATTCTGGATATGGTGTCCTTCAGAGTAACGCGTGACAGTGACCTTGACTTGGAAGAGGATGACAGCGTTGACCTTATGAAGGAGGTTGAGGAATCGCTGCGGAAGCGTAAGCGCGGCGCTGCGGTTCGCTTGGAAATCTTCAAAACGAATAATAATCGTATCAAAAAATTTCTGGAGGAAAATCTGGATGTTACGGAGATGGAGGTCTATGAAATCAACGGACCTCTGGACCCGACCTGCTTCTTTAAATTTATCGGTATGAAGGGCATGTGGCCGTGGCTGTATGAGCCCTTTGTGCCGCAGCGTCCGCTGGAGCTGCCGGATGACAGCGATTTGTTTGCCGCTATCCGTGCCAACGATATTTTGCTGCATCACCCCTACGAAAGCTTTGACCCGGTAGTTAAGCTGGTGAGCGATGCTGCCGATGATCCGCAGGTGCTGGCGATTAAGCAGACGCTGTACCGTGTGAGCGGCAACAGTCCTATCGTTGCTGCGCTGGCGCGTGCTGCGGAAAACGGCAAGCAGGTAACCGTACTGGTAGAGCTTAAGGCACGTTTTGATGAGGAAAACAATATCCTCTGGGCGCGTCGTCTGGAAAAAGCAGGCTGCCACGTTATCTATGGCTTGGTCGGCTTAAAGACGCATGCCAAAATTATTCTTATCGTGCGCAAGGAGGATAACGGTATTAAGC
>ERZ779866.4225-NODE-4225-length-10873-cov-5.207802_pt1 | contig 10873 bp, 7 predicted proteins | sample MGYA00511248_ERZ779866 | MGnify/ENA primary metagenome ERZ779866 (study PRJEB29588, sample SAMEA2155758) | human gut metagenome | biome: human gut; feature: human-associated habitat; material: faeces | place: Denmark | collected 2008/2010 ... | reverse complement strand
ATTTATATTGTTACAATGCAATTTTTATTGTTACAACAAAAAACAGATTCAAAGGGAAGGGAAAAGAATCTGTTTTTAATCTATTATTATCTATTTTTAAAAAGGGAAATTTATAATTAAGTTTTAAGTTTAAGTAAATCTTTGTTCCTCCTTTCGTGTATTATCATAGATAAGTTTAATGAACTTTATTTAACTTTTTCATGTTTCTTTCTTGTTTGTTTTGTCAAAAATTATGGGATAAAAAAATGCAACGTTAAATAACATTGCATTTTTAAATTGTTTTAATATTTTGGTGTTAATTCTACATACATATCTTTGTATTGTTTTGCGCTTTGTTGCCAAGAGACATCTTTATTCATATCACGAACAACCATTTCATCCCAATATTTTCTATTTTCAAAATAAAGTGTTTTAGCACGATTAATTGCATCATAAAGAAGTCCACTTTCATAACGATCAAACGTGAAACCATTACCTGTATTATCAAATAGATTATAAGGTTGAACAGTATCTTTAAGTCCACCTGTTTCTCTTACAATTGGGATAGAACCATATCTCATACTAATAAGTTGTGTAAGTCCACAAGGTTCAAATCTTGATGGCACTAATAATGCATCACATCCTGCATAAATATTGTGAGCGACATTTTCATTGTAGGCAATATAAGCACAGAAGTTTCCTTTATATTTATTTTCATAATAACGGAAAGCATCTTCATACATCGCATCCCCTGTACCTAAAACAACAACTTGTGTATGTTCATCCATAATACTTGGAATAACATCATTAACAAGATCAAGGCCTTTTTGATTTGTAAGACGCGAAATAAGTCCAATAACAATTTTATGATCATCAACTTCTAATCCTAAGGATTCTTGAAGTGCTTTTTTATTCGCTTTTTTATTCTTGATAACAGATTGACTATCATATTGAGCAGCTAAAAGTTTATCTGTGGCTGGGTTCCAAATATCCGTGTCAATACCATTAACAATTCCTAAAATCTTACTACTATGATATCTCAAATGTTCTTCAAGACCTTCACCATACTCTTCTGTTTGAATTTCTCCAGCATACGTATTACTTACTGTTGTTAATTTATTACAATAAGTGATACCACCTTTTAACATATTCGCATCTAACCAATTTTGAGTCATACAATCTTTATTGAAGACATAATCAGGAAGATCAGACCAATATTGAATTGTTTTTCGATCATAGATACCTTGGAATCTTAAGTTATGAATTGTAAGAACAGCACCTGCACGTCCTACATTTGTATCTTTAAAGCTTGTTCTTAAATAAAGAGGAACTAAAGCTGCTTGCCAATCATGACAATGTACAACATCTGGTATCCAATTTAAATAATTAAGTGCCGCAAGAGCTGCTTTACTAAAATAACAGAACTTAGGAATATCATCAATAAGATTCGTATATGGATTTCCCCATGAGAAGAATTCATCATTATCGATAAAATCATAAACAACACCATCTTCTTGATATTCCATAATACCTACATAATATTGTTTGCCATCTGCACATAGATCCATATAAAACGATCCTTTATATTCCATCTTTTCTTGGAACTTTTGAGGAATACATTTATATCTAGGAATAATAACTTTAACATCCATATTTAATTTAGCTAAACTCTTTGGAAGAGCTGACATAACGTCCCCTAATCCACCCGTTTTTACAAATGGATAACATTCTGAACCAATAAAAGCAACACTTCTACGTGGTCCTAAATCAATTGGTTGAGGTTTTTCAACAGGAACTTCTTGAATAACTTCTGTTGGTTTAGCCTCAACAGGTGTTTCACTTTTTACAGATTTTGCTTTAGTAGTAGTTGTTTTTTTACTTGTAGCTGTTGCTGATTTAGCAGTTGTTGTCTTTTTAGTAGTTGCCTTCTTAGTAGAAACTGTTTTGGCAGTAACTTTTTCAGTTGTTGTTTCTGATTTTGCAGTAGCTACCTTTTTACTTGTAGCTGTTGTTGATTTAGCAGCTGTAGCCTTTTTAGGAGTTGCTTTCTTAGCAGGAGCTGTTTTTACAGCTGGTGTTGTTTTGGCAGCAACAACTTTTTCACTTGTTTCTTTTGGTTCAACAGTAGCAGTTTTTTTAGCCACTTCTACTGGTTTAACATCAGTTGTCTTTTCACTTGTGATTGGTGTTGGTTCAACAACAGTATTAGCCTTTACACCTGATGTTCTTTTTTTATTCGTTCTTGTTGTTCTTTTTTTACTTTTTTGAACTGTTTTTTTACTCATAATTTTTTCTCCCATCTTGAAAATAATATCATGTTTAAAACTCTAACTTCATCATTTTCTCTTATTAACATTTCCTATTATAGTCATTAGAATTTGCAATTTTTGTATCTTTTTAATATTTTATACATACAAAAATTCTTTCATTTTAATTTACTTTCATATTCAAAATGTTCTTTTAATTATTGTATCATAATCAATGTAAGTTGTTTATATAAAAGATATTTATTATGCACAAAAAAACAGATTCAAAAGGGAGGGGAGAATCTGTTTTTTATCTATTATTATCTTTTTTAAAAAGGGAAAATTTATAATTAAGTTTTGTTTAAGTAAGTTCTTGTTCCTCCTTTCGTGTATTATCATAAAGAAGAAATATGAACTTGATTTAACTTTTTGATGTTTCTTCTTTGGTTGTTTTGTCAAAAATTATGTGATACCATTATTTTAAACAATGCACCTTTGGGTGTTTTTTATTATAGGGAGGGTAATCTATGAATAAAACACAAGATTTTACGAAAGGAGTTATTTGGAAACAATTACTTTTTTTCTTTTTTCCAATATTAATTGGGAGCTTTTTTCAACAACTATATAATACCGTTGATACCATTATTGTTGGTCAAGCTTGTGGGACAAATGCTCTTGCTGCTGTTGGTTCAACAGGGAATCTAACAAACTTAGTTGTTAACTTCTACGTTGGTTTATCAACTGGAGCTTCTGTTGTTATTGCTCAATATTATGGAGCTCATAATAAAGGTAAGATTCATCAAGCGGTTCATACTTCATATATGCTTGCTATTTTTAGTGGAATTATCATGATGCTTTTTGGTTTATTCTTTTCTTATCAATGTTTAGATGCGATAGGTGTTCCTCATGATATTTTAAATGATGCCAGTCTTTATATGAGACTTTACTTTTTAGGGATGATTCCTGGAGCTATTTATAATATTGGTTCAGGAATTTTAAGAGCTGTAGGGGATAGTAAAAGACCACTTTATTATTTAATTATTTGTAGTATTGTTAATGTTGTTTTTGATTTTGTTTTAGTTGTTATTTTACATAAAGGTATTGCTGGGGCAGCGATTGCAACTTTTATTGCCCAAACGGTATGTGCTATTTTAGTCACACTTCAATTGATGTTTTCTAAAGATGTTTATCAACTTACATTATCAAAAATTAAATTTCATTTACCTGTATTAAAGAAAATTGTTAAAATTGGTGCTCCTGCTGGAATTCAATCAACAATGTATAGTATCGCCAATATTGTTTTACAAACACATATTAATGCCTTTGGAACACAAACGATTGCTTCATGGTCAGTCTATGTGAAGATCGATGCTTTATTTTGGATGGTCATGGCTGCTATTGGAGCCGCCATTACAACTTTTGTAGGACAAAACTATGGCGCTCATCTTTATGATCGTATTCAAAAAGGAGCAAGAACTGCTTTAGCGATTGCCTTGACAATGGCGGTTTCTTTAAGTGTAATTTTATGTTTTGGGGGAAGTTATATTACAAAACTCTTTTCATCTGATCCAGCCATCATTAATCAATGTCAAAGTTTAATACTCTTTTTAATACCTTTCTATTTTTCTTACTGTTGTGTAGAAATCTTTTCTGGAACGATGAGAGGTTGTGGAGAATCTTTTAAACCAATGCTTCTTGTCTGTCTTGGTATCTGTGTTTTGCGTGTTGCTTGGGTAACCTTTATTTCTCCTCATTATCCAACATTAAAAGGTGTTGTTATTTCTTATCCAATCACTTGGTTTACAACTTCCTTTCTCTTTATTATTTATTATAAACATTTTAAAAAAGATCATTTTGGAGCATAGTTATGCGACGAACAGAACGAGATATTACAGATTTAAATAAAAGAAATCATTGAAAATAATCAATGTTACCATTTATGTTTTATAGATCAAGGCAGTGTTTATATCGTTCCTTTAAATTATGGTTATCTTTATAATAATAAACATATCTTTTATTTGTGTATGTACCCGTTAAATTAGATAATGATTAAATTTTTTTGAAAACGAAAAAGAGATTTCTAATATTGACTGCTTCAATAATAAATGAAATCTCTTTATTTTTTATATTATAAATCTACTCCATAATCACTTACAACAACTTGTCCTGTAAGTGGTGCTGCATCATCACTTGCTAAGAAAAGTGCTACTTTTGCAACATCTAAAGGACTACAAGGTTGAAGTGTTAAATCACTATGAGCTGACATAGCACCCATCATTTTCATATCCATTGTATCAGGTGTTAATCCTGCTGCCATATCTGTTGTAATACTTCCTGGACAGATAACATTACATCTAATTTTTTCTTTAGCAAAACGCATTGCTGCATGTTTTGTTACCCCTATAATTGCTGCTTTAGTAGATACATAAACAGCACCACCAGCACCATATTGTCCAGCAACACTTGAGATATTAACGATAGAAGCTCCACTTTTCATCACTTTTAAAGCTTCTGACATACAATACATTGTTCCTTTTTGATTAATATCAATAACTCTATTTAAATCATCATAATCAATTTGATCAATCGCATTTAATCCTTTATCTAAAACACCTGCATTATTAATTAAAATATCTAATTGACCAAAAGTTTCAACTGTTTTACTTACTAAGTTTTTAACATCATCTACTTTAGAAATATCAGTAGGAACACATAAAACAGTTCCTCCTGCTGCTTCAATTTCTTTTGCTGCTTCTTCTAAGACTTGTTGACGTCTTGCTGAAATAACAACTTTTGCTCCTTCACTAGCAAACAATTTAGCGATTTCTTTACCTACGCCAGCATTTCCTCCTGTAATAATTGCCACTTTATTATCCAATTTTCCCATAAAAAATCCTCCTAGATATATAGTAACATATGTAAGCGCTTAACTCCATCTTTTTCATATTCCAAAATTGTATATGAGTTTACCATATTTTTACACACTGTTCACACTTCCATATGTTAAAGAATGGGTACTATATAGGTGTCAGGAGGAGATAGCCATGAAAAAGAAATTATCCGTTATAATCAGTGTAATTTGTATTATCGTTTCCTTAGGTTCGATTTCAGGAACTCTGTATTATGCTAAAAAACATAATACTTCATCTATGATGCAACAAGCAGGAGGAACACCTCCTTCAATGCCTAATCAAGGAGAAAATAGTCAAAATAATGAGTCTAATCAACAAGATTCATCTCAAAACAACCAAAGTAGCAATGATCAATCAAATTCACAAAACCAAGATTCAAATGATCAAACAAATGAAAATTCTACTGGACAAGCGCCTAATAATCAACAAGATTTCCCAGAACAAAGTAATAGTCAACCAACTATGCCAGAACAAAATCAACAAAACAACAATCAACCTGGTCAAATGAATCAAGAAATGACTTTATCAAGTCAATCATTAACTACTCTACAAATTGTCATTATTAGTATCAGTGTTTTAGTTTTTATGCTTGCAATAACTTATTTAATTATGAGTAAGTTCGGAAGTAAAATACTTGTTGAAACATTTTATGGGGCTAAACCTACAGCTATCTATGCTATTATTAATGTTGTAGGAACAATCTTACTTGTTTGTGCTCTTGTGTTATCAAGCAATGCTTTATTATTCAATAATGCATCAGCAACAAATAATACATCTCAAATAACAACTGAAGGTGTTGTTGATGTTTCTGATAGTCAAGACTTATCAAATAAAACATTATCAGCTACTTCTTCAGATGAATCCGTCATTGTTGTAAACGATGGCGGTTCATTGAATGCATCATCTTTAACAATTTCTAAATCGGGTGATTCTTCAAATACTGAAAACAGTGAATTTTATGGTTTAAATGCTGCTGTCCTTGTTCAAAAAGAAAGTGAAGCAACGATTAAAAATACTACAATTAAAACAAGTGCCACAGGTGCTAATGCTATTTTCTCTACCGGAGAAAATGCAACACTCAATGTAAGTAATACAAAAATTACCACAACAGGAGATTCATCTCGTGGTTTAGATGCGACTTATGGTGGAACTATTAACGCTAATAAAGTAACTATTACTACAAGTGGTCAACACTGTGCTGCCGTTGCTACTGATCGTGGCGAAGGAACCGTTACTGTTAAAAATTCAATTTTAAATACAAATGGAAAAGGTTCACCTTGTGTTTATTCAACAGGTACAATTTCTGTTTCTGATTCTAAAGGAACGGCAACTAATTCTTCATGTTCGGTTATCGAAGGTAAAAACAGTATTACTTTAAATAACACAAAACTTACAAGTTATGGTGTAGGTCGTGTGGATGATGGTATTGATAATTGTGGTGTCATGATTTATCAAAGTATGTCTGGAGATGCTAGTGAAGGAACTGGAACATTCAGCGCGACTGATTCAACACTTACTATTTCAAAAAAATCAAAAGTATATGAAACATCGCCTATGTTTTTCATTACGAATACAGATGCAGTGATTAACTTAGAAAATACAAAATTAAATTATGGAAGTAATCAATTAGTTACTGTTTCTGGAAATGATGGTGAATGGGGTAGTCAAGGAAGTAATGGTGGAAACTTAACATTGAATGCGACAAATCAAACATTAAATGGAAATATCAGTGTTGCTAATATTTCTACCGCTTCATTTATTTTGAAAAGTTCAACTCTTACAAGTACAATCAATAGTGAAAACAACGCTAAAGAAGTTAACTTATCTTTAGATAGTTCTTCTAAATGGGTCGTTACTGGAGATAGTTATGTTACTACTTTAACTTTAGAAGACAATGATTTATCTTTAATTGAAGATAATGGTTATACAATTTATTATGATGCTTCTGCTAATAGTTGGTTAAATGGACAAACTATTACCTTATCTAATGGTGGAACATTAACACCAATTAAATAACTTTTAGAAAAAATTTCATAATATAAAAAATCAATAATAAATGCTGATAAAAATTCATCTAAATATTATAGTCTAATGAATATCAATTAAAAATATGATAACTAATCTAAATAAAGGAGGAGCTTGAATATGAATAGAATGAGTATTAATGATTTTCCTAGTTTAGATGGTGTATCACTTATTCCAACAAAGACATTAAAATTAATGATTGATATTTATAATCAAAAGGTTGAAAAAGAAAGTATTCAATATGAAAATAAGGTAAAATATAAAGCTTCACTTGTAAAGGAAGGAAAATCTAAAGCTTATAACGAATATGAGTTTCTTGAATTATTAGAAAGAGAAAGATTATAGATTAAAAATAAAGCTATACGAATTTCGTATAGCTCCTATTATTTTGAATAATGAATATGCATTAATTTCCATTGATTGTTTTCTTTAATGACGATTTGTATTTCTAAACCTTGGATACCACCAATTAAAAAATCTTGATAGATTGCATCCGTTCCAGTGAATTGATTCGTAATGGAAATCAAGATATTTTCTTTTGAAGACCATAAAACTTTAAATTTCTTAATTCCAGTTTCATCTTACAATACAGGTCTCAATAAATCCAATACAATCATCTTTTTTCTCCTATCATTTTGTATAAAAAAAGTATATACTTTTACTGATATTTATATAAGTACGCACTTTGAAGTGGTATAGTTTCTTCAAAGAAACCATGGGAAAGGAAATATATGAGAAAAAGAGTCTTTGGTGTTTTACAAAGAATAGGACGTAGTTTTATGTTACCTATTGCCGTTCTTCCAATTGCAGGGATGTTTTTAGGAATTGGAAGTTCACTTACAAACGAAGCAACGATTGCTTCACTTGGTATGGAAAGTATTTTGGGAAATGGAACAATTTTAAATCAAACATTAACGTTATTAATGGCTGTTGGAAAAACTATTTTTGATAATTTACCGTTAATTTTTGCTGCTTCTGTTGCTTTAGGAATGGCTAAGAAATCAAAAGAAGTTGCTGTTTTATCTTCGATTATTGCTTTTTTTGTGATGCATTCAACAATTCATAGTTTACTTACTTTTAATGGTGTTATTGAGGGTAATAATATTATCAAAGGGGTTGTTGAGGGAACACTTACAAATGTATGTGGACAAATGTCACTACAAATGGGAGTATTTGGTGGAATTATTGTTGGTTTAGGTGTGAGTTATTTACATAACCATTTCTATCAAATTCAATTACCTAATTTTTTGTCTTTCTTTGAAGGGGAAAGATTTGTCCCAATTATTTCAACGATTGTTTATATTTTTATTGGTTTTTTAATGTTTTATATTTGGCCTAATATTCAATCAAGTATCTTTAAGCTTGGACAATTGATTGCCAGTAGTGGTTATGGTGGTACTTTTGTTTATGGAATTGTTAAACGAGCTCTTGTTCCTTTTGGTTTACACCATATTTTCTATACGCCTTTTTATCAAACAGCTATTGGGGGATCAATGGAAGTTAATGGGGTCTTAGTTCATGGTGCTCAAAACATTTTCTTTGCTCAATTAGCTGATCCAAACCTAAAACATTTCAGTGTTGAAGCAACAAAATATTTCTCTGGCGAATTTATGATTATGATTTTCGGTTTACCAGGTGCTGCTTTAGCGATGTATCAATGCGCTAAAGATGAAGCAAAAAAAGTTGTAAGAAGTCTCTTTTTATCAGCGGCTCTTACCAGTATATTGACTGGAATTACTGAACCGATTGAATTCGCCTTTACCTTTGTAGCACCTATGTTATTTGTGGTGAATGTTTTTTTAGCGGGTACGGCTTTTGTTTTAGCACAAGCTTTAAGAGTGACAATTGGCTTTACTTTTTCTTGTGGTTTGATTGATTTTCTTGTTTTTGGGGTATTACAAGGCAATAGTAAAACTCATTGGATTTTTATTGTAATCTTTGGGCTTGTTTATTTTTTCCTATATTATTTTTCATTCCGTTTTTTAATTAAAAAATTTGATTTAAAAACACCAGGAAGAGAAGATGATAATAAATTAACGATTTTTAATAAAAAGAAAATGGATTATTCTTTTGATCAATCCTTAATTGATCCTCAAGTTCAAATGATTCTTAAAGGATTAGGTGGTCGTCATAACTTTACAGATCTAGACTGTTGTATTACACGATTACGTGCAACCTTACAAGAACCTGAATTAGTAAGTGAAGCTTCTTTAAAACAAGCAGGGGCTGCAGCTGTATTATTACAGGGAAATGCAATTCAAATTATTTTTGGTCCCAAAGCTTCTTCTTTAAAAACAAAGATTGATGATTATCTTGAAAACGTCCCTGAAGCTTATGATGAAGAAAAAACAATTGTTTATCATACAACAGATTTAGAAATTGGGAATATTGTTGATGGCGAAGTTTTACCAATTGAAGATTGTAGTGATGATATCTTTGCCCATAAACTTCTAGGAGATGGTTTAATGATTCGTCCTCTTCATGGTTTAGTGGTGGCTCCTTGTGATGGAACGATTTCCATGATTTATCCTACAAAACATGCGATTGGTATAAAATTGGATAATGGGATGGAATTAATGATTCATTTTGGTATTAATACCGTAAAATTAAATGGACAAGGGTTTGAACTTCTTGTTAAAATAAATCAAAGGGTAAAAAAAGGAGATCTTTTATGGAATGCAGATTTGCAATATATTAAAGAAAATGCGGTAGATGATTGTCTTTTAATGATCGTAACCAAAGGACAAGGATCTCTTGAAAAGATTTATGGAAATAAAAAAAGTGGCGAAACAGTTTTAAAAATAAGAGAGTAGGTGAACAAAATGTATCAAGTCTTAAAAATATTAAATAATAATACCATTCTTGCTAAAGAAGGTAATAATGAAATTATTATTTTGGCTAAAGGAATTGGTTTTGGTAAAAAAGTAAATGATCATTTTGAAATTCCACCTCAAGCTAAAAAATATATGATGCAAAAAAACTATCAAGCCAAAGATAAGTTAAAGAAAGTTATTGATTATATTGATCCGGTTTATTTAGAAATTGCAGCTGAAATCATCAAAGAAGCAACTAATAAATTTCAAGAAGTAAATCATGATATTCTTATTCCACTTGCTGATCATATTCATTTTACGATCAAACGTATGGATGAAAATATCATGCCTAGTAATCCATTTACTTATGATATACGACTTCTTTTCCCTGATGAATATGAAGTTGCTTTAAAATCAAAAGAAATTATTAAATCTTTTATTAATAAAGAAATCAACAATGATGAAGTAAGTTTCATTACTTTACATATTCACTCAGCAATTTCTTCTAATAAAGTAGGAGAATCTATGGAAGCTGCTCGTGTTGTTCATGAAAGTATTATTAAATTACAAACGGATTTAAATATGAAAATTGATATTGAATCTATTTCTTATGCCCGTTTAATGAATCATATTAAGTTCCTAATCATTCGTTTAAATACTAATGAACAATTACAAATGGATATTAGTGAATTTACCAAAGATAAATTTCCTTTTGCTTATGAACAAGCAATAAGGATGTGTGATAATTTATCAAAGGTACTTCATAAAGAATTACCAGAATCAGAAATTGGTTATCTTGCTTTACATTTGGAAAGAATTTTATCAAGTGCATTTCAAAATTAGGAGGAAACTCCTTTTTTTATTTATTGATAAATTATGATTGTTTTATATTATATTT
>ERZ779866.4224-NODE-4224-length-10875-cov-2.708318_pt1 | contig 10875 bp, 9 predicted proteins | sample MGYA00511248_ERZ779866 | MGnify/ENA primary metagenome ERZ779866 (study PRJEB29588, sample SAMEA2155758) | human gut metagenome | biome: human gut; feature: human-associated habitat; material: faeces | place: Denmark | collected 2008/2010 ... | reverse complement strand
CGGGGAAGGACTTGCCGTTGGAAAGGCGGTACACCGTAAGCCAGTTCAGGGCGCGCAGCTTGTTGCTGGCATCGACCTGGGGGGCAAGATTGTTTTCCGCCTGGCAGGCCACCATGCACGCGCCGCATCCGGTGCATTTGTCAAGGTCGATGACCATGCCCCATCTGATTTTGAAATCGATAACTTCAGACATTTCTCGCTCCCTACGCCTTGTCCACGCTTACACCTGCGGAACTCCATACCGGCAGGCCTGTGCCGGGTTCGCGGGTGATGCTGGTCAATGTCATGATGTTGCTCCCCTTGTTCCGGCTGAACTCGTCAAAGGCGGTGTGGCCGAGTCCGGCGCTCAGAGCGACAGCGTCGGGGAGTACGCCTTCAAAAATGTCCACCAGAGCGGGAACCTTCACCTTGCCGTTGCCGACAGTTACGCGGGCTCCCTTGCGCACGCCGAGCTTGTCCGCTGTAGCGGCATTCATCTGCGCCACGCTGGAATGCCCGGCAAGCTGGTATTCCGTAATGATTTTTGTGGCGAAGGGCGGAATGCCTGTCTGGGCAGTGCCCATGCCGAGTACGACAACAGGCGCCAGGCTCAGGGGGGCTGCTTCTTTCTTCAGCGTCAGGGCTGTTCTGATCGCGTCCGTGTTGTATACGGGCACGGAAAACGCGCCGGATGCCTTTTTCTGGAATACGGCTCCGCTTTCCACCATTTTCCGGAAATTGGCACCGAGACTGTAAGCCTTTTTATACAGCAGTCCGGGCATGTCCTTCACTCCGGTTTCGACACCGAGCTCCTTCGCCAGGGAGATGAGAACCTCGCCCATGGGGCGGGAGTTATAGAAGGGCTTGACCAGAGGATGGCTGATGCACCAGCTGACTTCTCCGGAACCGTAGGGCGTGTAGCAGTCGTCAAAGCGTTCCAGCCCCATGGCGGCAGGGAGAACAAGATCGCATCTCGCGCAGCTCTCGCTGAGGAAGCTCGCCATGGCGACTTTGAAGCCGCTTCTGGTGAACACTTCTTCCATGCCTGAATCGGAAGGCAGTGAATACAGCGGGTTGGCGTCATATATGAGCAGCACGCGCGGCGCTTCTGTTTCGCCGGAAGCTACGCTCTGCGACCATGCTATGAGGTTGCGGTTCACCACTGCGCGATAGTCGGAAGCTCCGGTCACGACAGGGGTGGGAAAAGGCAGGTTGACGAGTCCGCCTTCCGCTCCCACACGGCCAAGCAGCATGTTTACTGCGATGCCCGCCATAACGGCTCCCGCTCCGCCGCCCGCGCCAAGGGCTGAACCCACCAGAACAAGAGGCTTTTCCGCCCCCGCAAGGGCTTTGGCTACTTCAGCGAGGCGTCCGGCGTCCACACCGGTCAGCGCTGCAACCTTTTCGGGAGTATATTCCCCCGCAAGAGCTTTGAAATCGTCAAGACCGGCGGAAGGCACTGCATGCCCGGCCTTGATCAGAAGATGGGCTATGCCCAGGGCCAGCTCCATTTCCATCCCGTCGCGGCAGGGCAGCCACCAGTCCGCGCCCGCGGCGGTATTGTTCTGCACCGGCCCGGCATAGGCAAACTTCACCCGCGCTTCCTGCCCGGCAGGGCGTCCGGCGCTGAAGTTCCTGCGGTTGCGGGCCACTGTGCCCCAGCTTTCCAGCATATTCGCACCGATGGCGAGGATGAAGTCGCTGTTATCCACATCATAGCCCAGACGTCCCATGCCTCCCATGGCGCTCCACGCAGCCAGAGCGGCCTGTTCGTCATCGGGCATGAAATAGAAATCGGCAGAGCCACGGCTTTCCACAAGGCTGGACAGCAGCTCATTCACAGTACTGGTGGGGTCTCCCGAGATGCAGGCCGTGGAGCCGCCGGCTTCGGCCAGCTTTTCCCTGAGCAGCTTTTCCGCCTCCTCCCAGGAAATGGCGACCAGAGCGCCGTCGGGGGTGCGGCGCAGAGGCTCTTTCAGTCTGGCCGGACTGACCATGAGCTGTGTTTCGGCTGCGGCAAGCGCAGTGAGCGCTCCGCGGCTCAGGGGGTTATCCGGATCGCTGAGAGCGCGCACGGGCTGTCCGTCCACCAGACGGACACGGATGCCTGTGCCGGAGGGACAAAGTTTGCTGATGGTACGCATATATGTGCTGTCGCCCCGGGGAACACGGGGAATCCAGCCCCAGTTCTGGGACCAGTACACGGCATCGTACAGAGTATTCCAGATAATGGGAGACGCCACGAGGCCCACGGTCCCGCCGGCGGCAAATTTGAGAAATCCTCTTCTGTTCATGATTTCCTCACTGGCTCGCCTGGGCGCTACTTGTGGCAGACGAAGCAGGCGTTATTCGCATTGGTCGCCGGGCTCAGGTGGTTGGGGTTGGCGTGGCAGCGCTCGCAGTCCCACATGAGCATGGTGCCCTTCGGATAGCCGGAAAGCCGGTTTTCCGAATAGACGGGCGGAGTGGTCACCTTCGACATGTCGATATGGCATACCTTGCACAGAGCACCCGGATTCTCCGCATATTCTGTGTGGCAGGTCGAGCAGCGTTCTACGGAGTGAACGGAATGGCTGAAGAAGACATTATCGGGCTGCTTCAGATAAATGAGCCACTCGGAACGGATCTCGCGGCCTGTCTGGACATAGTCCTGCACGAAACGGATTTCCTCGGGAGTATTGCCGATGGCTTCCGAGTGGCATTCCTCACATGAGGCGGTGGTAGGCACGCCGCTGAACTGGCCGTCAGGCCCCGCAAAGTGGCATTGCCTGCAATCCATGCCCTGCTCGTCCACATGGAGAACGTGGTTGAACGCGACCGGTTGTTTCAGTTCTTTCTGCATAAGAGCGGGCAGAACCGCCCAGCCCAGAATCAGGGCCACGACCAGGCCCACAAGGAAGGCGCCCCAACCGCAACAGCAACATTTTTTTGCTGTTTCAGGTGCGCTGGTGTGATTCCTCTCCTCCATCCCGATGCCTCGTGCTGGTTTGAGGTGACTGATTGACGCGTCCGGACCGCGACAGAAGTCGGGAACGGCGGGACGCTGGCGGAACCATCGGCAATCTGAGAAATGCAGCGAAGAGTTCCCGTGAACTGTGTCAGTCTAGGGTAAAAACATGCGTATGGCAATGGGGAAATAGAGGAACACGACTACCTGTCGCAAGATATTGTCATGCCGTCAGTGAGCGGACTCAGCCGGACGGAATTGGCTCCGACGGCCCGAAGACAGGGATGACGCCGCATGTTTTTCATGATAGGAGAGCCGGGTTCTTTGGGTTTTCCTTCTTTAGGCCAGAGGGCCATTGCCGGGATCGGCCCGGTAATGCCGGAAGCGCGCGGGGCTTATGAGGCCGCGGACTTCCGAAAAGCTGTCCAGAATGATGCAGAAATGCGGGGCAGAGGAAAACCGGCATAACATGCGGGCATGGCCCGACGGAGAGTGCAATGAAACGGGTTTTACGGTTTACGCTTATCTGTCTGATGCTGTTTATGGGATACGCGGCACCGTCCGCGGCGAAAAATGAAGCTTCAGCTCCTGCAGCGGTAGCTCCTCAGGAAGCGCTTTCCCTTATTGAGCAGACTCCGGATGTTTTCATCCTGGATGTGCGGACTCCCGGCGAGTTTGCGCAGAAGCATCTGCCCAACGCGGTGAACATTCCCGTGGAAGAATTGAAGGACAGATTGGCCGAAGTGCCGGATGGCAAGCCCGTGGTGGTATATTGCCGTTCCGGAATGAGGGCCGGAAACGCAGGCGCGATGCTCGGCAAGGCCCGTCCTGACATGAAGATCTTTGTGGTAAAAGGCTCTATTGTCCAGTAGCTCCCGGCCGTCCGGATTTTCGGAAACGCTCTTGACCTGTGTCCGGGTGTCCGGCTACAAGGGATGACGCATTGCGAATCCCCTGCGGGGGAAGCAGGTTTAACAGCCTCAGTTATGGAAGAGTGGCAGAGCGGTTGAATGCGGCGGTCTTGAAAACCGTTGAGGATTTACGTCCTCCGGGGGTTCGAATCCCTCCTCTTCCGCCAGGCGGAATCGTATGAGTCCTTGCAAGCCGGGTCGTCATTTGCAGGGGCTCATTTTTATTGGCATGGACTCTGACCGGACGGCGGCCCCGCGCGGCGTTATCAATGCGATTTTTCAGCGGAACGTCCGCAGCGCTGTTTCCTGCCGGGCGGCGATGGCTTTTGAGAGTCGGTATCGGTTCTGACGGGACTGGCTGCCGGGATCGCCGGAAAACAGAAATTTTCCGCGCGTGGGAGTGTTTTCATGAACATGCGTTTCATCGACTTGCATTGTGATACCATGACGAGAAAGGGTGATGTGCCGTTTGCGGACTGGACGGGACACGTCACGCCGGACAAGCTGCGTCGGGGGGGGCTCTGGCCCAGTGTTTCGCATTGTTTATTCTGACCCGTGAACCGGAGTTGCGAAAACCGGACGATATGCCTCCCCACGCCATTTTTGAACGCTGTTTCGAGATATACCGGCGGGAACTGGGGATACACTCGCAAACCCTGTCCTCCGCTCTCTCCGTGGCGGATATCACGGCCAATGCCAGAAGGGGATATATTTCCTCCATCCTCACAGTGGAGGATGCCGTGGCTCTCGAAGGAAATCTGGAGTATCTGGATGACTGGTTCGCAAAAGGAGTGCGGATGGCAACGCTGCTCTGGAACTATGAGAATGAGCTGGGATTTCCCCATTCACGCGAAGCGGCGCGAATGGGGCTTGGGCTCAAGCCTTTTGGGAAAGATGTCGTTCGGCGTATGAATGAGCTGGGAATCATTATTGATGTTTCCCATCTTTCCGACGGCGGGGTCCGCGATGTGGCGGAGCTTTCCAGGAAGCCCTTTGTCGCCTCTCACTCCTGCGCCAGAGCTCTGTGTGATCACTCCCGCTGCTTGTCTGACGATTTGCTGCGCCTGATCGGAGAGAGCGGGGGCGTGATCGGGGTAAATTTCTTCGGTATTTTTCTGCGCAGGGACAGTGAGGTCACCCTGATCGAAGATATTGTGCGCCATGTTCTGCATATCAGGGACAAGGCGGGGATCGGGGCGCTGGCCTTCGGCTCTGATTTTGATGGCATTTCCAGCAGACTGGAATTTGATGATTATTCGGGAATGCCGCTCCTGGCCGCTGCCCTGGAAAGATATTTAACCCCGCGCGAAATGGATATGATCTGTTCCGGCAACGCGCTGCGCGTCATGCGTGAGGTCTGGGGAGCATAGGACTCTGCGGGAATCCAGGCCCTTTCGCCGTCGAAATGCCCCACGGAGGCGAGACTCCGGCGAAAGTGTGGAGTCTGCGGCCGGAAAGAGGGACTGGCCGGACAGTTCTCTTCGATTTCAGAATATCCTGATGGGGATTAAAATGTCTGCCGGTCGGAAATCTGTTTCCGACCGGCAATACGTCGGCGCACTTCACGGGTGGTGCGCCTTATTTTCTTGCGGGAGAAGGTGTCTGACTCTCGCTGTGTTCCAGGTGTTCCGACAGTGCAGAGAAGGGGTTGTCCACAAGGCCCGTGTAGATTAGTCCTCCGGCGACGGCTCCGGACAGCAGAGCGATCAGAAGGAGGAGGGCGGGCCACTTTGCCGGGTTTCGATCCCGAAAGGGGTCCTTCATGTCACGATGGACGTTGGGCGGCAGTTTCGCCTTCTGCGTCAGCGCCGCACCGATGCGCAGATTGATCGGCGCAAAGCTGTTCACCGCCCAGCCGGAGGCTTCAAGCAGAGGGCCCAGGGTCCGTTTGTGCAGCTTGAGCCAGGCCATGAGCAGGGAGGGGCCGGAAAATACCAGAAGAAGGGCGAGAACCAGCAGAGGCAACTGCCACCAGCTCAGGGAGAGCAGCCCCTGAACAATGGAGGCAAGGGCAGTGCCCAGAGCGCCCATGGCCAGACCTACGGCAGCGAATATTCCGGCGCTTTTGCCGATGTCGAAACCGGGACTCTTGCCGGAACTTACGTCCTTGGTAAGAGTATCCAGTTTCTTGGCGGCGGTAGCGCTTACGGAGGAAGTCTTGCTGGATGCATATTTGGCCAGTTGTTCCGTGGCCATGCGGGCCATGCGCTTGTATGGCGCCCACAGGGCCTGACGGAGGCTGATGGGTGCCTGCACCAGCTTGATCAGCGTGGCGTCCCAGTCGTTGCCCATGTTGTCCACAAAGACGCCGTTGCGCCCGGGGATAAGCAGATCGGCATCGCCCTGCGTGACGGCGGCGACAATGGTAATGGTTCCTTCCGGGGCTCTGTCCGCAGAGCTTTTCCTGATCCGTCTGCATTCACAGTAGGCAAGGCAAAGATTGCTGAATGCCGCCATGGCTGAATGTTTGTCCACATTGGCTACAGGCACGCAGAGGCGGCAACTGCGGCCGTCCATATAGAGTACGCCGTTCTGAAATGCAGCCTGACCGCTCAGGTTGTAAAAGTCGTGGAAGGAAACGAAGTTCATCAGCAGGCGGTGCAGATGGCGATGGAAGATAACGAGTTTTTCCACATCAGCAATGCCGCCGGAACCAGCCGGGACGGCCAGATCCTTTTGCACCAGCCTGTCGAAGCTGGCTGCCGCGTCGCCGTTCAGCAGCTTGTCCATCCCCGCTGTGCCGAGAATTTTTTCCATGTCTTCCGGTTGTGCTGAAGGAGGGATGTCCACAGGAGCGGAGGTCTGGGGCGCGGGCTTTCCGTTCACTGCCTCGACATAGGAACCGAAAGCGGTCCGGACGGTGAGCCAGTCCGCCCGACTCATGCTGTCCTTCCGCGGCAGAAGTGGAGCGAGAAGACGGAACAGTTCCGCAATTTGATCCGCCCAGGCGGGATTGATGCCTGAGTCGGGCCGCAGCGGCCGTTCCGCTTCCACTCGGGCGAGAGGCAGTTCTGCCAGAGCTGAACTTTGCAGAATGCCATGCTCATCCTCGGAAGGAAATTTTTCCTCGGCGGAGGAAGCAAGTCCTGTTTCGATTCCGGGCGCGAAGGATGCCAGCTGGCAGCGCAGAAAGTAGTCATCGATTTTGGGACGGAGTTGCCGCATGAGCGCCCATGCCCTTGCGGTATCATCTCCCAGGGGAAGAGACAGCGCGGACATGCCGCTTTGCCAGGCCTTCCAGTCACTGATAAGCTGGAGAAACGCCGCGGAAATCTCGCTGTCGATGCCGGGCTGGCCTCCGGCATCCTTTCTGCCGCCGACAAAGGTCAGCGCCTGACTGATGAATGACCGCACATCTTCGGGCAGGTGTTCGTCGGGAGGGAAAATTCCGTCCCCATTGAACAGATGCTGTGCCGCGTGCGCGGCGGCATCCATGACTTCCCTCTGGTTCAGGCTGTCCGATTCCGGTTTGTTGAGGGTTTCAAGAATATGCTGTGCCGCGGCAAGCAGCGCCTGTCCGTCGGGCGTATCCGATCTGATGGCGCTCAGGGGCATGTCATCCGGCGGATTGACCAATGATGCCGGGTCTGCCAGACGCGCACAGGTCCAGCGTACTGCATCCCGTACTTCGGGAATGCGGATACGGCCGTCATGATCGGTATCCAGCAGTTCCAGGGTACGTTCATCAAATTCCAGCCCTGCGGCCGGGCAGCTGAGAGCCGCCCACAGCTTGGGGTCAAGCTCGTCCAGATGCGTGAGTTCATCCGCCGTTTGCAGGGTAACCTGATCCAGTCCTCCGATACGGACGAATTTCCAGCAGAACGTGTCGTTTTTTTTCATGACTGCTCCAGCCTGTGAGAAACTCTGATGATTGTGGCATGAAACGGCAGTGGGAACAAGATGATACTGCGCGAAGCCTGAGAAAAAAATGATAGAGTTGATTTTGGCGCGGAGAAAGGCTCACCGGAGCAGAGCAACCGTAATTCACTTGCGGCGGTCAGCTCCAGAGGAGGCGTGAAACCTGCGATCCGGGACATAGTGTCCTGGCCGGCAGATATTTTCGAATGCAAAACGCTCCGGAAGAATTTCAAGGCGCCCCGCGCTGAATCGAATAAAAAAAACCGCCTCGGGGGAAAATCCGGAAGCGGGTGTGAAAGCGGGGAAAGGGAAAACTTTCCGGATTTCCCTTTCTGCAAGAGGTGGTCTAGAGCATTTCGCTCATGAAGTGCTCTACGGAATCGAGCAGGACGAGACCCATCTCAGCTCTCCTTATCCGCAAGCGCTGCGCGCTGACGGCCAGGGGCAGCGCGACACCGGAGCAGCCGCAAGTGAATTGCGGCCGCTCCGGTGGAGGCGTGAACTCCGCGAGCCGGAACGCAAGAGCCGGTCGGCAGATATTTTCAAATGCAAAACGCTCTAGTAGGCGTGTTCGGATTCCAGTTCCTTCGCCGTTATCTTGTGGGAGAAGGTATAGTAGACCCAGGCCTGGTAGAGAATCACCACCGGTACGGCGGTAAGCGCGACGGCCAGCATGATCTTGAGCGTAAGCGGGCTGGATGAACCGTTGGCGAGGGTCACGCTGAAGGAGGGGTCAATGCTGGAAATAATCAGACTGGGGAACATGCTTCCCGCTCCGAAAAAGGTGAGACCGAGAATGAACAGGGAACTCATGAACCACGCCGTCCACATGGCTCCATTGGCGAGAGCCAGACGGGACGCCACAAGACCGACCACGGCGACGATCAGCGCCGCGTAAATAACCGGGTGCGCGGCGATGGAGGTATACATGTCGGTATAGAAGGCGCTCAGGGCAAGGAAGGCCAGCACCAGGGAAAGCAGCAGGGGCCACAGCGCTTTGGCCGTGCGGCCCGCGCGTTCCTGCAGGGGGCCTTCCGCCTTGAGTTCAAGCCACAGTGCTCCGTGATAGGCGAACATGATCACGAAAAGCAGGCCTCCCGCGAGTCCGTAAGGATTGAGCAGGGTGAAGAGGTTCCCCTGATATACTCCTTCCGCATCAATGGGAATGCCCCGGAACAGATTGGCAAAGGCCACGCCGAGAAGCAGCGCGGGGACAAAGTTGCCGAGGAAGAGGCAGGTGTCCCACACTCCGCGCCACAGCCCGCAGTTGACCTTGTTGCGGAATTCAAAAGCGACGGCGCGGAAGATCAGGGCGAAAAGCAGTATGAGCAGCGGAGCATAAAGCGCGCTGAACATGGTTGCATAGGCCAGAGGGAAGGCGGCGAATGTCACGCCGCCGGCTGTAATCAGCCATACCTCATTCCCATCCCAGAACGGGCCGGAGGCATTGTAGATCACGCGTTTTTCCGCATCGCTCCGGGCCAGGAAGGGCATGAGCGTCCCCATGCCGAAGTCAAAGCCGTCAAGAATGAAGTAGACGGCCCACAGCAGAATCCACAGTATAAACCAGATTGTTTCCAGCATGGCTATTCTCCGGCGCTTTCAGGCTGAATTTCCGGGGCGTGAGGGCCCTTGCGGGCATACTTGGCCAGCAGGTAGATGTCCAGAATGCCCAGAGCCGTATAGATGACGGCAAAGGCCGCAAGAGAGAGCGCCACGGAAGAAGTGGGCACGGGCGACACTGCGTCCGAAGTGCGCATGAGACCGTAGACGATCCAGGGTTGGCGGCCTACTTCGGCAACCATCCATCCCGCCATGATTGCGAGATAGGGCAGAGGAATGGTCCAGATGAGCAGTCTGGCGAGCAGGGGACTTTCCGCGAGATTGCGACGCTTCAGCCACGCCCAGCCGGACAGGAGGATGAACACCGCGCCCAGTGCGACCATGAATCGGAAGGAGAGGAAGGTCAGCAGCACGGGGGGAATGTCTTCCTTGGGGAAGGCGTTGAGTCCTGTGACTTCCTGGGAGAAATTGCCGTGCGCCATGAAAGAGAGTACGCCGGGGATGCCGATGGCTTCCACGCTGTTCTTGCCTTCTTCCTGATCAGGCCACACAAGAAGATACATGGGAGCATTTTCCCGGGTTTCCCAGTGCGATTCCATGGCAGCCAGCTTGGCGGGCTGATGACGGGCGACGATCTGCCCCTGATGGTGTCCCGCGACGGCCACGAGCAGCGCGAGAATCAGGGTAAAGGGCGCGGCGATTTTCACTGATTTGGCGAAAACCGGATCTCCGTTTTTGCGAAGCAGATGCCAGGCGCAGACCGCCAGCACAAAGAACCCGGCGAGCATCCATGATGAGGCAATGGTGTGGAAGAACTGGCCCCAGGCGTAGGGGTTGGTCACCACGGTCAGGAAGTCCTCAAGTTCGGCGCGGCCGTTGCGGATAACGTAGCCAACGGGATTCTGCATGAAGCCGTTGGCGATGATGATCCATACGGCGGAAAGGTTGGAGGCAAACGCCACGGCCCAGATGGCGAAGCAATGTACCTTTTTGCCTACCCGATCCCAGCCGAAGGTCCATACCGCAACGAATGTGGATTCCAGAAAAAAGGCAGCCGTGGCCTCAATGGCCAGAAGCGAGCCGAAAATGTCGCCGACATAGACGGAGTATTTTGACCAGTTGGTGCCGAACTGGAACTCAAGGGTAATCCCCGTGACCACACCGAGAGCGAAATTGATGAGGAAAAGTTTTCCCCAGAATTTCGCCATACGCTTGTAGGTTTCGTCGCCGGTGCGCACATAGATGGTTTCCATTATGGCCAGCAGAACGGTGAGCCCCAGCGTCAGAGGCACAAAAATAAAATGGAAGAAAACGGCCACGGCAAATTGCAGCCGTGAAAGCATGACCAGATCCATACAGTCTCCTTATCCCCGGGGGAAGCGACTTGCCGCGCCGCGGAACGCTGTCGGGCGCGGAACGCCCGCCGGAGGGGATCCGGCGGGCGGCAGGGGCGTTATGCGAACGCCTTGACCTTTTCCTTAAGGGTTCGGGCCACAGCCGCGCCGAGTTCCCGGCAGGCGGCCAGTTCTTCGGCCTTGGCGCCGAAGTGGGCGCGAACGGGTTCTCCGACCACTTCAACCTTCATGGCGGCCAGCTCCCCGGCCATCATCCCGGGCG
>ERZ779866.4215-NODE-4215-length-10899-cov-5.102084_pt1 | contig 10899 bp, 8 predicted proteins | sample MGYA00511248_ERZ779866 | MGnify/ENA primary metagenome ERZ779866 (study PRJEB29588, sample SAMEA2155758) | human gut metagenome | biome: human gut; feature: human-associated habitat; material: faeces | place: Denmark | collected 2008/2010 ... | reverse complement strand
CCTCATCACCCTGAAGTACACCCAGTCCAACTCCGTGTGCTACGTGAAGAACGGCCAGACCATCGGCGTGGGCGCGGGGCAGCAGAGCCGCATCCACTGCACCCGCCTGGCGGGCAGCAAGGCGGACAACTGGATGCTCCGCCAGCACCCCAAGGTACTGGGCCTGCAGTTCGTGGACGGCATCCGCCGGCCCAACCGGGATAACGCCATCGACGTGTACATCTCCGACGAGTGGGAGGACGTGCTGGCCGACGGCGTGTGGCAGGAGACCTTCAAAGTGAAGCCCGAGCCCCTCACTCCCGAGGAGAAGAGGGCCTGGATCGCCACCATGAAGGATGTGGCCCTGGGCTCCGACGCCTTCTTCCCCTTTGGCGACAATGTGGAGCGAGCCCGCAAGTCCGGGGTGCAGTATATCGCTCAGCCCGGTGGATCCATCCGGGACGACAACGTCATCGAGACGGCAGACAAGTACGGCATGGTCATGTGCTTTACCGGGATGCGGCTGTTCCACCATTAAAGAATTTCCAGGGGACATCCCATGCCACCTGGATACGGACCTGCGTGCCGACCAGGCCGGCAACTTGGCCCAATACCCCCGGTTTCGCGCCCCGCGGCGCGGGTCGTGGTGTTTTTCGGAGAAGTGAATTCCCCAAAAAACGGATTGAACTTCTTTTCGCCTTCGGCGGAAAGTTCGGAAACGAGGTTTTCTTATGAAAGTTTTAGTTGTGGGGGGAGGCGGCCGAGAGCACGCCATCTGCTGGAAGTTGGCCCAGTCCCCCAAGGTCACCCAGCTCTACTGCGCCCCCGGCAACGGAGGCATCGCCCAGGTGGCAACCTGCGTGGACATCAAGGCCACCGACGTGGACGGCATGGTGAAGTGGGCAAAGGACAACGCCATGGACTTCGTCATGGTGGCCCCCGATGATCCCCTGGCCCTGGGCATGGTGGACGCCATGGAACGAGCGGGGATCCCCGCCTTCGGTCCCCGGGCCAATGCCGCCATTGTGGAGGCCAGCAAAGCGTTCTCCAAGGAACTGATGCGGAAGTACCACATCCCTACTGCAAAGTACCAGACCTTTACAGAGCTGGACAAGGCCCTGGCCTACATTGAGGAGCAGGGCGCCCCCATCGTGGTCAAGGCGGACGGCCTGGCCCTGGGCAAGGGGGTGGTGGTGGCCGCTACCGTGGACGAGGCCAAGCAGGCCGTCCGGGAAATGATGGAGGGCCACAAGTTCGGCGACTCGGGCAACACCGTAGTCGTTGAGGAGTGCATGACCGGCCCGGAGGTGACGGTGCTGGCCTTCACCGATGGCAAGACGGTGGTGCCCATGCCCGCCAGCCAGGACCACAAGCGGGCCTATGACGGCAACCAGGGCCCCAACACCGGCGGCATGGGCGCCTTCTGCCCCTCCCCCAAGTACACGCCCGAGATCGCCCAGCGGTGCATGGAGGAGATCTTCCTGCCCACCGTGGCCGCCATGCAGGCGGAGGGCCGGCCCTTCAAGGGGGTCATCTACTTCGGCCTGATGCTCACCAAAGACGGCCCCAAGGTGGTGGAGTACAACGCCCGCTTCGGCGACCCGGAGACCCAGCCCCTCCTGTCCATGCTGGACACCGACCTGATGGACATTTTCCAGGCCTGTGTGGACGGCACCCTGGACCAGTTGGAAATCAAGTGGAAGGAGGGCGCGGCCTGCTGCATCGTGCTGGCCTCCGGCGGCTACCCGGTGAAGTACCAGAGCGGCTACCCCATCTCCGGCCTGGAGGAGGCGGGCAAGCTGGCCACCGTGTTCCACGCGGGCACCAAGATCGGAGAGGACGGCGCGGTCCTCACCGCCGGCGGCCGTGTCCTGGGGGTCACCGCCACCGGAAAGAATCTGGAGGACGCCATCGCCAAGGCCTACGCCGCCTGCAAGCCCATCTCCTTCCAGGACATGCACTTCCGCACCGACATCGGGAAGGTATGACGCAGTTGGAGATCCAAGGCATTGTATTTGACGTGGACGGGGTGCTGTTCGACACCGAGCGGCTCACCCATCAGACCTGGAAGACCGTCAGCCGGGAGATGGGCTGGCCCCAGGTGGGGGAGGCCTACCTGGAGTTTGTGGGCCAGAACCGGACGGACATCTTCCGCAAAATGGTGGAGCTGTTTGGGGAGGAGTTCCCCAAGGAGACCTTTATGAAGGTGTGCTCCGCCTACTCCCAGGCCCGCATGGAGAAAGAGGGCGTCCCCATGAAACCGGGCGTCCGGGAGATTCTGGCCTTTCTCAAGGAGCGTGGGATTCCCACCGCCCTGGCCACCTCCACCGGCCGCCCCCGGACGGAGCGGCGGATGGAGATGACCGGCCTGGGCCCCTACTTCTCCGCCATCATCACCGGGGACCAGGTGGAACACAGCAAGCCGGACCCGGAGATCTACCTCCTGGCCTGTCAGGCCCTGGGCACCGACCCGGAGCTCACCATCGCCGTGGAGGACTCCCGCAACGGCATCCTCTCCGCCTCCCGGGCGGGCATGCAGGTCATCATGGTGCCGGACATGATCCCTCCCACCCCCGAGCTGGAGGCCCTCCTGTTCCGGCGCTGCGGCGATCTCCACCAGGTCCAGCAGCTTCTGGCTAACATACTGTAAGTTCTATTCTGCCTCCGGGTCCTGAGGGCCCGGAGGCAGTTTATTTTCCGCTTCCTGTCGTCCTCCCTCAGTTAAGCACACTCTAAAATTGAATAAACTCTTTCATTTTGGAGGGTATTTCGTACTTCTCTGTTTCTTTGCAAATCCTTAACAGCACTTTTTGAAAAATCTCTTGCATTTTTTGGTGTAAAGCGTATAATAAAACAGGTCGAAAGGATAGAGTTTTCTCCAATTCGCCGAAAGAGACTGGAATGAGACTCTACCCTTCTTTAGAAACTGGGTCTTAGGTCCTGCGCCGATGGGAGACGGCCGGACGCCCTTTTCTAAACTCTCACACCCACGAAAGGACGCGATGCCATGAATTTCTACCAGGAAACCCCAGAAAAGGTTCTGGAAGAGCTGAAGTCCACGCCGTCCGGCCTATCCCACCAGGAAGCCGGCGACCGGCTGGTTAAGTACGGCCCCAACAAGCTGGCGGAGGGGAAAAAGGTCACCCTGCTCCAGCGCTTTATCCAACAGCTGTGCGACCCCATGATCATCATTCTGCTGGTGGCTGCCGCCGTGTCGGGCGTCACCGCTGCTTACTCCGGCGAGAGCTTCACGGATGTATTCATTATCCTGATCGTGGTGCTCATCAACGCGGTCCTGGGCGTGTACCAGGAGAGCAAGGCGGAAAAGGCCATTGAGGCCCTTCAGGAGATGACCGCCGCCACCAGCAAGGTGCTCCGGGACGGGAAGATGTCCCTGCTGCGCAGCGACGTGCTGGTGCCCGGCGACATTGTGATCCTGGAGGCGGGCGACGCGGTCCCCGCCGACTGCCGCATTCTGGAGAGCGCCAGCATCAAGGCCGAGGAGGCCGCCCTCACCGGCGAGAGCGTCCCGGTGGAGAAGGACGTAAACGCCATCGTCACCGACGACGAGGTCCCCCTGGGCGACCGGCACTGCATGCTGTACATGGGCTCCACTGTGGTCTACGGCCGCGGCCGTGCCGTGGTCTGCTCCACCGGCATGGACACTGAGATGGGCAAGATCGCCGACGCCCTGGCTCAGGCTGAGGAGGGCGAGACCCCCCTGCAGCGGAAGCTGGGCCAGCTGAGCAAGATCCTCAGCGTGCTGGTGCTGGGCATCTGCGTATTTATTTTCCTGTTCAGCCTGCTCCGGGCGGGCGACTTCCACCTGGACACCATCATCAGCACCTTCATGGTGGCCGTCTCTCTGGCGGTGGCCGCCATCCCCGAGGGTCTGGCCGCCGTGGTCACCATCGTGCTGTCCATCGGCGTCACCAATATGTCCAAGCGCAACGCGGTCATCCGGCGGCTCACCGCCGTGGAGACCCTGGGCTGCGCCCAGGTCATCTGCTCGGATAAGACGGGCACCCTGACCCAGAACAAGATGACCGTGGTGGACCACTTCGGCAACACTCTGAAGACCGCCCGGGCCATGTCCCTGTGCTCCGACGCCGCCCCCGATGAGACGGGGAACGCGGTGGGCGAGCCCACCGAGTGCGCTCTGGTGAACTGGGCCACCAAGGAGGGCCTGGGCAAGTCCGCCATGGAGCGGGAGACCCCCCGGGTAGGCGAGGCCCCCTTCGACTCGGGCCGGAAGATGATGTCCACCATCCACAAGCTGGAGAAGGGCTATGTGCAGTACACCAAGGGCGCTCCCGACGAGCTTTTGAAGTGCTGCACCCACTATGAGAAGGACGGCAAGATCCTCCCCCTGGACGAGCAGGCCAAGGCGGAGATTCTGGCCCAGAACAAGGCCATGGCCGATCAGGCCCTCCGTGTGCTGGCCGCCGCGGAGCGCCGCTATGACGAGATGCCCCAGGATCAGTCCCCTGCGGCCCTGGAGCACGACCTGACCTTCCTGGGGCTGGCGGGCATGATCGACCCCATCCGCCCCGAGGTGAAGGCCGCCATCGCCGAGTGCAAGACCGCCGGCATCCGCGCCGTGATGATCACCGGCGACCACCGGGACACCGCCGTGGCCATCGCCAAGCAGCTGGGCATCCTGGAGCACGACGACCAGGCCATCACCGGCGCTCAGCTCAACCAGATCAGCGACGAGGAGCTGGATAAGACCATCGACCACTACAGCGTCTACGCCCGGGTGCAGCCCGAGCACAAGGTGCGCATCGTCAACGCCTGGAAGAAGCGGGGCTGCATCACCGCCATGACCGGCGACGGCGTCAACGACGCCCCGGCCCTGAAAAAAGCCGCTGTGGGCATCGCCATGGGCGGCGTGGGAAGCGGCATCGCCATGGATGCGGCCGATATAGTTCTGGTCAACGATGAAATCCGTTTCCTTCCCTTTCTGCTGCGCCTTTCCCGCCACATGATGCATGTCATCCGCCTGAATCTCGCCTTTTCCCTGCTGCTGAACTTTGCGGCGGTTCTGCTCGCCGTCCGGGGGACTCTCGGTCCGGCAGCGGGGGCACTGATACACAATGCGGGCTCTGTCGCGGTCATACTCAACTCCGCCCTGCTGCTGTTCTGGATGCCCCGTAAACATGCCGCATCGGAAAGAGACAGGGGCGAACCTCCTTTCGCCTGATCTGTTTGCAGCACAAAACGCCGCACTATCCACACTGACGCAGCTCTGCCCTCCTCCGGATATCCTGCTCCGGAGTGTCGCGCCGCCGACAGTTCGCGCCCGCTCCGTCTCCGTGCGCTTCTGACCGCACAAAGCCGCATGGTGCCGAATATTATCCCAATTTATACAAAATATGCTGTTATAGTTCAATAAAAGACGTATTCCCTCCCCGTTCTGCGCTGAAGGACGGTGCAGCAGGAAAAAACGGTAACCAGGGAAGAGCGTCTCCCCCCCGGGCTGGACAGGGACACAAGACTCAGGAGAGGGCCACGTCCATGATTTCTCCCGGATTACCGGACGGCACGGAGTGTCCTGTCTTCCTGCCGGATAAATTTTTGTTTGCGGATATGTACATTGGATGAGGTATATAGGTGATTGCTTCTGGCGGAAAAGTTCGACGTCAGCAGGAACCTGAAAACAGGCATGCTGACGTCGGACAGAATATTCGCTGTCAGAGCATTCCGCTCATGAAATGCTCTCCTTCAGTCGGGCAGGGCGAGACTGAAGCCCCGATGGAGGCGTGAAACCTGCGGGTCGGAACACAGTGTCCCGTCCGGCAGATATCTTCAATGGCAACACGCTCTGATTATGAGAGATGTCCTTTCATGCCGCCATGTTACCAGACGCCGGCATGTATCTTGTCTTCCATATTGATTACCTTCTGTTTGGGAAGGAAGGCATTTTCGGCAGGATAGCCCATCGTAAACAGGCAGGTGAATTCGTAGCCTTCGGGAACATTCACGATTTCCTTGATCTTTTCCGCCTCGTCACTCACGGGGACATGAAATGCCGTTCCCAGGCCTTCGGCGGTGGCGGCGAGCAGCATGTTCTCCAACGCGCACCATGCCGAGGCGAAATAGTTAAGCGAGCTTTGTTCCACAGGCCTGAGCAAGGGCCATGTCAATTGGCGGAAGAACGGGATGATGAGCAGACCGCTCTGCATCAGCATCTTCTGCTGTTTGGGCAGTGCGTCGGCAAACATCGCCATCTTGTCCCCGTCATCGGATTCATCCACCTCTGCTACCAGTTCCTTGAACGCCGCCATGTTTCTGGCGAGCGGGGCAATCACTTTCGCAATGTTTTCACGCCCACGCACCACGACGAACTCCAACTGGCGCAGGTGGTCGTTCGTCGGAGCTTTGAATGCCGTGTTCAAAACCTTTTTCAAGACCTCATCGCTGACTTCACGATCAGAAAAATCGCGTATGGTACGCCTTTTTTCCAGAACCTCATAAAAATCCATAAACGCATACCTCCCTGTATCTGGCCGACTGGCCATTGCTTTTTCAGGAAGGATACACTATTTTTTGTCGAATACTTGCATTATTGTTAAAAATATTTGTCACGGATTTGCATAGCGCGATAAAAACAGCGAAGCGGGGACTGCCGTGGAAGAAACCGTTACCCCATATGAACTCCCCGACAGGACGAACCATTCCTTCTTCTTTGCAGATGCCTGCATCCCTCCTGCCGAGGAAGCGAAGCTGCATCGACATGATGCCTGGGAACTGCTGTATGTCATCCACGGGCGCGGCAACCGGACGGCGGGCGATACAGTTCAGCCCTTCACAGCGGGCGACATAGTCCTGATACCGCCTTCCATGACCCACCAGTGGTCGTTTGCGCCTGATTCGGCTGACGAAAACGGGCGCATCCATTACCTGATGGCGGCCTTCAGTCATACTTTCGTTGAGCAATGCCGGGAACTCTTTCCTGAGCTGCGCAATCGGCTTATCGACGTATCGTTTCCCGTCAATGCTCTGCTCTTTGGTGTGAAAAGCGCCAGCGTGCTCGGCAACAGGCTGATGCGGATGCGCGGGAAGGATGAGCTGAAACGGTTATGCGAAATGCTTCTCCTGCTGCCCGATATGTTCACGACATCTGATCATGCCCTTGCCGGCAGACCGGCGCGTATCGAACGGGACGTACAGCGCATGCAGCAAATCTGCACCTATGTAATGCGTCATTACTCCCACGCCGTTACCCTGAATGACATTGCCGCAGAAGTCGGTATGAACCGCTCCGCATTTTGCACATGGTTCAAACACTTCAACGGCATGACATTTTTACAATTCCTTACGCTGTATCGCCTCAATACTGCTTGTGAACTGCTGAAGGGTTCAGCAAAACAGGTTTCCGAAATCTGCTATATGGTTGGATTCAATGATCTACCGCATTTTATTCGTGTATTTAAACATAAAATCGGCGTATCTCCATCACACTATAGAAAAAATATACAATAAAAAAAGATGCGATATAATATATATCACCGCAAACCATTTTTATCGATCAGCGCAATCTTGACATATTTCCCCCTGCTTTCTTCATCCATCACAATTATTGTCCGGAGCAATCCAGTAACGCCCGGCAATATCCCATTCGCTTTGGGATAATTGCGTGGGTATTTTTTATAAAAACAGGCCCTATTATAGAACCATGCTGATAACACTGTGCGCGATGTGTATTTTTACTGCGGCACGGGCGGCAACATGCGTTGCCGCAAAGACGGCCCGTGTTCCACACGGATGAAAGGCAGCATGTATCCACGTTCGGCTCGCTTGCGCCTCGTGAAGCTGCGCTTCACGAGGCTCCGCTCTGCGAACCCTTTCTTCCGCGACCTTCTGATGACGCTCGCTCGGCGTTGCCGATACCCGCTTCCGCTTGCATTTCGCGCGGAAAACGCCGCGCTCGCGCTCCGTACCCCTCCGCCGCATGGCCATGCGGCGGGGCATCGCCGCTCCATACGCGCTGACGCGTGTGCCTCCGGCAGTCAGGGTTATTATCAGCACCACGCTATAATAGAGCCTGAAAATATTCTTCAAAAGCATGTCAATCAACTCTCTATCAAACTCCCATTGACATGCACGGCGCTTCATTCCCGCGGCATGAAGATGCCGCAATGTAAAACGAGCGATTCCGCGCCTTCCGTCAAGCCGCCTTGCGCCCCAGACGGCGCAAATTCCGCTGTTCCTCGGGCAGGCATCCAATTCACCGCCATACGCACTACAGCAGGAGAACAAGCGAACCCGCCGTAATCAGGGCGCCGCCCAGCAGCGTCTTCACACTGGCGGGCTCTCCCAGCAGCAGAATGGAAAGCAGAATGGTGAGAGGAACGCTGAGCTTGTCGACGGGAGCGACCCTGGAAACATCGCCCACCTGCAATGCCTTGAAATAGAACAGCCAGGACAGGCCTGTGGCGGCGGCGGAGATCAGAAGAAATATCAGCGTACGCGGAGCGATATCGCGAATTCCGCGAACCGCGCCCGACGCAAGAGCTATTCCCCATACCAGGACAAGGATGAAGCTCACCCGGATGGCCGTGGCCAGATCAGAGTTGATATCCCGCACTCCGAGCTTGGAAAACAGAGCTGTCAGGGATGCGCAAAAGGCGGAAAGCAGAGCGTAGTACTTCCACATGGGAAAGCTCCTCGGACAAAGCATCCTGCGGCGAAAGAGCACGACCGCAGGGAGGTATGACCAGACTGCCCCTACAGCGCGTTTTGCTATCGGACATATCGCCCAGCCAGGCCCCAGTGTTCCGGATCGCAGGTTTCACGCCTGAAGCCGGAGCCTGACGCCGCAGACGAATTGCGGCGGAGCCTTCGCGCGGCTTCCCGCGCGAAGGCTCAAGCGGTGTTTGAAGATGTGCTACAGAATGAACCTGCTCAGATCCGCGTCCTCGCGCACGTCTTCCAGATTGGCGTTGACATAGGCCTTGTCCACCACGATTTTCTGCCCCCGGCAGTCCGGGGCGTGGAAGGAGATGTCCGCAAGGATTTTTTCCAGCATGGTATACAGACGGCGCGCGCCGATATTTTCCGTGCGCGCGTTGGTTTCCTCGGCAAAGGCCGCGATTTCCTCCAGCCCCTCCTGCGTGAATTCCAGTTCCACGCCTTCCGTGGAAAGCAGGGCGCTGTACTGCTTCTGAAGGGAATTGTCCGGTTCGGTGAGGATGCGCAGAAATTCCGCCTTGCCGAGCGGCTGAAGCTCCACCCGGAGGGGAAAGCGGCCCTGAAGCTCCGGCACGAGATCGGACGGCTTGCTGAAGTGGAAGGCCCCGGCGGCAATGAACAGAATGTGATCGGTTCTGATCATGCCGTGCTTGCTGTTCACCGTACTGCCTTCCACAATGGGCAGAAGATCGCGCTGCACGCCCTCGCGGGAAATGTCCGAGGAACGCTGGGTCGCCGCGCTGCTGGCGATCTTGTCGATTTCGTCGATAAACACGATGCCGCTCTGTTCCACACGCTCGCGGGCCATGTCCACGATGCGTTCCTCATCAAGAAGCCCGTCCATGCACTGATCGAGCAGGATGTTCCAGGCCGCGCGGATTTTCATGCGCTTTTTCTGGGTGCGGGGCGGAGCGATGCGCCCCATCATGCTCTTCATCTGGCTGCCCAGCTGTTCCATGCCCGGCATGGAGAACATGTCGATCTGAGGGCCGTTTTCCTTTACCTCCACTTCCACCTCGCGGTCGTCAAGGTAGCCCATGCGCCACTGCTGGCGCAGCTTTTCGCGGGTGGATTCATTGCCGCCGCCGGGCAGCAGCAGATCCAGCAGTCTGTTTTCCGCCGCCTCCTCCGCCTGCGCGCGCACGCGCTCGTGTTCCTCCTCGCGCACCAGTTTGATGCCCAGTTCCATGAGATCGCGGATCATGGATTCCACGTCGCGTCCCACATAGCCGACTTCCGTGTACTTGGTGGCTTCCACCTTGATGAAGGGCGCTCCGGTGAGTCTGGCGAGGCGTCGGGCGATTTCCGTCTTGCCCACGCCCGTCGGCCCCATGAGGATGATGTTCTTGGGCGCGATTTCGTCGCGCAGTTCGGGGGCAAGCTGCTGCCGCCGCCAGCGGTTGCGTACCGCCACGGCTACCATGCGCTTGGCCTGTTCCTGTCCGATGATGTATTTGTCCAGCTCCGCCACGATCTGGCGGGGAGTGAGAGAACTCATGATGCCTGTCTCCTTGAAAATGCTTCCGCTGCCGCCCCGGATATTCCGGAAGGCCGCCGGCCGAAGAGTGTTCTTGTGTGAAGGAACCGCCGATGCAGTCTGCGAATGCGTCAGCTCCATGCCCGGGGAGGCTTTTGCCTCTTTGGGAAATGCACGCCTGGTCGCCTGGTTGACGGGAAAGGCAGATTTTTCCTCTTTGCGACCTGCGGGCGATCCCGCGGCGCAGAACCGCGGGAAACGCTTTAATCAGCGTTTCTTTAAATAATGCCGCTTCGGGAAAAGGGAAGGGCGGCGGAGTCCGGCCTTTCCCCGCTCATGAGCGCGCGTGCGGCATTCCGGAGCGTGTTCCCCGTCCCCCTGTCTTGCCCCTCACGAGGATGTTTTCCGGCCCGCCGGAAGCGCGGAGCGTTTCGGTCATGTTCCGGATCAGACTGCCGCGCCGCGCCGGATCGAGTGCATCTGCCCTGTTCAGCAGGATCAGGCGCGCTGCGTCCGGAGGCACGCCCCGGAACGGCCCGGCGGGATGCAGAAGCAGAGCGGCGGCCATGGCCGGGGTGACGGGCGAGTCAGGTTCCGCGCCCAGCAGATCTGCGGCGATTTCAGGGCGGTGGACGGCTTCGGCCAGCGTTTTTCCCAGCGCGTCCAGCCCCATGACTGCGGCCACGGCATCAGCGCAGGCGGGAATGACGGGTTCGTGAGCGGCGGGAGCCTTGAGAGGACGCCGGGCC
>ERZ779866.4212-NODE-4212-length-10912-cov-2.542415_pt1 | contig 10912 bp, 12 predicted proteins | sample MGYA00511248_ERZ779866 | MGnify/ENA primary metagenome ERZ779866 (study PRJEB29588, sample SAMEA2155758) | human gut metagenome | biome: human gut; feature: human-associated habitat; material: faeces | place: Denmark | collected 2008/2010 ... | reverse complement strand
TAGAGGGAAAGATGGATTCCCCCCTGGGACGCGCTGGACGCGTTTATGGCCTGGTCTGCCAGGAACGTCACTGCCCGGCATACGCGGGACAGCAGCGCAGCTTTCCGCGGCAGGGTGCCTTGTACACACAGATAAAAGGGAATGTCCCGGTCGTTTGCACACTGTATTTTTTCCAGCAGTGTTTTTTCCAGCAGCGGGTGGTCCAGCTGATGCAGGGCAGCGATGTTTTCATGATTGATCAAGGCACATTTGGAAACCAGATGCTGATAGTAAGCGCGGGATGCCTCAGGCTGATCGTTCAGCAGCGCACCTTCAAATCCGTAAATCATGTTCAGTATATTATGCCGGAACTGACGCGTATTGGAAATCAGAGTATCCGTAATGCGCTTTTGCCGTTCAAGGGTGTCATTGTTTTTGCGCATTTTCAGGTAGCGAAAGTCCTGTATCAGATAGGAAAGGCACACCAGAATCAGCAGCATGATAATGGTGAGCAACGTGCTGGCCACATGAAGGCGTGAAGTATCAACCAGCGGCGTGAGCTGATTGAAAAGCATAAAGGCGCAGACAAAAACTCCTGCCAATAAAAGAAAAGCCCTGGAGAGATACAGAAAGGCTGACAATCTGGCAGGAAGCCGCGGCAACAGGCGGCGTAGAAGGTAGAGAAGCCCGGCATAAGGGAAGGCTATCGCCAGGTTGACAAGGCTCTGTATTACACGCCCCCAGTCGTAGCTGACGATCATGGCATTGGCACGCTCCGCACCAAATATCCATAAGCAAACGGGCCCAACCACAAGTACGAAGCCGAACTGCGCAAGCAGGCTGATACCTGTGGCAATCCAGAGGCACCGCCCACGCCGGTGGAAGGCAAAACGAGCCTGCAATAACGTAAGCACAAAACACATCAGATAAGCAAAACCTGAATAGCCATCCCCCAGGAAGGGATGAGCGGCCCGCTCCAAAAGAAAGATAATACCTACGAACAATAGTCCATCCTTCCAGGCGGGTTTCTCCCCTAGACTGACACAACAAACACCATACAGGCTCATACCATCCAGAAGCGTTGTCAAGAGCACCACAAGGGGCGCGCTCACAATCGGGTCCATGTATCAACGGCTCCTTTGTTACAGGATCATCAGGGTGCATAGGATAAACCGCCCCTGCGATGTATACTGTACGTTGAAATTGGTATATTTCTGGCACAATGCAGCAATGCTCTGCAGACCGTCCCCCGCATGCCCTGCCTTGGTGGAAACGGTATTTCCACGCAGAAAATCATCCACGTCCATGGTGGCGGGGAAAGTATTGACAACGTGAATCTCCGTGTGCTTCTCCTTGCAGTCCATGTGAACGATGATCCGGGGATAGAGGGAATCAGCCGCAGCTTCAATGGCGTTGTCCAAAAGCACGCCCATGGCCTGGCACAGGGCAGGTGACAACGCCTTATTGAAGCAAAGCGGACCCGAGGCATGCAGATAGATGGGCAGATGCAGCTCTTGACAGCGGGCAAGCTTTCGCAGCAACAACGTGGATAAGGCAGCGTCGTTGATCTTTTGCAGGGTTAGCACATTGTCGTTGTTGATTTGCGCGCACTGATGGGCAATTTGCTCGTAGTAGGCTCGCTTCTGAGCCAGTGTCCCCTCGGATAAAATGCCTCCCAGGTTATCCACCATGGAAATAACCTGGCCGCGGAATTGCCGCATGTCCGCAATGAGCGCGTCATTGATGCGCTTTTGCTGCTCGAGGGTTTCATTCCGTCTCCTCATGCGCAAGTAGCGGATGTCCTGCGCCAGGTAGGAAAAACATATGACCAGGATCATCAAGGTAATGCCGAAAAGCAGCATCACCCGATTTAACCGGGAAGAAAGCTCCAGGGTGGGAAGCTGGTTGAATAGCAGCGCTATGGAGATAACTGTTACAATAAACAGCAAAACCGACCGCAGGATCGAGAGCTTCTCCGGCAACACGCAGGGACGGCACTTGCGTAGCCGCTGCAGCTGATATGCAGGGAGAAGCAACAGAAACAGCAGCAAATGCGTCAAAGAAAGCAATAACCTGGGCAAACGCCATTGCAGCATCAATGCGTTTACACGGTCCGGCCCCAGCAGGCAGATGGATACGGCACCTGCAAGCAACGACAAAGTGAGATCTATGCACAGCAGCGCCAGGGAACAAATCAACAGCCGCTTGCGTCGCAGGTGAAAAACAAACCGTGCCACAATATAAACATGCGCAAGCCCCTGCAACAGGCTCCAGCCGGAGAACTGGCCGTGCAGGAAGAGCATATTGATTCCATCAATCACCATGGTGGCAGCCAGAAAAAGGCTCCAGTCTCTTGCACATGGACGCTGGCAAAAGGCAACGCATGAAAAAGTATAGAGCAGTGTTCCATCGATGAGAAGCGTCAGCAGCCAGACCAGTGGCTTTTCCCAGTAAGTCATTCTTTCACCAGATCTGTAAATATTTTCTTCAGCTGAACAGCGCGCCGGCGGGAGATTTTGAGCTTTTCGCCATTGACGAGCAGGCAAGTGCTTTCCCCAGTGTCAATTTCCTGCACATAACGAATGCCAACCAGACAGTTTCGGTTGATCTGCACAAACAAACGCTCATCCAGCAGCGGCGCAATCTGCTGTAAACGGCCATACCACTTGCACGGCTCGCCCTTTGTTACAACGGCGGTGAGATAACTGCCGTTTACCTGCAGGTAGATGATTTCTTCCTGATGCAGCAAGAGCGTGCGCTCTCCACTTTTCACAACCAGCCGCCGGGAAAAAGCGGGCTTTTCCTGGCGGTCCTTCGTAACTCCCTGTAGACAGGCGCTGATGGCTTCATCGGTAAGGGGCTTGAGCAGATAGTCAAACACATGGGCATGCATGGCTTCCCATATGTAATGTTCATAGGCCGATACAAACACAATATGGCCCCGGGGATCGATCACATGAAGCTGCTGTGCAACGGCAAGACCGTTGATCACATCCTGCAATTCAATGTCCAGAAAGTACAGGTTGCCATCAGGATGTTTGCTTGCGTAGCTGAGTACCTGTTCAGCCTTGGACGCGCACAGAACAATGGAAAAGGAAATGCCAGTATTTTGGGCGACACGCTGAAAACGGGCGGTCAATAGGCGGGTATAGTCCGCATCATTATCCAAGAAAACCACGGGAAGCAAATGAACATCTCCCAACATGATGTGGAATACAAGAATTATAGCAGAATGTGTCTTTTTTTCAAGGCATATTTCCCATGGGAATTCCAGCATATTTCCTATGGGAATTTCAGTGTGCCGAAAAAGTGACGTCGGTCCCTTCAAACCGCCGGAAAAGCCGGCTTATACAAAGATAGCCCGCCAGGGTGCGGTTCCATCAACACCGTTTGGCGCCTTTTTGGCAGGCTGCCATGCCTGGCTTTCCTTTTCCTATGAGAAACCTAGCATTTTTCTGCAAAAAGGCTTGCAATTTGCGCCCGGACATGGTACAATGCCAGTTGCTGGTTTATGCTTACCTAAGGAGGTGAAACAAGTTGCCGAACATTCAGTCCGCTAAGAAGCGCGTAAAGGTTACTGCGAAGAAAACCCTGCGGAACCGCATGGTGAAGAGCAGCGTCCGTACTTCCATTAAGAAGCTCAACGCCGCGATTGCATCTGATCCCAAGAACGCGGCTGTGCAGTTGAGTGAGACCACCTCCGCCCTGGATAAGGCCGTGGCGAAGGGGATCATCCATAAGAATGCCGCCAATCGCAAAAAGGCTCGTCTTGCCACGAAACTGGCCAAGGCTGCGATGTAAGCCTATACGGATGTGCGAAAGCCTCTTCCTGCCATGGGAAGGGGATTTTTCGCATTTTGGCCAAAGCACGCAAGGAGGTATGGCATATGCTGCCATTTACGGCGGTGCACCATGTGGCGGTCATTGCTTCCAGCCTGGAAAAAGCCCGGGCCTTTTACGTGGATGCGCTGGGGTTCAAGGTGCTGCGGGAAAATTTCCGCCCCGCGCAGGGGGACTGCAAGCTGGATCTTCAGCTGGGCGACATGGAGCTGGAAATTTTCATTAAGCCGGATGCGCCCAAGCGGCCATCCTATCCCGAAGCATTGGGTTTGAGACACCTGGCCTTTCGGGTAGCGGACGCAGAGGCTGCCGTGCGTGCCCTGGAGGAACGGGGAATTGCCTGTGAACCGCTGCGCATGGATGAAATAACGGGCAAGCGAATGACCTTTTTCCAGGACCCGGATGGGTTACCTCTGGAAATACATGAATAAAGCGGGAGGAAAGACCGAATGGTAAACGCAATGCAGGAGGCGCGCCAGGCGTGGGAACGCTGGCTTTCGTCAGAGGCGGTGGATGCCGATACCCGGCAGAAGCTCCAGGCCATGGACGATACGGAAGTGTTGGATAGCTTTTACCGGGATCTGGCTTTCGGCACGGGGGGATTGCGCGGGGAGCTGGGCCCTGGAACCAACCGTATGAATCTCTTTACCGTGGGGCAGGCAACCCAGGGCCTGGCCAATTACCTGAACCAGACGCTGCTGCCCAAGTGCGTGGCCATCGCTTACGACAGCCGGATGGGCAGCGCGGAGTTTGCCCGGCGGGCTGCTTCCGTGCTGGCGGCCAACGGCATTGTTGCCTGGATCTACCCTCGCCTGGAACCCACGCCTGCGCTGTCCTTTGCGGTGCGGGATCTAAGGTGCGGTGCCGGTATTTGCGTTACGGCCAGCCACAACCCGGCCAAGTATAACGGCTACAAGGTTTACGGGGAGGACGGTTGCCAGATTACCCTGGAGATGGCGGAAGCCATCGGCGCAGAAATCGCGCCCATCGATCCCTTGTACGGCGTTTGCGCTATGGACTTTGACCAGGGCCTTGCCTCGGGGATGATCCGCTACATTGGTGAGGATACCCTGGATCGCTTTGTGGCGGCGGTGAAGGCGCAGGCCATGCCCGTGGAAGCGGAAACACCCTTGCGTGTGGTCTATACGCCCCTGAATGGTACAGGCCTGGAATGTGTGCAGCGCATCCTGAAGGAAATCGGTGTGACGGACGTGCATGTGGTGGAGGAACAGCGCCTGCCTGATGGGCATTTTCCTACCTGCCCCTATCCCAACCCCGAGATCCGGGAAGCCCTGACCCTGGGGCTACGGGACTGCGCCCAGTATCGCCCGGACCTGCTGCTGGCCACCGATCCCGACTGTGACCGTGTAGGCATTGCCGTACCGGAGGGTGACGGCTATGTGCTGATGACGGGCAACGAAGTAGGCGTGCTGCTGCTGGACTTTATCTGCCGGGTACGGCAGGAGGCTGGTACGCTGCCGCAGCATCCCGTGGCGGTAAGCACCATCGTTTCCACGGCCATGGCCGATGGGATTGCGGCACATTATGGGGTGGAATTGCGACGCACGTTGACGGGCTTCAAGTTCATCGGGGAACAGATCGGCTTGCTGGAGAAGGCCGGGGAGGTGGAGCGCTACATCTTTGGCTTTGAGGAAAGCTACGGCTATCTGTCCGGTTCCCATGTCCGGGACAAGGATGCGGTAAACGCTTCCATGCTTATCTGCCAGATGGCCCGCTGGTATAAGCATCGGGGATGTACGCTGTACCAGGCCATGCAGGCGCTGTACAAAAAGTACGGATATTATTTGAACACCCTGTACAGCTTTGCCTTTGAGGGTGCGGCTGGCATGGAGCAGATGCAAGGCATTATGACACGCTTGCGCCAGACTCCGCCCACCGAGCTTGGCGCCATGGCCGTGGAGCGCGTGGAAGACTACATCCAGGGCGTTGCGGGGCTACCTGCGGCGGATGTGCTGGCATTCTGCTTGCAGGGGGGCTGCAAGGTGATGATCCGCCCCAGTGGCACAGAACCGAAGCTCAAGGCTTATCTTTTTAGCCGTGGAGATGACGCGGAGCAGGCGGCGCAAACGGAGCGGCGCCTGCATGAGGGAATTGCCGCCCTCCTGCAGGCATAAGGTATAACCCCGTGCTGCAGGCATGCCTCGCGGAAAGAAAATTTCCGCAGAAAAGGTAGGAAATTCATCGCCTTTTCTTGACAGATAGGGCGCGCTGTGGTAAAATCTTTCGGTAAGCCGCTCGGGAGAGGTCTGTCCAAATGCGCTATGCGCAACCTTTGTCCCGGCGAGTATGTAGAGGAGGTGCTGCTCATGTACGCAATTATTGCTACGGGTGGCAAACAGTACCGTGTTTCCCAGGGTGACGTGATCTTCGTGGAGAAGATCGAGCAGGATGTGGATTCCACCATCGACTTTGATGTGCTCATGCTGGCGGGTGACGACGGCGTGAAGGTGGGCAATCCCTTGGTTCCCGGCGCGAAGGTGCAGGGCAAGGTGGTTGCGCAGGTCAAGGGCGAAAAGATCATCATCTACAAGTATAAGAGCAAGAAGAACTATCACCGTCGTGCCGGACACCGTCAGCCCTACACGAAGGTGGAGATCACCGGGATCAACGCGTAATGACATCCTCTACCTGGACAGCACGGGAAACTATACGGGTTTCTCGGTACGGGGGCACGCGGGTTATGCGGAGGCAGGCAGCGACATTGTCTGTGCGGCGGTGTCTGCGCTAACGACCACATGCGTAAATGCCATGGAATCTGTGGCAGGCGTCCTCCCGCATGTTACCGGGGGCACGGATGGAGCTTTGGGCGCGGAGATCCCCAGGGATCTTACGGCATCGCAGCTTCATGATTGCCAGGTGCTCCTGGGTGCGCTGCGCCAGGGACTTGCGGATCTGGTAGAAGGCTATCCGAGGTATGTCAGTCTTTCCATAGAAGAACGGAGGGAAACATCATGTTGAAACTGAATCTTCAGCTGTTCGCGCATAAGAAAGGTATGGGTTCCACCCGTAACGGCCGCGACAGCGAGTCCAAGCGCCTGGGCGCTAAGCGCGCCGATGGCCAGCTGGCTCTGGCGGGCAACATTCTGTTCCGTCAGCGCGGCACCCACATCCATCCCGGCCTGAACGTGGGCAAGGGCAAGGATGATACTCTGTATGCGCTGAAGGACGGCATTGTCCGTTTTGAGCGCCTGGGCCGCGACAAGCGTCAGGTGTGCGTTTACCCTGTGGAGAACGCCGCCAACGCGCAGTAAGGTTTGTAAAAAAACCATCTCTGTCCGTCAGCATTGGCGGACAGTTTTTTTTATGGACGGAGATGAAAGAAATTGCTTGGTACAGTGGTGAACGTATGCGCAATTCTGCTCGGGTCCGCGCTGGGGCTACTGCTGCGTAAAGGCCTGCCGCAGCGCTTACGTGATACTGTAATGCAGGGACTTGGGCTTTGCGTTATTCTGATTGGCCTGTCCAGTGCCATCGGTACAGCAGACACCATGTGTGTGATTATTTCTATTGTTGTGGGTGGACTGGTAGGCGCAGCCGTAAATATCGAGAAGCGGTTGGAAAATCTGGGCAATCTGGCGCAACGCAAACTGGCCCGGGGTGGCGATGGATTTGCCCGCGGTTTTGTGACTGCGTCCCTGGTCTATTGTGTGGGGGCCATGGCCATTATGGGCGCACTGGACAGCGGCTTGAAGGGTGATCATGCCACGCTGATTGCCAAATCAGCCCTGGATGGTATTTCTGCCATTATTTTTGCCAGCACCCTGGGGCCTGGCGTTGCGTTCTCGGCGCTGACGGTGTTGGTTTATCAGGGCGCCATTACGCTCATGGCGGGCTGGCTGAAGCCCTTGCTTACGGACGCGATTGTAACCGAAATGATCGCGGTGGGCGGACTGCTTATTGTAGGTATTGGCCTGAACATGCTGTATGATAAGCATATTGCTGTGGGCAATCTGCTTCCGGCAATTTTCGTACCCATGGTCTATTTCCCGCTGATCTCCCTCTTTTAAGAAGGGATAGGGGAGAGACAATGGGGGCGAAGGTTCGTGACATGTTAAGGGCGACGGCAACAATGCCGCCGCCCTTGCTTATGACGAAGAATGCCGGTTGCTTATCTCTTTTGCTTCGCGGGTAGGGTGATGGCGAAGGTAGTGCCTGCGCCAGGCTTGCTGCGTACGCGGATCTTGCCGCCATGGGCCACCACGATAATGCGCGCGATGCTCAGCCCCAAGCCGTGGCCGCTGCTTTCAGCTTTGCGGGCACTGTCGGAGCGGTAGAACCTTTCGAAAATCTTCGGCAGATCCTCCGGGGAAATGCCGGACCCGTTATCGCTGCACAGCAGGGTACAGCCGCCGTTCCAGGCCTCCACGCCCAGGGTGATCGTTCCGCCGGTAGGGGTATACTTCACTGCGTTGTCGCACAGAATCCGCATCACCTGCTTGACCATCCCTTTATCCGCTTCAATCCGGCAATGCTCCAGCGGTTGGAGCAAAAAAGTATAATCGGGGGAAACCATGGCGGCTTCCCGGTGCACTTCGCTGACAACCTCGCAGGGATCAAAGGGCTCCATCTCCATCAGCAAGGTCTTCTTGTCGTGCCGCGCCAGAAACAGCAGGCTTTCCACCAGCCCCTTCATGCTCTCGGTCTCCTGGGCAATGGCGGTGATGCCCTCCTCCAGCACGGTTTTATCGTCCTTGCCCCAGCGGTTGAGCATGTTCACATAACCTTGAATAACCGCAATGGGCGTGCGCAACTCATGGGAGGCGTCGCTGACAAACTGCTTCTGGCTGTTGTAGCTGCGCTCAATGCGGTCCAGCATGGAGTTAATAACCATCGCCAGGTCCTTCAGCTCGTTTTTGGTGCCTGCGATATTGATGCGGTTGCTCAGATTGCTGGCGCTCAAGGTGGCGGCCATGTCGGTGATGTCCCGAATGGGACGCAGTACGCTTTTATCCAGGCGGTCCTTGTGGCGCAGAAAGCTGATGATTCTCCACAGGTCGCAAAAGAGCACGCCGCCCATGAGGCTCAGCCAAATGGCCAGACGGCTGCCGATGGCAAAGGATACGTACAGCGTGTGACCTGCTACCCGCCCGGAGGCGAGGGTCAGCACGGGCTCCGGCTTCCATTGGGAACGGGTCACAAGCGCCTCAAAATACTCGCCCAGGCGAGCCCCTGCGTTGGTGGACAGCTCGCCGGATTCCAGGCGGGCGGTGACCCCCTGCTGCAAAATATCCTCCGCGGCATAGACGCCGGATGCATCCGGCGTCAAGGCGGCAATGCGCTGTATGGTCTGCTGCATGCCAGGAACCTGGGCTCCGGCAAAACACAGCGTGATAAACAAGCAGACCAGGGGAGTGGTGCAAAGCAGCTGGAAAGCGTAATGCATAGCGATGCGGAAGGTGAGCGAAAGCCGCAGATTGCTCATCAGGCGGCTCAGCGCGCCATGCAGCCTTTGGGAAAGGCGGTTAAATCCCTTGGCCTGTTTTTCAGCGGAAATGTTGGGGGCGCTTTTACTTCTCTTCATAACTGAACATGTATCCCACCGCGCGGATGGTGTGGATGGTTTTAATCTGGAAGGGCTCGTCGATCTTCTGGCGCAGGTAACGAATGTAAACATCCACAATGTTGGTGTCACCCGCATAGTCATAGCCCCATACGTCGCACAGCAGAGTATCCCGGGTAACGGCGGTATCCCGGTGCTCCATCAGGTAGCGGAGCAGGTCAAACTCCTTTTTGGTTAAGGCAATGGGCTTACCGTCATAGCTGACACTGTAGCTGGCAGGTTCCACCCGCAGCTTGCCTGCGGTGAGCACAGGCAAGGCGGTACTGCGGCCCGCCCGATGCTTTTTCAGCCCCACCCGGATTCGTGCCAGCAGCTCCTCAATGGCGAAAGGTTTGGTCATGTAATCATCCGCGCCCATGTCCAGGCCCATGACCTTGTCGCTTACGTCATCCTTGGCGGTGAGCATAATAATCGGCACACGGCTCTGCTCACGAATGCGGCGGCACAGTGCAGTGCCGTCAATGCCCGGCAGCATCAGGTCTAACAGAACCAGATTTGGTTCATAGATTTTAAATTCACGGAGCGCAGATTCGCCGTCATATACTATTTTTGTGTCATAAAATTCTTTTGTCAGATAGAGAGAAATCAGCTCGGCGATGTTTTCATCATCGTCTACGATCAGGATTTTCTGTTTGGCTATCATGAAGGCTCCTTTCTGTTTTGCTGTTATAGAAGTTCAGAACTTAGACCACAGACTGTCGGTTGCGAACCGACTATCGCTGCGCTGCAGCTTCTGTCTGTGGTTACTGGGTGTTCCGCCCATCTCAAAACAGAAATCTGTCCGTGGACAAATAAATTTGTCACGGTCATTTTTCTGCTTTGCTGCGTTTTGAACTTGTTACTTAAAGTCTACGATGGTGACACCGGCATCTCCTTCTCCAAGCTGCTGGCCGCCGCGAAGGCCCAGGTAAAGGCGATTTCCGGCAACTACAGCGGCCACCACATCAATGTGGAGGCCGAGACCCCCTGCAAAGCCTGATACCATTCTTTTCCCCTCTCTTTTCCATATGGAAAGGCCCGGCCCGCAGTCGCCGCTGCGGACCGGGCTTTTTCCTGTTTCCCCCGAAACCGCCGCCCCCATCTGACCTTATTTCAAATTCAAAAACTGGCTCTTTTGGCAGGCCAGTGTCCCTGTTATAATGAGGCAAAACAAGCAAAGGAAGTGCCGTTTATGAAGCGCATCGTCAGTATCCAGGATATCTCCTGTCTGGGCAAGTGCTCTTTGACTGTGGCCCTGCCCATCATTTCCGCCATGGGCGTGGAGTGCTCCATCGTGCCCACCGCCGTGCTGTCCACCCACACCATGTTCCAGAATTTCACCTGCAAGGACCTCACCGACCAGATCGGCCCCATCGCCGCCCACTGGAAGGCTGAAAAGATCGGCTTTGACGCCATCTACACCGGATATCTCGCCTCCAAGGAGCAGATCGGCGACGTATGCGCCTTCTTCGACCAGTTCAAGACCGAGAAGAATTTGATCGTGGTGGACCCGGTCATGGCGGACAACGGCAA
>ERZ779866.4208-NODE-4208-length-10916-cov-7.549581_pt1 | contig 10916 bp, 9 predicted proteins | sample MGYA00511248_ERZ779866 | MGnify/ENA primary metagenome ERZ779866 (study PRJEB29588, sample SAMEA2155758) | human gut metagenome | biome: human gut; feature: human-associated habitat; material: faeces | place: Denmark | collected 2008/2010 ... | reverse complement strand
CTCTCATCATGGTGCATGCCTTCTTTCTTCGGGGACAAAGGGGGAATCCTTAGGTGCGGGCAAAGCCCACGGATTCCAGGAAGAGCAGGAAGCCCTTGCGGCCCGCGTCGTCCTGCTTAAAGACGCCGCAGTCCATCAGCACGCGCGCGCACTTGTCCGCGACGCCCTGCTGCAGCACGGCGCGCACGTTCTCCGGGGTGATGCGCACGTTGCTGCGCAGCGCGTTGACCCAGGGAATGTGCTTGTAGAGCGGGGTGTCCGGGTCCACGCAGATCTCGCGGTTCCCGACGAGGAGCTGCTCCAGCGCGCGGAGCTCCTCCTTCAGGCGGCCGGGCAGGATGAACAGGCCCATGACCTCGATCAGGCCGATGTTCTCCATCTTGATGTGGTGCAGGTCCGCGTGCGGGTGGAAGATGCCCATCGGGTGCTCGGCCGTGGTGCGGTTGTTGCGCAGGACCAGGTCGAAGACGTATTCCTCCCCCTCGCGGCGGAGGATGGGCGTGATGGTGTTGTGCGGCGCGTCCGTGTAGTGAAGGATGTCCAGGCTCGGGTCGCTCCACTGCCGCCAGGCCGCAAGCACGGCCTGCGCAACGTCGATCATGCGGCCCGCGTCGCCGCCGCGCAGGCGGATGGTGCTCATGGGCCAGTTGAGGATGCCGGCGGAGACCTTGTCGTCCGGGCTGTGCAGGGAGAGGGACAGGGGCGCGACCGTCATGGGGAAGGTGTAGGCCCCGCCCTGGAAGTGGTCGTGGGCCAGAATGGAGCCGCCCACGATGGGCAAATCGGCGTTGGACCCCACAAAGTAGTGGGGGAACTGCCGCACGAAGTCCAGCAGCTTGCCGAAGCAGGCCCGGTCGATCTTCATGGGGGTGTGGACGCTGTTCAGGCAGATACAGTGCTCGTTGTAGTACACGTAGGGGGAGTACTGGAGGAACCAGGGGGAGCCGTTGATGGTGATGGGTACGATGCGGTGGTTCTGCCGGGCGGGGTGGTTGACCCGGCCGGCGTACCCCTCGTTCTCGGCGCACAGCTGGCACCGGGGGTAGTTGGAGGCGGGCAGGTCCCGGGCGGCGGCGATGGCCTTGGGGTCCTTCTCCGGCTTGGACAGGTTGATGGTGATGTCCAGCTCCCCGTACTGGGTGTCCGTCTTCCACTGCACGTCCTTGGCGATGCGGTCCCGGCGGATATAGTTGGTGTCCTGGCTGAACTGGTAGTACCAGTCGGTGGCCGCCTGGGGGCTCTCCCGGTACAGGGCCTGGAACTTCTCGATCACCTGCGCGGGGCGGGGGGTGAGCCGGCCCATGAGCTCGGTGTCGAACAGGTCCCGGTACACCACGGAGTTCTCGGTGAGCACGCCGCGGGCATAGGCGTCGTCCAGCAGCTCGTCCAGCACAGCCGCCAGGTCGATCTCCCCCCAGTCCTTCCCGGGGTCGGTGTAGCTGTCCAGCTTCAGGGCGTCCAGAATGGTGTTGACGGCCCAGGTGTACTCGCACTCCGCAATGAGCCCCGTGCGCAGGGCGTAGGCGGCCAGTTTGGATACGGCTTCGTCAATCATAGCTTAAACCTCCTCAAATCCGTGGGGGTGGCTCTGGTGCCACTTCCAGGCGGTGGCCACAATGGTGTTCAGGTCCGCATATTGGGGATTCCAGCCCAGTACGGTTCTGGCTTTCTCCGAGGAGGCCACCAGCTGGGCCGGGTCCCCCGCCCGGCGGGGGGCGATTTCTGCCGGGATGGGGTGGCCGGTGATGGAGCGGGCCACCTCTACCACCTCCCGGTTGGTGAAGCCCACTCCATTGCCCAGGTTGAACACGTTGTTCTCTCCACCATTCAGAAGATAGTCCAGGGCTAGGATATGGGCCTGGGCCAGGTCGGTGACATGGATGTAGTCCCGTACGCAGGTGCCGTCCCGGGTGGGATAGTCATCCCCGAAGATGGACACCTTGTCCCGCTGCCCGTTGGGCACCTGGAGGATGATAGGAATGAGATGGGTCTCCGGATTGTGTGCCTCACCGATGGTTCCGGAGGGATGAGCGCCAGCGGCGTTGAAGTACCGCAGAGCCACATACCGCAGGCCGTGGGCGTGGGACACCCAGCTCATCATCTGTTCCATAGACAGCTTGGTCTGGCCGTAGCAGTTGGTGGGAACGGTGCGGTCCGTTTCCAGGATGGGTACCCGCTCCGGCTCGCCATAGGTGGCAGCGGTGGAGGAAAATACGATCTTATCCACCCCATGGGCCACCATGGCGTTCAGGAGCACCATGGTGCCATAGAGGTTGTTGTCATAGTATTTCAATGGGTTGGACATGGATTCTCCCACTTGGGAAGAGGCGGCGAAGTGGATGACTCCGTCGATGTGCTCGGCCTGGAACAGCACGTCCAGAGCGGCCCGGTCCCGGATGTCCAGCTGGTAAAAGCGAGCTTTGGGGTGGACGGCAGCCCGGAAACCGGTGAGCAGGTTGTCTGCCACCACCACGTCCCTGCCGGTGTCAATGAGTTCATATACCGTGTGGGAGCCAATGTAACCGGCGCCGCCTAAAACTAAAATTGCCATTGTTCAGCGCTCCTTTCCTGATCTGCATCCGTCTATGAACACAGAACTGTTCCGCCCACGGGACGGATGGACAGTACATGGCAGCTGCCCTGGCCCAGGATATTTTCCATTTGGGCCTGGAAGCCGGACAGGATGTCCAGGGGGACAAAGGCCTGGATGGTGCCGGCAAAACCGCCCCCATGCACCCGGCAGGCTCCCCGGCCGTCCAACGCCCGCTCCGCCGCTGCCAGGGCCACGGCCATGGCCTGTTCCTCCACGGCGCCCGTGGGTGTAATGTCCTGGAGCAGTGTCCAGGAGGAGAGGCCGGAGCGCCGCACCAGGGATAGGAAGGCGTCCATATCCTTGCGCTCCAGAGCGTCGGCCTCCTGCCCTGCCCACTGGTTGTCGGAAAAGAAGTGGAGAGCCCGCAGCACGGCGCGGTCGCCCACTGCTTTCCGCAGCTGGGGCAGACTGGCCAGCACCTGGCCCTCGTCCACTTCCCGGAGAACCTGCTTGCCGAAGAATGCGGCCACTGACCGCATTTCCCGGGGAATGGAGTCGTACTCCCCGGTAAGGGCGGCGTGACTGGCCCCAGAGTCCACGATGCACAGGGCATACCCCAGGGCATTTAGGTCCACCGCCACCGAGCGTACCGCCGGGGCAGAGGGGTCGGCGAAGTCGATGGCCACTGCGCCTCCCACTGAGGAGGCGGTCTGGTCCATCAGGCCACTCTGCTTGCCGAAGTAGAGGTTCTCCGCCTTCTGACCCATCTTGGCGATGGACACCGGATCCAGCTCATCCCGGCAGAACAGGTGGTTGGCGATGACTCCCAGCAGTACCTCGCAGGCAGCCGAGGAGGACAGGCCGGAGCCAGGCAGCACGTCGGACACGGCGTAAGCGTCAAAGCCGGAGACGGGGTAGCCCATCCCGGCGGCCTGGGCCGCCATCCCCCGCACCAGGGCGGCAGTGGACTCACGCTCCTCCTCCAGAGGCTCCAGGCTGTCCAGTGTCACCTCTACGAGAGGCCAACCCTCCGACTGAAAACGGATGACATTGGTGCCGTTGGGAGCGGCGCAGGCCAGGAAATCCAGGTCTACCGCAGCGGCCAGCACCCGGCCATGCTGGTGGTCGGTATGGTTGCCACCGATCTCGGTGCGGCCAGGAGCGCTGAACAGGGCGACTTCCGCCCGGCTGCTGGGGTCAAAAGCCAGCTGGAAGCCTTCCACCACCCGAATGGCCCGCTGCCTGGCCTGGTTCAAGCGGTCTGAAGAGCCGTCTAGGGCGTATAGCCTGGCCAGCGCGCCGTCCTGCGCGCCGGAGCGGAGGGATGTAAGTAACATTTCACAGGTACTCATGGAGATCACCTCTATTTCTTTTTCGCGGCCAGTATATCGAATTTTTACTAAAAATTCAATGGCCAGTTTTCTATTTTTCAAACTTCGGCGCTGTGCACAGAAACGCAGCATGATTTCTGTGTGTTTTTACTGGGATGGTGCGGGTCCGCTGCTCTCTCGCACCGTCAGGGAGGGGGGGACAACCACCTTCAGTGGGAGGGTACGGATGGGTTCCCTGCCGGGAAGCGCCGCCCGCTCTGCCAACAGGCGCAGGGAGGTGCGGGCCATCTCCTCCACATGGGTGGACACCGAGGTGAGGGGAGGCTCCACCAGGGCGGAGCGGGGAGTATCGTTAAAGGAGATCACTGACATTTGGCCGGGCACGGGCAGCCCGCCCTCTCGCAGGGCACGGAGAGTGCCGATGGCGCTGTCTTCGTTGGCGCAGAGAAGGGCAGTGGGCAGAGAGACACTGGAGTGCAGAAAGCTTCCCACGGCCTGGGCGGCAGCATCCGCTTCCATGGGACACTCCAGTAGCAGATCCCGCCGGAGCAGCCCCCGTTCTTCCATCAGCCGGATGAACAGCCCTCGGCGAACTTCCGGAGCCCGCTGTCTCCGGTCATCCAGCTTATACGCCGGACCCACAAAGCCGATATGCCGGTGGCCTAGACCCGTGAGGTGCTCCAGGGCCAGGGAGATGCCCAGCTCATAGCCCAGAACCACGGAGTCAAACCGACTCTCCCAGGGGGAGGAGTCCACAAAGACCACATTGGGGGAGAGCGTGGACAGGGACTCGATCTGGGTGGGGGAGAACAGGCCGATGGCTACGATACCGTCCAGGGGAGTACCATCCGGTGGGATGAACCCCTCTCCACGACTCTCTAAGGACAGGCAGGTATATTTTCGATCCAGACAACCTTGACGGACAAAGCCGCTGAGGTAGAGGTAGTAGGGGTCATCCAGCTGCTCCACCGGGGAGAGCATCTCCGCAATCCCAACCCGGAGCAGGCTCTTTGGGGTGCGTCCACGGCGGCTGCGGGTTGCAGTGTAATTTAAGCGTCCCGCCTCCTCCAGCACCCTCCGCCGGGTCTCCGCTGAAACGGCCAGGGAGGGGTCACCGTTCAGAATGCGGGAGATGGTGGCCGGGGAGTACCCGGTGCGGTCCGCCAGCTCCTTTAACGTTGCCATGTCAATCCCTCCGAAATTTTTACTAAAAATAAGATATCATATGAGGGCAATTTTGGCAAGGGAAAAGAACGGTTTTCTTTGCCTTTTCGATGGGAGTTTGGTAGACTGAAAAAAACGAATGGAAACGGAGGCTTTCACGATGACGCAACCTTTCCGCCGCCCCTTTGGGGCTACCCCTGCCGGGGAGCCGGTGGAGCTGCTGGGCCTGGACAACGGCACCCTGCGCTGCCAGATCCTCACCCTCGGCGCCGCCCTGCAGACCTTAGAGGTGCCCGATGGGCATGGAAACCGGGTGGACGTGGTGCTGGGCTACGATACCCTGGAGGACTACCTGAAGTATGACGGCTACCTGGGGGCGGTGGTGGGCCGGTGCGCCAACCGCATCGCCAAGGGGCGCTTTTCCCTAAACGGGAAGGAGTACACCCTGGCGGTGAACAACGGCCCCAACCATCTCCACGGTGGGCTGGTGGGCTTCTCCCACCGGGTGTGGCAGGTGGAGGAGCTCACATGCGACCGGGCGGTGCTGGCCCTGTCCAGCTCCGATGGGGAGGAGGGGTACCCGGGAAATCTCCATGTCCGGGTAACCTGCCGGCTGGACGGGGCCGCCCTGGAGCTGCGCTATGAGGCACGCTCGGATCAGGACACCCCCTGCAACCTCACCAACCACAGCTACTTCAACCTGTCCGGCCACAGCTCAGGTCCGGTGCTGGACCAGGAGATCCGCCTGTTTTCCCAGAGCTACACCCCCACTGACGAGACCAGCATCCCCCTGGGGACGGTGGAGCCGGTGGCGGGCACCCCCATGGACCTGCGGGCCCCCACCCCCATCGGCGCCCACATCGACGACAGCTTCATCCAGCTGCGCCAGGCGGGAGGCTATGACCACAACTATGTGGTGGACGGCTCCATGGGCGTGCTGCGCCCGGCGGCCTGGGCCCGGTCCCCCCGGACGGGGATTGTCATGGAGACGGAGACCACCCTGCCCGGGGTACAGCTGTACACGGCCAACTTCGTGGAGCAGGGGCGGCCGGGGAAAGGAGGCGCGGCCTACGGCCCCCGTCACGCCTTCTGCCTGGAGACCCAGTTCTTCCCCGACTCCCCCAACCAGCCGGCCTTCCCTTCCTGTATCCTCCGGGCGGGGGAGGGGTACGAGCAAGTGACCCGGTATGGGTTCTCCGCCAGCGAAACTTGAGGGGGAGTGTTCATGCGGACAGTACGGGAGATGTTTGCTCTGTTTGAGAGGGTCGCCCGCTCGGATGAGCGGATCCGGGCCTTGACGCTGGAGGGGAGCCGGGTCAATCCCAGCGTCACCCCGGATGTGTGGCAGGACTATGATATCACCTTTTTGGTTACGGAGGTGGAAAGTTTTCTCCGCTGTGATGCGTGGCTGGAGGTATTTGGCGAGCGGATTTTTATGCAGAAGCCGGAGGCGATGGAGCTCTTTCCGCCGGATTTTCCATCAGGGTGGTTTTCCTATCTGATGCTGTTTTCGGATGGCGCTAAGATTGATCTTACCCTGGTGCCGGTGTCGGATGTCCGGAAATATTTTCACCAGGACCCGCTGATCCAGGTGCTGCTGGACAAGGACGGGATATGCCCGGAGCACCCGGCGCCTTCAGACGAACGGTTTTGGGTGGGGAAACCCAGCGCGGCCTTCGTATATGACTGCACCAATGAGTTTTTCCTTGTATGCACCTATGTGGCCAAGGGACTGCTGCGGGGGGAGCTGCTGTGTGCCAATTGGTTTTTTCAACAGGTGGTGCATAAAGAACTGCTGCGTATGCTGGGGTATCTGGCGGGAGTACGCGGCGGGTTTCCCGTCAACCTGGGAAAGCATGAGAAATGGCTGCCCCGCTTCCTGTCCGGGGAGGAGTGGGCCCGGCTGCGGGAGACCTACCGGCTGGATAGTTTGGACTCGGCTTGGAGGGCCCTGTACACGGCCATGGACCTGTTTGAAGGGGCGCTGGCGGAGGTTGCCGCCGGCCTGGGCTGTGACTGCCCCGAGGATGTGGAGCGGGTGAAGGGGTACATAGAGCAGATCAAGGCGATGGGATAGAGCGGGAAATGGCGCAGCGGGCGCAAAGATTGGGAAAAAACCAGCTGCCGCCTATGGAGGCCGCGGCCGTTTTGTGGTAGGATGGGAACGGCAGGGAAAACAAGTGCATGGAATGTATGGAAGAATAGGGCCTGTGGGGCGGCTTGGCCCGGACGGGATTGATGGGCAGCAGCCTGAGAGGGAAAGTATAAACGGCCGTTGCCATTGCCTCGGAAAAATCAGAGAAGGACGGGAAAGGAGGGTGTGCTGTGCCTGCTCAATACTACAGGGACGCCCAGCGGCTTGCCACCAAGGAGCGGCGCAACTGCATTACTTACGGACAGTATCCCTATCTGCCGGTGCTGGACGATATTTTGCCGGCGGAAAAGTCCGCCGGCGGGACCGACCTGGGGCTGGTTCAGGTACCGGCCCAGTTCATTGTGGGAACCAAGACCGCCATGCGTACCACGGCCTTTGCCCGGAACTTCATGCCTCTGCTGCCGGAGAACTCGGAGTTTGCCGGCAAGTGGATCCGCCTGTGCCAGTCCCACCTGGAAGAGGGGATCCGGGACCCCGTCACCCTGTACGAGTACATGAACCGGTACTATGTGGCGGAGGGGAACAAGCGGGTCAGCGTGCTCAAGTACTTTGACGCGGTGTCCATCCCGGCCAAGGTGACCCGGATCCTGCCGGAGCGCAATGGGGACCAGGATGTGGAGCTGTACTATGAGTTTGTAGACTTCAGCCGGTACAGCGGGATCAACTTCTTCGAGCTGACCAAGCCCGGCGGCTTTGCCGAGCTGCAGCGGCTCATGGGCAAGGCGCCAGAGGTGGCCTGGACGGAGGACGAGCGGAAGAACTTCGCCACCACCTACTACCAGTTCCAGCAGGCCTACGAAGCCAACGGGGGCAAGCGGCTGACCACCACGGTGGGGGACGCCATGCTGGCCTACATCCGGGTGTACGGCTATCAGGCCCTCCAGGGCAAGAGCGACGGGGAAATGAAACGATCGGTGGCCAAGGTGTGGGAGGAGATTACCCTTCAGCAGGAGGCCCAGCCCATCGCTCTAAACCTGGCCCCGGAGGACAAGAAGAAGACCGGGCTGCTCTCCATGGTGCTGCCCAGCGGCGGGCCGAAGGAGCTGAAGGTAGCCTTTGTCAACGACAAGACCCCGGCGGCCTCAGGGTGGACGCTGGCCCACGAGCTGGGCCGGCTCCACGTGCAGCAGGTCTTCCGGGGGCAGATCGTCACCAAGGCGTACCACGATGCGCTGTCTGGAGACCTGGAGCAGGTGATCGGGCAAGCCATCGACGAGGGGAACAAGGTGATCTTCACCACGTCACCCAGGATGCTCCCCGGCAGCCTGCGGGTGGCGGTGGAGCACCCGGAGATCGCCATCCTCAACTGCTCGCTGAACAAGTCCCACCGGTACATCCGCACCTACTATGCCCGGATGTACGAGGTGAAGTTCATCATCGGGGCCATCGCTGGCGCCCTGGCCCGGGACGGCCAGCTGGGGTACATCTGCAACTATCCCATCTACGGGCAGATCGCCGGCATCAACGCCTTCGCCCTGGGGGCCAAGATGGTCAACCCCCTGGCGCAGGTCTATTTAGAGTGGTCCTCCGTCACCGGCATGGAGGAGGCCAGAAAGCGGCTGACCGACCGGAACATCCAGCTGATCTCCCTGCAGGATATGATCAGCGTGGACGCGGGCGGGTTTTCCTACGGCCTGGCCCAGATGACGGAGAAGGGGCCGCTGAACCTGGCTATGCCGGTGTGGCAGTGGGGAATCTACTATGAGACCATCCTCCGGCGGGTGCTGAACGGAACCTTCAAGCTGGAGTATGAGGAGAGCACCAAGGCCCTGAACTATTACTGGGGGATGACGGCCGGTGTGGTGGACCTGCGCTGCTCCGGCCTGCTGCCGGAGAGCACGAGGAAGCTGGCGGATTTCCTGCGGAAAGGGATCTGCGCCGGTGTGTGCGAGCCGTTCACCGTGCCCATCTACACCCAGAATGGATGGACGATCCACGGGGAGAATAACAACAGCCTGTCCCCGGAGCAGATCGTCAGTATGGATTGGTTGGTGGAGAATGTGGTGGGGGCCCTGCCCAGCTATGAGCAGCTGACCGACGAGGGGAAGGCCACCGTGGACCTGGTAGGGGTGGACCCCTCCAAGGACAAGGGAAGCGGCACGTGAGCACGGCGAAACGGTACGGAAGAAACGAGGGGTAGCCATTAAGATCTTAGCAGTATCCGATGTGGTGGCCAAGGAGTACTATGACTTCTATACGCCGGGCAGGCTGGCGCAGTTTGACCTGATCCTGGCCTGCGGCGACCTGAAACGGGAGTACCTGGAGTTCCTGGTGACCATGGCCCGGTGTCCCCTGCTGTACGTCCGGGGCAACCACGACGACGCCCTGGAGCGCAGGCCTCCGGAGGGATGCGTCTGCGTGGAGGACCGGGTGTACGACTATCAGGGTATCCGGATTCTGGGCCTGGGGGGTTCCCACCGGTACCGGGAGGGAAGCAACATGTATACCGAAGCCCAGATGGAGCGGCGGATCCGCCGGCAGAAGCTGCGCCTGTGGAAAACCGGGGGCTTTGACATCCTGCTCACCCACGCCCCGGCCAGGCATATCAATGACTTTGACACCATTTCCCATCGGGGGTTTGAGTGCTTTGTGGGGCTGCTGGAGGAATACCGGCCCCGGTACTTTGTCCACGGACACATCCACCGGAACTACGGTCTGAATATCCCACAGCGGACCATCTACGGGGATACCACCATCCTCAACGCATACAGCAAGTGCGTGTTTGACTACTAAAGGGCCGCCTGGAGGGGCGGCGGAACCAGCAAAGGAGAGGTATGCTATGAAGGTACTCATGATCAACGGCAGCCCCAGGAAGAACGGGAACACCGCCATTGCCCTGCGGGAGATGGAGCCCATCTTTGCCGCCCAGGGGATCGAGACGGAGACCATCCAGGTCGGAAATCAGGACATCCGGGGGTGTATCTCCTGCTACTCCTGCATGAAGAACGGCAAATGCGTCTTTGACGACCTGGTCAACCAGGTGGCCCCCAAGTTTGAGGCCTGCGACGGCCTGGTGGTGGCCGGCCCGGTGTACTATGGCTCGGCCAACGGCACCCTGGTCTCCTTCCTGGACCGGCTGTTCTACAGCACCCCCTTTGACAAGACCATGAAGGTGGGGGCCGCCGTGGTGGTGGCCCGGCGGGGGGGCACCACCGCCACCTTCGACGAGCTGAACAAGTACTTCACCATCTCCGGCATGCCCGTGGCCTCCAGCCAGTACTGGAACAGCGTCCACGGCCGGGAGATGGGGGAGGCCGCCCAGGACGGGGAGGGCTTGCAGACCATGCGCAATGCAGCAAAATGCATGGCATGGATGCTAAAATGTTTTGAGGCTGGAAAGGCACAAAACATTGCGCTTCCAGATACAAAAAAGGAAGTTTCTACTAATTTTATCAGGTAAATTATTGTATTTCAGAAAGGGAGATTGTGATGCCGGCATTTTATGCACATTATAAATTTGGACAAATGGTGAAAAATAAGCTTCCAGCAAAATATCAAAGACTGTTGGAGGATTATCAGGATCTGTATGAGATTGGTCTGCATGGACCAGATATTTTGTTCTTTTATCATCCAATTATTCGTCACCCGATCACACAGATTGGCGTTGTTATTCATCATGAGACGGGGCGAGTGTTTTTTGAACATGCGCTGACCCAGATGCATCGCTCGGCAGCAGAGGGAGACAAAATGCAAAAAGCATTATGGGCATATGCGCTTGGCGTTGTGTGTCATT
>ERZ779866.4204-NODE-4204-length-10928-cov-3.969190_pt1 | contig 10928 bp, 14 predicted proteins | sample MGYA00511248_ERZ779866 | MGnify/ENA primary metagenome ERZ779866 (study PRJEB29588, sample SAMEA2155758) | human gut metagenome | biome: human gut; feature: human-associated habitat; material: faeces | place: Denmark | collected 2008/2010 ... | reverse complement strand
GCCTGCACCCATTTGATATGCTGGTTGGAGTTGTGGGAGTGCTTGTGATTTGGCTGATTGTTTTCTTAAAGAAAAAGGATGCCAAGAAATACCGCAAAGGGGTGGAGTATGGCTCAGCAAGATGGAGTGCATAATCTTAACTGTAAACAACACCTTTATAGACGCAGGAGGATATGCACATGAGCAATTACAATAAAATCACAGCCCTTTACTCCCGCTTATCCGTAGGCGACGAAGATAGGGACGGCGGTGAGAGCAACTCCATATCCAACCAAGAGTTAATATGTAAAGGGTGGTTTCTGCCATCTAATACATATGACTGCGGCTCATTTGTGGTAAATTGAAAAGCAGTTGTAAGAAAGGAGTCAAAAAGCCTTATAACCGCTGGAAATCAACACAAAAGGAGCTGAATTTTATGAAAACTATCTTTGAAGAAATGGGCGGTACATACCGTCAAGTGGGCGATTATTTCATTCCCAACATTACTTTGCCGGATGACGGCGAATATCAGATAGGCAAATACGGGCGTATGCGCCGCAGCTATCTGAAAGAGTACCGTAAAATCCTCTACAACAACTATGTGCTGGAGGGAACGCTGTTCAAGCACTTGGCTGAAATCGATCAAGCCTGCAATGAGCGCATGAAAAACATCGTTTCCGCTATGGCAAAGCAGGAAGGTGTGACCGAAGCACTCAAAGCGGCTGACCAAATGGAATGGGTGCGCCGTATCAATTCTATTTGCAACCGTGCAGAAGAAATCATTTTGACCGAACTTGTATATGCTTAATTGAATGCCCGTTATCGGCTGTATGTCTGATAACGGGCATCTTCTTTTGGTGTAGTTAGTCGTTTTTGATTTTCCAATAACCCTTACGATCTGAACCAATACGCTCAATAATATCTTTTTCTTTCATTTCTTTCAATTTCTGCGATACCGTTTTCCTGCTAACGGACAGTTTCTCTGCTATTGTAGTTGAGGTATATGCCGGATCTTCGGAAATAAGTGTAAGAATCTGTATAGATTTTGCATCCAAACAATCTGTCACCTTTTCTGTTACCCTATCTGTCACCTTGCGGGTAACAGAACGAATAATTCTATCTTCCGGTGCAGTAAATTCAATCATAATATCGCCGGGATTGATTGTGTAAACGGGCTGAGGAACGCCGTCTTTCTCACAGGCAGAGCAGATTTTCTCAATTCCACGTCCCCAGCTTTCTATGAAGCCTGCTAAATAGAACACATGGGCAATATTGGGATTGTAAGGACTGGAAGCGTGTTTACGCATTAAGTTCTCCAATGTCCAGTTTTCGGGCAGACAGCCGCAGTTGGCAATATACAGCCTGTCCTCATACACGCTTATCTGAATCGGAACACCGGACTGATATTGCTTATGGCACAAGGCGTTTAGCAGAGCTTCTCGCAGAGCAGCTTCCGGCACAAAATATCTCTCAATACGTTGCATACCCTCGTAGGTGATTTTTGCTTTCATATACTTTAGATATACAAGTTCCACGATTTTATCAATCTGCTCCAAGATAGAGCCATGTATTTCGTCCTGATATAAAAGATCGGCATCGGTTTCAAAAAATCCGATTTTAACATATGCGCCGAGCTGCCATTTTTCCGGTTCTTTCGAGAACAGGAGCATTGCTGCATTCGTAAGATATGAGCCATTCATCAGATGTAGCTTTTCCATAAGTATATCTTTCGGCTCATCCAGAACACTCCTGTCAATGCGTCCCTTCTTAGATGCCCACTTCTTAAATCGATCAATAATGGCATCGTCAATGTCATTCAACGAAAATGCAGGCAAAGGAAGATTATCCCAAGTTGCACCACGTTTGCGCATCAAAAATGCCTCTAAAGCGGGACCAGTCAATATCTGCCGTGTGCTGCCGCTTCGATAATAATAAACTCCCTTGCAGGAAATACCTATCGGATAGGAAGGAACATCTACCTCAATATATTCTTTTCCGTTTTGCTCATATAAATTCACGCCAACGATAATGCCCATAGCATCTCTGATTTTATTCGGTATATCTTCAAGAAGCTTATGAGCATTAGCTAACCCAATTACATTGCCGTCGTCATCGCATCCAATGTAGATTTTTCCTCCCTGTGCGTTGGCATATCCGCAAATCCATTCCAAATATTCATCTTTCCATTTGCTTTTCCATTCAATATTTTGGCTTTCAGGCATTTTCGTCACCATCCTTATTTTTCTTCGCTCTACTTTTGTAAACATTATGCCTGTTCTTGCACTGAGGGCTGCAAAATACAGTGCTTGGTCTGCTTGCAATAAAGGCTTTTGCACAATGTTTGCAAAGCTTAATTGGTTTTTCACTGTCTGTCAGCATAAAGCTGAACATCATCTGAATCCCAAGCATGAGGGAGTGGAAATCCCAGATAATCGTCGGCTTGTCAAGCAGTGCGATCCGGTAAGTCGGCGCAATACCGCCAAAGGCTGTCATTCCTTCCTGCATCAGAAGTCTTTGATCCGGTGTCATATCATCATAATCTTCGTAAAAAATAACCGACGTCAGAAATGTAAAAGCCAAATCAATAAACTGTTGCTTCATCCATTCGTAAGGTTCAGCATATTCCCTTTGAAAGCTCATATTGACTGCCATCGGCTTGTCTGTCATGGTCAAAGCCAGTGCCATCATAACACGGTCATTCTGTATATTCCACATGGATTCCACACCACGCTTGACCACATCTGGATTGTGAAATGGAAAGAACAGATGCAGATAATCCTTAGTGGACAGGGTTTCTTCTTTGATAAAGTGATTTTTCGGCAGATAAACTGCTTCATAGTCCATAAATGTTGGTGTGGTCGGCAAAGCTGTCATAAGACCAAGCAAACCATATTTTACTGCAAACTGTCCAATAGCTTTTTGTATCTCCTGTGGAGTTTTGCCCTGCGATTCCATTCGTCCGATATTGATAGCGTCTAAGACTATCTGCTGATACTCTGCCAGTGGATCATAAATACTCGGTTGTGCCGTCTTGGTGGGCGTGAGATACAGAGTTCCGTCCTCTGCCGCCCTCCATTCATATTCACTATACCGCACCCAATTAGAACTGGTTCGTTCAAAAAGGTTCTTCATTTTCTCACCCCTGTTTCCAATCACTGATACCATATTTGGACAAAAGCTCTTTTGCCTGCTCCATACCGCTTTCCGTAATATATACCGATTTGGAACGGGACGGATGATTTCCCTGCCGAATATAGTCTGCATCGTCCAATTCGTTCAGTATATCAAAATCATAGCCTTTCCACGCATAAAAATCGGTTGCTTCGTGAAACTTTTCTCCCTGTGTAAAGCGGGAGAGGTATAACAGCATCAGTGTTAATTCCTTCATTGCTTCTTCTGCTTTTATATTTCCCATATCAGTCTATTCCTCACTTCATATTGTAACCTGAATAACTCAGTTTTATATTATCAATTATATTATTTCTTTTCCCCTGAATCAATCTTCATTCCAGATTCTTCTAAAAAATCTTTCTCCAATAAGGTCATTGACTGTTGCTTTTCTGCCTTATCCAAAAGTGCAGCAAGCAGCTTTTTTCGTATCTTTTTGAGCATTGTACCACGTACCTTGCGGATGTTCCGGTCGCTTTGCTTCCGTATTTTAGCGATCCTTGTTGAGCTGAACAGCCAGACAGCGCAGAGAAAGAGCAGCTCCTTGTGTTCCTCAGTCAATTCCCAGAGTATTTTGGATAGGTATTCTTCCGTTACAAGTTCATGGATGTCGTAAGGACAGTAGAAAATGGTGTCAATGAAATCTCCCTTTCGGAGCTGCTTTTCCAGTACATCGTTCAGCGTATCCGGGAAAAAGAGTTCATTTGCAGATGCACCATAATCAAGTGGAACATCATCACCGCTGCGGCTGAGTTCGTGATAGCGTTCCCTACGCTCCCGATTAGCGTCCAGCCTGTCCCACCATGCAATCACATTTTCAAACTCCCGCTGTGTTCTGGCGGAATCCTCCAATCGTGCAAGGGCTTCTGCCAGCAGTTCTCGTTTGAGCTTCTTACGCTCCGGTTCTTCCTCGTCAGTACCATCCTCAAATGGATGTTCCTCGGCGTCGGCTTCCAGTTCTTCGATGAGCTGTTCTTCTTTTGCGATCTGCCGCAGGGCTTGTTCGGATAATTCGGTTTCTTCTGTATCTGTATCATTGTCAGCAAGAACAACTTGCTTCTTCCGCTTCCTTCGCTTCTTTTCGGGAAGATCGTCAGCGGCTTCTTCCTCATCGTCCCAAAGGGCATTTTCATCTTCTTCGTCATCGACTATGTAATCGGAATCGTCCGTTTCATATTCATCTTCATAGTCAGTATCTTCTTCATAAAAGCCGTCATGTTCATATCGTTCGGGATCGTCGAACACCGCAGACACCTCCCTTCAAAAATATTTTTGAAAATTTCTTGGATTCTCCGTAAAAACAGTTCCGCTAAGTACCCTGTATTTCTCCTATAAGTGAGGAGGTAATCTATTTTGTCTATTATCAGATTACTTTCGACACTAAATGAAAGGAGGAAACCGCCTATGTCAAACAATTATCGTGAGCTGACGGGCAGGGAGAAGCAGCGAATCAAGAAGTTGGTTACTTCTCTCTGTGCCAACTACGACAAAGAGTACGGCTGCCTGCGTTATCGGGGTCCCCAGAAAGTCATAAGACTTTTTGGGGAGAGGAGGAGCAGCGGAGTGAACGAGTTTTTCGTGCTTGCACGGAAACGAGTGATACAAAGCTTGTGACGACGAGTGACTGTCCAATGTTGGGTATCTGCTTTACCAACAGCGCACTATGCAGATATTTCCGCAAGTCTGTCCTGCCGGAAGATGCAGGGTTGGAAGCCGTATTCACGCAAATACCGACCACTCATTGCAAACAATGCGGCAAGCTGTTCCCAACTGACGGAAAACGGGTGTACTGCTCACAGCACTGCGCCGAAGAAGCTCGCCGTAAGCAGACCGCAGCAAGGGTGCGTAAGTACCGGGAGAAACAACAACAGATGTAACGCTTTTGCCCTCGGAAAGCCTTGTGCCGCAAAGCTTTTTTGAGGGCATTTCTGCATTGGCAGGGTGTTAATACCCTTTGCTCGATTTTAACCATGCAAGTGGTTACACCATGCCGGAACTAAACCTATTATACGAAAAAACAATGAACATTTCAACACGGAGGTAACTGCCTATGGCAAAAAACGAGAACAGTAATTTTTCTTATATGACTCGCCGCATTGGCGGCACCACCTATAAAGTTAAAGTAGTATTCAGCGATACAGAGAAAGAAACAATGGAGGATAAAATTTTACGGATGATTCGCAATGAAACGGTTACAACTGGCGGAACTTGTGGTATAATAGATTCACCACAAATGAGCCGACAGTCTGAAAGGAGCGCATCATGAGCGTAAAACAGACTGAAGGAAAAATCACAGCTTTATATGAAAGGCTGTCCCGTGATGATGACCAGACCGGTGATAGCAACAGTATTGTCAATCAGAAAAAATACCTTGAAAGCTATGCCCATCAGAAAGGTTATATGAACTGTCAGCACTATACCGATGACGGTTGGAGTGGAGGAAATTTTGAGCGTCCCGCTTGGAAACAGCTTATTGCCGACATTGAAGCAGGCAAAGTTGCTCATGTCATTGTAAAAGATATGAGCAGGGCGGGGCGTGACTATCTGCAAACAGGCTTTTACACGGAGGTATTCTTCCGTCAGCATCATGTTCACTTTATGGCGATTGCCAACAGCGTGGACAGCGACGATCAGAACAGCAATGAGTTTGCCCCGTTCCTCAACATTATGAACGAGTGGTATACGATTTTACTTCTTCTTAATTTCAATCAAAAATCCCTTTCCCTGTTTTAATTCCTTCTATGCTACTCTTGTAAGCACAAAAAGGAGGAGTTGACTATGACAACCTTAATAAAATCCATTCATAAATACGAAGACAAATTTGAGAAGAAGGCGGAACGCTTTACTTTTCATCATCCATATTTTGCATTTTTTGCTCTGTTTATTGGGATGCCCATTTTTACTTTGATTGCTGTTGCAACAGGTACCACAGTGATTGTCTTGCCATTTTCCCTTGCTTTCGGTTGGGTCTAACATCTTTATGGCAACTTTATGGCAAGTAAAAAAGACTTTTACTGACTTTATGGGAAAGAGATTAAGATAATGGGGAAATCAGATTAGAGGAGGAAATAAAAATGCTTGATATTTGGATGCTGCTTCTTTTAGGTGCTTGCTGTGGATCGATTGCATTGTTGATTCATTGGTGTCAGAAACAGGTCGATCAAAACGAATAGGAAGGAGATTGTTTTTATGATGTATGTACTTGGAGGTATTGTCCTCTTAATGGGTGGCTATTTGGTGTACGCATTGGTTCACCCGGAAAAATTCTAATATGTAAAGGAGGAAAAAACGATGCTTCAACTTGTGTTGACGATTCTCATTTATTTGATTATGGTCATTCCGGTAGGCAGCTATTTATATCATATTGCCGCCGGAAAACATACCTTTGCCGATCCGGTATTGAATCGTGTGGATGATGTGATTTATAAGATAAGCGGCATTGACCCACACAAAAAGATGGATTGGAAAAAATATGCCCTGGCTTTGCTTGGTACAAACGCAGTTATGATTTTACTGGGGTATATGATTTTGAGGATTCAAAGTATTCCCATTTTCAATCCCAACGGTGTAGGCGCTATGGAGGAATCCTTATCGTTTAATACGATTATTAGCTTTATGACAAATACCAACCTTCAGCATTATTCAGGGGAATCCGGTCTGAGTTATCTCTCCCAGATGCTGGTCATTACCTTTATGATGTTTGTTTCCGCAGCCAGCGGATATGCTGCCTGTGTTGCTTTTATCCGTGGCTTGGCTGGAAAAAGCAAAAATAACGTAGGAAACTTTTATTCGGATCTGGTCCGGATCATCACTCGTGTACTGCTTCCGTTTTCCATCATTGGCGGTTTGCTTCTTGTCTGGCAGGGTGTTCCGCAGAACTTCAGCGGCAATGTGATTGTAGATACCATTGAGGGTGCCAAACAGATTATCGCACAGGGTCCGGTCGCTGCTCTGGAAATTATCAAACATTTGGGAACCAATGGCGGCGGATTTATCGGTGCAAACTCTGCTACACCTATAGAAAATCCTACGATTCTTACCAACCTGATTGAGTTGTATTCCATGATGCTGCTTCCCGGCGCTTGTGTAATCACATTCGGTAAAATGGTTCGTGACCGCAAATGTGAGGCACAGGCAGGCAGTACAGCTTTTACAGTTCGCAGCGGCGTAGATTCCCGCAGTTTTACTGCCCGTTTCTTTGGTAGGGAGGGCAGAACCATTTTTGCTGCGATGAGTATTCTTTTTGTGATTGGTCTGGGCGTTTGCTTCTGGGCAGAATCTCAAGGAAATCCAGCATTGGCAGAAGCTGGATTGTCTCAGTCGATGGGAAGTATGGAAGGCAAGGAGGTTCGGTTTGGCATTGCACAATCAGCAATGTTTACAACCACGACTACCTCTTTTACTACCGGTACAGTCAATAATATGCATGATACCCTAACACCACTGGGCGGTATGATCCCACTTTTGCACATGATGCTCAATGTGGTGTTCGGCGGTAAAGGTGTCGGTTTAATGAACATGATCATATATGCAATTTTAGCAGTCTTTATCTGTGGCTTGATGATCGGACGGACACCGGAATATCTGGGTAAAAAAATTGAAGGCCGTGAAATGAAGCTCACTGCCCTTTGTATCATTATCCATCCGTTTTTGATTTTGGCATTTTCCGCTTTAGCGGTAGGGACACAGGCTGGTTTGGAAGGCATTACGAATCCTGGCTTTCATGGACTGTCCCAGGTGCTTTATGAATTTACTTCATCAGCAGCCAATAATGGCTCCGGCTTTGAAGGACTGGCAGACAATACCATGTTCTGGAATATTACCACCGGTCTTGCCATGTTCTTTGGACGATACTTGTCCATTGTGATCCAGCTTGCAATCGCAGGTTCGTTTATGAAGAAAAAATTTGTAAATGACTCCGTCGGTTCCCTGCATACAGATACGGCTGCATTTCCGATTATTCTTGTCGTTGTCGTTTATATTTTTGCGGCGCTGACATTTTTCCCGGTGCTGGCTCTCGGTCCGATTGCAGAGCATCTGACACTATGGGCGTAAGGAGGCAAAACGAATATGAGTAAAAAACAAACAAAAAAATTGATAACGCCGGAAATCTTCCATCAGGCGGTCATCGGTTCCTTTGTAAAGCTGAATCCACGATATATGATGAAAAATCCGGTGATGTTCGTGGTGGAAGTAGGCTGCTTTATCACTCTGCTGCTTTCTTTCTTTCCAGGTTTGTTTGGCGATATAGCAACCAGCAATCTCAGGATATATAACATCATCGTCTGCGTGGTGTTGTTCGTGACCGTATTGTTCGCCAACTTCGCCGAATCTGTGGCTGAAGGCCGAGGCAAGGCACAGGCGGCAAGCCTGAAAAAGACGCAAAAAGATACCACGGCGCATCTGCTCGGTTCGGACGGTTCTACAACAGATATCCGATCCAGCGAGCTGAAAAAGAATGATGTTGTTCTGGTTTCTGCCGGAGAAATTATCCCCGGTGATGGTGAGGTAATCGAAGGAGTCGCTTCTGTGGATGAATCCGCTATTACAGGTGAATCGGCTCCGGTTGTCAGAGAGTCCGGCGGAGACTTTTGCTCCGTTACCGGAGGTACAACCGTGGTTTCAGACTGGTTGAAAATCCGCATTACTTCTGATCCCGGCAACAGCTTTCTGGATCGTATGATTGCACTGGTAGAAGGTGCTTCCCGTAAAAAAACGCCCAACGAGATTGCGCTCAATACCTTACTGGTTTCTTTGACGATTATCTTTTTAATTGTGATCGTTACCCTTTATCCGATGGCAGTATATTCCGGCGTTCAGCTTCAGATTTCGACGCTGATTGCCCTGGCTGTTTGCCTGATCCCTACGACCATTGGCGGTTTGCTTTCAGCAATCGGGATTGCCGGTATGGATCGAGTGACTCGCTTCAATGTAATCGCCATGTCTGGTAAAGCAGTAGAAGCCTGTGGTGATGTGGATACCATGATTCTTGATAAAACTGGTACGATTACCTACGGAAACCGTCTGGCGGCCGATTTCTTCCCGGTAGATGGTGCAGACCGCAGCGAGCTGATTCGCTGTGCGGCACTGACCTGCCTTCATGATGACACGCCGGAGGGAAAATCTACGCTGGAACTTGCTCACCGTATGGGTGACAACAGCACGGAAACACCCGGTTCTAACTTTATCGAGTTTACCGCACAAACCCGTATGAGCGGTGTGGATCTTCCTAACGGAACAAAAATCCGAAAAGGTGCGGCAGATGCAATAGAGAATTATGTAAAAGAACAGGGGGGGCATATTCCCAAAAATTTACGAGAAGAAGTGGAAAAAATTTCTTCTCTTGGAGGAACGCCCCTGACAGTCTGTGAAAATAATCGTATTTTAGGAGTTATTTATCTGAAAGATACGGTAAAAGCGGGAATGGCGGAACGATTTGAACGGCTGAGAGCCATTGGTATCAAGACAATTATGTGTACCGGAGATAATCCGCTGACTGCCGCCACTATTGCAAAGGAAGCCGGTGTTGATGGTTTTATCGCAGAATGTAAGCCGGAGGATAAGATAGAAGTTATTAAGAAAGAGCAGGCTGAAGGAAAAATCGTGGCTATGACCGGAGATGGTACAAACGATGCTCCGGCACTGGCACAGGCGAATGTAGGACTCGCCATGAACAGTGGTACAACAGCGGCAAAAGAGGCTGCCAATATGGTGGATTTGGATTCCGATCCTACAAAAATTCTGGAAGTCGTGGAGATTGGTAAGCAGCTTCTGATTACAAGGGGAAGCTTAACTACCTTTTCCATTGCCAATGATATAGCAAAGTATTTTGCTATTATTCCGGCGATGTTTATGATGGCGATCCCTGAATTAGGGGTTCTTAATATCATGCATTTGGCTACGCCATACAGCGCCATCCTCTCCGCTTTGATTTTCAATGCGATTATCATACCGTGTCTGATCCCACTGGCAATGAAAGGCGTAAAATATCGTCCCATGTCTTCAGGGAAAATGCTGTTGCGGAATATGATGATTTTTGGTGTTGGCGGTGTCATTACACCTTTTGTGGGTATTAAGTTAATTGATATGATCATTCACCCATTGTTGGCACTGCTGGGACTGTAATAGGAGGTTGATTATTCATGAAAGAGAATATAAAAGGAATGTTGCATTATACAAGACAAGCCTTTGGCGTATCTCTGGTGCTGATGTTGCTTTGCGGACTGCTTTTTCCGCTTTTACTTTCCGGCATTTCTGCGATTCTTTTCCCGCATCAGGCTGAAGGCAGTTTGATAGAGATAAACGGTAAGGCAGTGGCAGCAGAGAATGTAGGGCAGGAATTTACAGAAGATTATTATTTTCAGGGAAGACCATCTGCAGTAGGATACAATAATTATACAGAGGAAGAATTGAAAAATGGTGAATACAGTGGCGTTTCTTCTGGCAGCTATAATTATGGGAACTCCAATCCGGAGTTGGAAAAGAGAATCCAAAAAGATTTGGATGAGTTTTTAGAGAAACACCCGGGAGTGAAAGCAGAAGATGTGCCGTCTGATCTGCTTACTGCCTCCGGTTCAGGATTAGATCCTCACATTTCACCGAAAGCAGCTGAAATCCAGATTCCGTATGTGGCAGAGAATTCAGGGTTATCAGAAGAAGAAGTGACAGAGATTGTAGAAGAGAACACGGAACATAAGGTACTTGGAATTTTTGGCGAGGAACGAGTTAATGTGCTAAAATGTAATCTGGCGGTTGCCAATGCTATGGGAATATTAGAGTAG
>ERZ779866.4201-NODE-4201-length-10932-cov-3.111520_pt1 | contig 10932 bp, 9 predicted proteins | sample MGYA00511248_ERZ779866 | MGnify/ENA primary metagenome ERZ779866 (study PRJEB29588, sample SAMEA2155758) | human gut metagenome | biome: human gut; feature: human-associated habitat; material: faeces | place: Denmark | collected 2008/2010 ... | reverse complement strand
GACTGTGCGCGGAGAGGTGTCCGGTGCAGGCGATCGACGCCCAGGACCCCCGGAAAATAGACCGGGAAGCATGTATTTCCTGTATGCGCTGTGTGGCTATCTGCCCCCATACGGCCCGAAAGGGGAGCGATGTTAGGCTGACGGCGCTCACTGCAATGCTGAACAAAGCCTGCAGGGAAAGAAGGGAGCCGGAACTGTATATCTGACGCATCCAGAAAATTGGGGAAGTCCGATGCGCCGCGGCATGTTCGTTGCCCCGTTGACAGCCAGCAGGCGCGCCATCGCCGAGGCGGCGCTGCTCTATCGCGGCACGCACTACCGCTGGGGCGGCAAGTCTCCTTTGGGCATCGACTGTTCGGGGCTGGCCTCCATGGCCTACGTGCGGTTTCCGGGACTCCTGTTTCGTTTAGAAGCCATGCCAGACGGTCAATTCTTCCACAGATGCCCGGGTCCGGGGCAGGCTGTTGATCGGTCCATTGGGATCTGCATAGCCCACAGCGATGCAGCACAAGATGAGGTCAGACTGAGGGATGCCGGTCAGGTGCCGCAGCAGGTTGGGACTCTCCACAGGCTTACCCATAATACAGGTGCCCAGTCCCAGACCCTCCGCAGCCAGTGCGATGGCTTGGGTGACTCCCCCTGCGGCCAGCAGATGCAGCGGAGACTGTGCCAGTTCCTTGTCCATGTGAAGGATAACTGCGCTGGGAGCGTCACGGACGATGATCCCGCTCCGGACATAAGCATCCTTTCGCTCCTGCCAGTGGTCGATTCCCGGGGGAAACATCAGGTTATCGATAGCGGTGCGGAACGCTTCTCCCCGTTCTCCCCAGGGGCTGGGGGGAGGAACAGGGCCAATGGAATATTCCCGCGGCTCTGCTTGACCTGTACAGTGTGCCTGCCACAGCTGATGCTTCCATGCTTCCATCACCGGGCCGCCCAAAACGGTGAACTTCCACGGCTGGCTGTTGACGAAAGAGCCGCACCAGCGGGCGGTATCCAGCATCCGCTCCAAAAGCTGCCGGGAAACAGGGTCTGGGAGAAAGCTCCGGGTACTTTTACGCGCCCGGATCGCGTCACACACATCGATCATGACGGGTCAGAACCGGAAGCCTCTGCCTCTGCCGCCGCATCCGCCTCGGCAAGTCCCTCGCCCCAGTACTTGCTCTTGGGTCCGTTGGGACCCTTGCCCTTGATGAACCAGGGGTGCTTATTGTAGGTCTTGTAGTAGGGGTTGTCCCAGCCGATCTCTTCCACAGGAACCTTCCGGCGGAACAGGCCTTCCTTCTCATCAATGGCCAGCCGCTCCAGGTAGAACTCCGGCACCAGCTTCATGGTTTTTTCCCCAGGAGTCGTATAGAAAAAGTCTGGAGATATGGAGCCGGTGGGACAGAGTTTCGCGCACAGCATGCAGTGACAGCAGGGATCGCCGAACACCGGCGGATCCATTGTGAGATCAATGCCGTGCACAGGGCAGTTGTCCATGCAGATGCTGCATTTTGGATACCGGCAGGTTTCTTTGATATACTGGTTGGGCAGCTGGATATGAGGAGTTTTAGAGCCGAACGTCCCTCCGCTGCGCTCGTCCTCTTTGCGGTTCAGTTCGTCCAAAAAATCCTTCAGGCTCACTTCAGGCGCCTCGGGCAAGGGCGGAATCAGATCCTCCGCGCCGGCATAGACCTGTTCGCTCAGACGGGCCATCTCAGCCCCCCATGCCTTGGCCTCTTCTACGTCGATCTTGTCCGGATGGCCTGCGGTGGGGTAGGGGTTGGCGTGACCGGGAATGTAGGAGTTGGCATACCAGCGGCGTACACCCAGCACTTTCATCTGGCGCTCCACCAACTCCTGAGCAATGTGGGCAGGGAAGTATTCGCCATGGGTCCCGTGGGTGGCAAAGGCAATGGCGTGCTTTCCTCCTACGTAACGCAGGCTCTTGATGAATGAGCCAAACACATCCGGGTCTTTATAGCCCATTACAATGGTCCCGAAGGCAATCAGGTCGTATTTTCCAAATTCGTAGGGAGATGCATCCCGGAATTTGATCATATCACAGTTTCCCGTAACAGATAAAATCCCGTCTCGCACGCCCATGGCAATCGTCTCTGTGTTGCCGGTCATCGACAGGTATACAATGGCACACTTCATAGTAAGTTCTCTCCTTCACTCATGTGATCTTATTTTGTAGTCCAGATCCTGGCCCAGAACCAACCGCCGGGACTGCCCATACGCAGCAGGTTTTCACCGCTGTATCCGTGCAGATAAGATGCAGATACATTATAAACATAGGTAGGAAACAGCCGGATCCCCCAGTGGTGTTCCAGCACATACTGGTCACAGGCGGTGCAAAGGCGCTTGATGTCGTCCTCTGTAGTAGCCGCGCCCAACTCGTCGCACAACGCGTCAAACTCCGGGTCATTGGCCTGGACATAGTTGGTAGAGGCGGTGGAATAGTCCATGCGCACCATGGTGGCAGGAATGGCCCCGGAGGCGGTATTCTTGGTCCAGTATGCCTCATAGTTCTTGGCCGCAGCCAGGTTTTGGGCAGTGGTGGGATCTTGGACGTCAATGCTCATCTCCACGCCGATGGCGGAGAAGTATGCCTTCAGGATCTCCAACACGCTCACGTCCTCATTGCTGCCCACCAGGACGGTAAAGGAGAATCCATTGGGGTATCCAGCCTCCTCCAGCAGGGACTTTGCCCGCTCCGGATCATAGGAGTATTCGGCCTGGAGCTCCGGGGACCACTCCTCGTAGTTATAGGCATAATCCGCATTGTCCGGGTTCACCCAGCCGGCGGGGATCGGGGACGTGCCACCGAAGTACTGGGCGGCCATGGTCTCTCGGTCGATGGCCATCTGGAGCGCCTTACGCACATTGATGTCATCAAAGGGCTCGTGGGTCATGTTGAGCTGCAGGCCGTTGGTGGCGATGAACGGAACTTGGTAGATGAGCAGATCGGTGTCGCTCTCCGCCAGGATTTCATACTGCTGGAGGGTGAGCTCATCAGCGAAGTCGATCTGCCCGGTGCGCAGGGAGGCCAGCTTGGTGGACGACTCGGAGACAGACATGACCTTGAGGGTGTCCGCATAGGGCAGGCGGTTTTCCGGGTAGCGCTCATCATATCCCCAGTAGTTGGGGTTTTTCTCAAAGGTCACCATGTTCCCGGGGATCATCTCCGTCAAGATCCAGGGCCCGGTGCCCACAGCATATTCCCAGTCCTCGCCTAAGCCTGCGTCGATGACTTCCGGGGCCATGATATAGTTGTAGGAGTCCTGATCCAGCAGCAGGGACAGGTTGTTGGGGGTTGCCTCCTTGAACTTGAATTCCACGGTGAAGGTGTCCAGCTCTGTGATGCTCTCGATCGACTCCAGCCGTGCGCCGCACTGAGGGCTGGGGTCCTGTCCCTCAAATGGGCCGATTCCGGCTAGGCGGGAATAATGGTAAACCACATCGTTGGCCACAAACTGCCGGCCGTTGACCGGCTCCTTATCTTGCCAATACACGTCCTGCCGGAGGTGGACAATCACCGTCTCTAGGTCGGGCTGCTCATAGGACTCCGCCAGGCAGCCCTTGTAGTATTCCGTGGGGATAAAGTTGGTGGTGAAGCCGTACTCATTTCGGTCGACAGTCCAATCCGGCATAAACAGGGGTTCCAGGAAAAAGAAGTTGATGGAATAGCCGGAGGTATAAATATCCAGCTTTTCTGTGAAACGATTGGAGGCGAATACGATTTCGCCGCCGTACTCTGGTTCGCCGTAGCCGGCGTACCAGGGGCCGTCACCGCTGTCCGGAATGACTGGGTTCTGGCTGACTGGAGCGCTCTGATCGGCCCCGGGGTCAGAGGCAGAGCCCTGAGGACTGCTGCTGCACGCGGACAGGAACATAAATGCGGCCAGAGACAGGGAGAGCAGCGTACGGAATTTTGTTTTCACGATGGTTCCTCCTTTTCTATGTTCAATTCCTTGCCATGTTGCTGTTAGCGAAAAGAATCTGGGACGCAGGCAATGACCAGCATGGTGGCCGTGGTATGAGACAGGTTGCGAACGCCTTTGTTTTCTCCCTTTGAAATATGGCCGGCTGGGCCGGCCTCCACGGTCACGGTCCCGCCATCCGACTGGACCGTGATGGTCCCATCCAATACATAGAAGATAACCTCTACCGGCTGAGGGCCGAATTCGGCGCCGCCGCCGGGCAGATAGTAGGAGAGGCTCATCGCCAGGTCGCCTTGCCCTGCCTGTTTCGGCACAAGGGGAAAGGTCCGCATATCAAAGTGATGAGGGGGCGTATGCCCTTGGCACTGCTTCAGATCAACTAGCTTCATTCGTTATGGCCTCCTTCTTTTTCCGGGTGTGACGTTTGCCGAAGCGCCCCGCGCCCCCTTTCAGCCTGGGATCGAGCAGATCCCGGAGCGCATCGCCGAACATGTTGGCTCCAAATACGGTCAGAGTCAGCGCCAGGCCCGGCCACAGTGCCAGAGTAGGAACCAGCTCCATGTAAGCCCGGCCCTCCTGGCTGAGCATGCTGCCCCAGCTGGGTACTCCGGGGGGAACGCCCATGCCCAAGAAGCTCATGCTGGACTCCATCAGGATGACCTGCCCGATCTGAGTGGCCGCGCTGATGATGAGGATGGGCGCGATATTTGGAATGATATGGCGGTAAACAATCCGCCAGGTGGAGGCTCCCAGAATGTCAGCCGCCTCTAAGTACAAGTTGGAGCGTAGCGAGATCACCGCGCTGCGCACCACACGGGAGGTGCTGATTCCCATGGGGATGCCGATGGCCAAGATCAGCTGGGGTGTCCCCCGGCCCACAATGCTCATGGCCATCATAAGTACCAGCATGTTAGGGATGCACTGCCAGGCGTCCACAAAACGCTGGACGACCATATCATAAGCACCGCCCAGCACTGCGGAGGACGTGCCGATCAACACGGCGATCAGAAGCATCACGGCAGTTGCGGCGAATCCGATGATGACGGAAATTCTGGCTCCATAGATGATATTGCTCAAAATATCCCGGCCCAAATTATCTGTGCCCAGGGGATGGGCCGGCGTTGCACCGTCCAACATGTGGAGCAGGTCGATCTGGTTCATCTCATAGGGAGCCAGTTGGTTGGCGAACACGGCAGTGATAAAAAGAACCAGCAGAATTACCATTCCAATGATCCCCATAGGCCGCTCTGCCGCCATACGGCGGATCAGCTTGCACATGGAGCGGTCCCGAAGGCGGACGGTCTGTTTCTCTTTCACGGATGGCCACCCCCTCATTGATAACGCACTCTGGGATCCAGCCAGCTGTAGCTGATATCCACCAGAAGGTTGCAGATCAGCACGACCAGAGACACCAGAAGAACAATGGCGCTGACCACGGGATAATCGCGGTCATTTAGTGCGGTCAGCGCCAGCTGCCCCATCCCAGGGATGTTGAAGATATTCTCCATAATAACAGTGCCGCCGATCACATTGGCCAACTGGCCGCCAATAACGGTGATGACAGGGATAAATGCGTTTTTGATGCTGTGGCGGATAATCACGGTTTTTTCCCCTAATCCCTTTGACCAGGCGGTTCGGACGTAGTCCTGCCGCAGCACATCCAGCATTTGTGTGCGGACCATCCGCATCGTGACGCCGGACATGACGGCTCCGTTAATGACAGCCGGAATGGCAAACTGGACAAAATTTCCCCATGGATCCTGCGTAAATGAGATCAGCTCCATGGACGGCGACCAGCCCCACCAGCGCACAGGATAGATCATCACCATGGTTGCAAGCCAGAAGCTGGGGATGGAAATGAGCAGGACGGACAAGGGGCGGAACAGAGTATCAGCCAGCTTTCCCTGCCGGGCGGCAGTGTAGATGCCCAGGGGAAGGCCGAACAGATTGGCAAAAATTACACTCATAAAGCCCAGCTCCAGAGTGGGGCCGACCCGGCTGGCGATAAGGTCGAGGACAGGCTTGTTTTGCAGCATGGAAGTGCCAAAATCGCCGCGGGTGATGATGCCCCCGATCCAATTGATGTACTGCTGGAGGATGGGCACATCCAGCCCCAACTGATGGATGATGGCGGCCCGGTCGATATCCGTCTGCCCCATGGCAATGAATTGTGCTTCAATCACGTCTACTGCGGAGCCAGGGATGAAGCGCTGAAACAGAAAAACGATAATACTGACCAAAAACATAGTTGGAATGATCAGCAGGGTTCGCTTTAGGATATAGTTACCCATGGACAGTTTCCTCCTTTCCCTGGACCAGATGACATGCCACCCAGTGATCTCCCCCGATCGGCTTTAATACAGGCTCTTCTGTCCGGCACCGATCAGTAGCGTGATCACAGCGGGTGCAGAAGCGGCATCCGCTGGGGGGATGCATGGGACTTGGTACCTCGCCTTTGAGCAAGATACGTTCCCGCTGACGGTCTGCCACCGGGTCTGGAATGGGAACTGCGGACAACAGCGCCTTGGTGTACGGATGCAGCGGATTGGTGTACAGATCTCCGCTGGCGGTGACTTCCATCAATTTACCCAAATACATGACTGCGACCCGGTCGCTGAAGGAACGGACCACAGACAGGTCGTGGCCGATAAAGAGGTAAGTCAGGTCCAGCTCCTTTCGCAAGTCCTTTAACAGATGGATGATCTGCGCTTGGATAGATACGTCCAGAGCGGACACCGGCTCATCGCATACGATGAACTCCGGATCCACAGCCAAGGCCCTGGCGATGCCGACCCGCTGACGCTGTCCGCCGGAAAGAGATCCTACTTTCACATCCATTTTATTCTCAAGTCCAAGTCCAAGCTGGCTTAAAATCTCACGATAATATTCTTTACGCGCTTTATTGATTCCAGAACTAAGACCAAAGAATTTTCCTTTATTGTCTGCAATAGACATATTTTCAAGAATCGTCATTGTCGGGCATGTTCCCATTGCCGGATTCTGATAAACACGTCCAATCTTCTGATTTCTCTTGAATTCTTTCTTTGTTGTAATATCTTCTCCGTTCATCAGGATCTGTCCACCGTCTACCGGAATACTTCCACAGAGGATGTTCAGCATAGAAGTCTTACCCGAACCATTACTTCCGACTACGGAGACGAATTCTCCTTTGTCTACGGTCAAATTGAATTTGTCAAACAGGCACATCTCATTGATAGTCCCCGGATTGTAGTATTTTTCAATATTTCTAAGCTCGAGCATTCTTCTTCACCTTCTTTCTGCGTTCTCCACCGATCACCAGGATCACAAGGAATAATACTGCTGTGATCAGTTTCATGTCCTGTGGTTCAAAGAACTTCAACGCTGCTGCGACACAGGCTTTATAGATCACAGATCCGATCAGCACTGCTGTTGTTGCTTTCATAAAGGATACATTTTTAAATAAGCTTGTTCCTATAATAACACTTGCAAGACCGATTACGATTGCACCTGTTCCACTTGAAATTTCAAATACGCGCTGCTCCTGACAGAAGATACTTCCCGAAAGAGCAACAAGTCCGTTTGCAATTGCAAGTCCTAAGATTTTCACATTGCCCTGATCTTTTGCAAGAGATGTGACCAATACGTCATTATCTCCTACTGCACGGAGCAGAAAACCTGATTTTGTCTTCATGTAAAGGTCTAATAATACTTTACTGATCACTGCGATCACAAGCACGATCACAAGTACTTTGTAATTTGAAAGGCCATCATGGAAGATTCCGTTTACGGATGCATTATCAAAGATACTGTCATCTCCAAAGATTGGGACATTTGCTGTTCCTGCCAGTCTTAAGTTGATCGTCCACAGTGCTGTCATCATGATAATTCCGGATAAGAGATCTCTTACCTTGAATTTTACATGAATCAGACCTGTGCAGACTCCGGCAAGCACACCGATCAGGAATGATGCCGGCAGTGTCAGGATTGGATGAACGCCTCTTGTGATCATCGTCGCTGTCAGTGCGGCTCCCAGCGGAAAGCTTCCATCTACTGTCAGATCCGGGAAATCCAGGATCTTATAAGTGATGTATACCCCAAGCGCCAGGATTCCGTAGATCAGTCCCTGTTCTAAAATCGTAATATAAATCCCCATAATGTGTTAACCTCTCTGTTTCAATACTATTTTGTAATCTCTGTAAAACTCTCTACCGCTTCATCTGCAAGATCCTGTGGAACTGTAACTCCAAGGTTTTCAGCAACTTTTTCATTTACATAGAAACCTGGTTCTGTGATTGTCTCAAAGTTCATATCAGATGCTTTCTTCTCACCTTTCAGAATCTCTGCTGCCATCTTACCTGTCTGTTTTCCAAGTGCTACATAATCAAGTCCTTCGGCTGCCAGACATCCGATTTTCACCTGCTCGATCTCACTTCCGAATACCGGAATGTTCTGCTTGTTTGCTTTATCAAGGATTGTTGCAAGGGAAGCAACTACTGTGTTGTCTGTAAGGTTTGTCAGGCAGTCAACCTCTGTCAGAAGTTCATCTGTTGCAAGAGAGATATCGGCTGTCTGTGCGATTCCTTTGTCAACGATCGTGAATCCATAGTCTCCGGCAAGCTCTTTATATTTTGCAAGAGCGGATACAGAGTTTGCTTCGCTTGTTGTGTAAAGGATTCCGATATTCTTTGCATCCGGAAGCATCTCACGGATCATCTCAAGCTGTGCTTTGATCGGAAGTTCATCACTTGTTCCTGTTACATTCCCTGCAGGTGTTCCATCCTCTTTCGCAAGCTTTGCTGCAACCGGGTCTGTAACTGCTGTGTATACAACCGGAATGTCGGAGTTCATTGCTGAATTGTAAGCTGCCTGTGCACTTGGTGTTGCGATTGCACATACAAGATCCACTTTGTCTGAAACAAATCCATCACTGATCTGTTTTGCTGTTCCCTGATCTGCTGCTGCATTCTTCACTTCTACTGTTAGGTTCTTGCCTTCCTCGATTCCTTCTTCTTTCAGTCCTTCTAAAAATCCCTCACGGCAATTATCAAGAGAACCATGCTCTGCGAACTGGGAAATACCGATTGTGTAGCTCTTCTCGCTGTCGTTGGAAGATGTCTTTCCTGCATCAGATGATCCACATGCTGCAAGGCTCATTGTCATTACTGCTCCTAAAATAACTGCTAATACTCTCTTTTTCATAATTGTTGTCTCCTTTTTTCTTTTTAATATTTCTGCAAAAGCAAAGGAGCCGATTTGGGATTCTTGTCAATAAGCTGTGGATTCCTTTTTATAAATCAACTTTCCTGATATACAAAAAACCGCCCCAAGCTTATTGCTTGAGACGGTAATAAAACTCATTATTATCGCGGTACCACTCAAATTGACGTTCGTCCACTTTCTCACGTACTAACATACGCTCCTGATTGATAACGGGTTCGGTTCCCGGCGGTTCCTACTCTTTTCATTTCAGGCCGCCCTCGAAAGTCCATTCAGAATCAGAATCCATACAGCAATCCCACCATCTGCTGCTCTCTGTGATCTCTTCTAAAACCTACTTCTCTTTCTCATCGGTTTTTGCTTTTGATGTGTCTTATTGTAGTCGTTCACTTTCTATTTGTCAAGAGAAATTTTATTATATTTTAAATTTCTTTTGATATTGTCAGAAAAATCACTGCGAGAACGTGTAGAAAAACAGCAGGAAAACTCTGTTTACTGTTTTCCTGCTGAAATATCACTATTTATTCTTCAACTGTTTCTTCCTGTGCCTTCACAGCAAGGCTAAGCTCTTCCAGCTGCTTCTCGGAAGCCGGTGTCGGAGCCTCTGTCATCAGACAGGATGCATCTTTGATCTTCGGGAATGCGATCACGTCACGGATGCTGTCCTGTTTTGCCATAAGCATAACAAGACGGTCAAGACCGTAAGCAAGTCCTGCGTGCGGCGGAACTCCGTATTTAAATGCATCCAGAAGGAATCCGAACTGGCTGTAAGCCTGCTCTTTTGTAAAGCCAAGTGCCTTGAACATCATTTCCTGGATATCATCCTGGAAGATTCTGACACTACCGCCACCAATCTCATTTCCGTTCAGAACGATATCGTATGCTTTCGCACGAACTCTTCCCGGATCAGACTCGATATACTGGATATCTTCTTCCATCGGCATTGTAAATGGGTGGTGCATTGCAACGAAACGATTCTGCTCCTCGCTCCACTCAAGCAACGGGAACTCTGTGATCCATACAAAACGATACTCATTCTTATCGAGAAGTTCAAGCTGTTTTGCAAGTTCAACACGGAGTGCTCCAAGAGAATCCCATACCACTTTATTCTTGTCAGCTGCAAAGAGAAGCAGGTCTCCCGGCTCTCCATCCATTGCCTTTACAAGTGCATCCATCTGCTCGTCTGTCATGAATTTTGCAAATGAAGACTTCACTGTTCCATCTTCCTGGAGCGCAACATAAGCCAGACCCTTAGCACCGTAATCCTTAACAAATGCTGTCAGCTTGTCGATCTTCTTTCTCGGCATGCTGCCCTGTCCTTTGGCATTGATACCACGAACGCTTCCGCCATTCTCAAGTGCGCCTGTAAATACTGCAAATCCGCAGTCTTTCACTACATCAGATACATCTTTCAGTTCCATTCCGAAACGAAGATCCGGCTTGTCAGAACCATAACGGTTCATTGCTTCCTGCCATGTCATTCTCTGGATTGGAAGCTGTACGTCTACATCAAGAACTTCTTTAAAAAGTTTCTTAAGATACTTTTCATTTACTTCGATAACATCATCTACGTCAACGAAAGAAAGCTCCATATCGATCTGTGTAAATTCCGGCTGTCTGTCCGCACGAAGATCCTCATCACGGAAACATCTTGCAATCTGGATGTAACGGTCTACACCTGAACACATGAGAAGCTGTTTATAAAGCTGCGGAGACTGTGGAAGTCCGTAGAAAGATCCCGGATGAATACGGCTTGGTACAAGATAATCTCTCGCGCCTTCCGGAGTTGTCTTTCCAAGCATTG
>ERZ779866.4200-NODE-4200-length-10935-cov-9.378401_pt1 | contig 10935 bp, 10 predicted proteins | sample MGYA00511248_ERZ779866 | MGnify/ENA primary metagenome ERZ779866 (study PRJEB29588, sample SAMEA2155758) | human gut metagenome | biome: human gut; feature: human-associated habitat; material: faeces | place: Denmark | collected 2008/2010 ... | reverse complement strand
AAAACTACGTCAAGGAGTGCCGCCCGCTTCTCAATCAGGGCCAGTATCAGTTGCCGGAGCCGCCGAAACTTTCTGACTTCGACCAGAGCTTGCAGGACTATAAAGCGCAGGTACAGGCCGAGATCGCGCAGGAAGCCGCTGACGCCGGTATGACCGTGGAGGAATACGCGGCGGCTGGCTATGAGGCCCCGGCAGCACCAGAGCCGGAGCCTGCCCCGGAGCAACCGCAGGAACCCCCGGAGCCGCCGACAAAGGAGCCTGCGGCATCCAACTACTATTATTCCATCAATGAGGGTGCGGCCCGCCGCGCCAAGGAGATGAACAGCTATTCCGATTACAAGCCCGGCAGCGCCACGGCGGAGTACCGGCATTATGTGGATAATGCCTTTGAAATCGCGCAGGCACAGAAAAAGCGCGTTGATCCCATGTACCATGAGAAAATCGACAGCCTGCTTGACACCTACGCCCGGAAGCTGGCCGCCAACATGAACCACAGTTTTGCCATTGACGCCCGTGTTCCCTCAATCCTGATTGCCGGTGGTTCCAATTTTCCGGTACGCCAGAAAGAAAAACAGAACGCGGCCCGCGACAGCAATATGCGGGAATGGCAGTACATCCAAGGGCTGCTTGATAAAATCCGCAGTACCGGCATGGGCGGCATCCGGCAGGACGACCCGCAGGCCATCCCCAAGCTGGAAAAGAAGCTGGCCGGTCTGGAAAAGGCGCAGGAAACCATGAAAGCCGTGAACGCTTACTACCGCAAACACGGCACGCTGGACGGCTGCCCGCACCTTTCCCCTGAAAATCTTGAAAAGCTGAAAGCGGCTATGGTGTCCGGCTGGCACTATGAAAAGAAACCCTTTCAGAGCTGGGAGCTGTCCAACAACAGCGCGGAAATCCGCCGCATCCGGCAGCGGATCGACAGCCTGACCCGCGCCAGAGAAACCGTCTATGTGGGCTGGGAGTTTGAGGGCGGCCATGTGGAGGCCAACCGGGAACAGAGCCGTTTGCAGGTGTTCTTTGAAGATAAGCCGGACGCTGACGCCCGCCAGCAGCTAAAAGAACACGGCTTCCGATGGGCGCCAAGCGTCGGGGCATGGCAGCGGCTTTTGAATGGGAACGCCTATTGCGCCGCCGACCGCATTTCAAGTATTCAGCCCCTTACCGGCGAGAAGCCCACGGAGCTGCAACGCAACAGCATCCGGCAGCAGCAGACGCAGATGGCACAGGCCCAAGCCGAGCCGGAGGAATGTGTCTACCGGGTACACGCCGCCACCCGCAGCGACAGCCCGGAAAACCTGTATTTGCTGCAAGCCTATGTCCCGCAGGCGGACGGCACTGTAAAAATCGGGGCGGTTCTTTATGCCGGGACGGAAGAAAAATGCCGGGAACTGCTGGATCAGCTCAACACCGGGGAGCTGACGCAGGAAGCCGTCAAGGGGCTGTACGCCAAGGAACAGGAGCAGCCACAGGAACCGGCCCCCGAACAGGAGGCAGCACCAGAGCCGGAGCAGGAAATCACACCGGAGCCGAAAACGGCGCAGGATGATGTGGCCGACGCCGAGCCGCAGGAAAAGTCCGCCGACAAACCCCTGACCGACTTGCAGAAAAAGGCGGTGGAAATCGCTGACCGCTACAAAGACCTGCCCCTGCAAGGCAAGATTGATATAATCGCGCAGGCGTTTGGCTGCAAGACCGGCGAAATCCGCACGTCCCCCTGTACCGGCAAATGGCGCGGCACCAGTGATATGTCCATCCGCTTTGACAACGGCGCGTCCCTGTTCATCGGCAACCACCTGACGCCAAAGGCCAAAACCGTAAAGGTACAGACGGAGTGTGTCAACAGTGCATTGGTGCATTTTAACCCGGAGATCGTGCAGGCCACCAAGGAAGCCGCCCTGCCTGTTCTGTTGCAGCGGGAGGCCAAGGACAACGAGATCGCCGCCCAAAAGGGCCTAAAGCCCTACACGCTGCTGAATGTGGAGTTTAACGACGGGGCCGACGAGCAGACCGGCGGCTATATCGGCTGGTACTATGTGACGCTGGCCGTGGACGGAAAAATCTGCACCCATCTGGAAACGGGATTGAGCCATGATATAGCAGACGGCAAGGTGAGCGACACCCCCACGCGGGCAGACTACTTCACAGCGGGAGCCTTGAAAGAAACCGATGTGGACTATGTGTTCAACAATGTGGGCTTTTCTTCCGCATCGAGCCTGTACGTGCTGCCGCTGCGGGAGGATGTACGGGAACGGGCGGAACAAACGCTGGCCCAGCGCAGAGCCGACCAGCCGGAACGGGACACCTTTTCCATCTATCAAGTGCCTGCTGGCCCACAGGGGCGCGACTTCCGTTATCGGCCTTATGAGGAATTGCAGGCCGCAGGGCTGACCGTGGACAGGAAAAACTATGAACTTATCTACACGGCCCCGCTGGACGGCAAGACCACGTTGGAGGATATTTACCGCACGTTTAACGCCGACGACCGGCCCGCCGGTTTCCGGGGACACAGCCTGTCCGTTTCGGATGTTGTTGTGATAAATCGCGGCGGCAAGGAGGAAGCCCATTACTGTGACAGCATCGGTTTTCCCCCTGTGCCGGAGTTTATGCGGGAAAGCCCCATTAAGACCGCTGAAATGTCCACCGAGCAGAACTACAACATGATTGACGGCGTATTGAACAATGCCCCGTCGATGGGGGAACTGGAAGCCAGAGCAAAGGCCGGGGAACAGATTTCCCTTTTCGATGTGGCCGAGGCAGCCAAGGCGGAGGCACAGAAGCCGAAGCAGACCCGCCCGGCGTCCAAGACCGCCCAGCGCCAGAAAAAGCCGTCCATCCGGGCGCAGCTTAAAGCCGCCAAGGAGGAACAGGCCAAAAAGCCGCCGCAGCGGGAAAAATCAAAGGAATTGGAGGTGTAGGCCGTGAACAGGTTTGAAAATGTGGATGTGCTGGCCGCGCTGGAACAGCTTATGCGCCAGAACACCGCCTTTTACCGCAATGATTTTGAGATTGACAAAGAGATGATCCGGCAGGCCGCCGCCAGCGACAGGGCCGAGGACAAAACGCTGCTGTGGATGTCCCGTCCATCCGGGACGTACTGTTTCCGGGAGCGCGACGTTTTCCTGCAAGATACCCGGCAGAACAACACATGGCGCTTTTATGGAGAGCAGACCCGTGACCGTATTCTGGCCTACGCCGTGGAGCTGACCGGCAAGGTGGGCGGAAAGATACGGGGCAATCTCTATGAGCTGGACTATCCCCAGCATTTCCAGCACGTCGCAGCCGAGGCGGTACAGGCCGACACCATCATCCTGCACTATGAAAAGGGCGACCGGGAACAGCCCGCCAGCCTGTATTTTGACGGACGGCCTGACCCCAAGCTGGGGGCGTTCCTGCGGTATGAGGCAAAACCCAATGAGCCGGAAAACCTGCGGGAAGTGCTGCGGCAGGAGCAGAAAGGCCGGGAGCAGCTTGCCCCCGGCGACTTCAAAGCCCACGTCACGACGCTGCATGACCGCCTGATCCGGGACGAGGCCCAGCGTATCGTTGCGGAAATGAAAGGTCTTTCTGCCCCCAACAGCCCCAACAAGACACATTTCATGGTGGAGCTGTCCCCCTATTTTACGCAGATCGCGTCCAGCAAGGACACCGACCGCCTCTTTTCCATGCTGCCCTACAAATCGCTGGTTTTTACGGGCATCAAGGAAAGGCATGGGATATATGCCATAATAGGCAAAGACGAGAACCGGGACAAGGAAGTGCGGCGGCCCCGCGCTTCCATCCGAAAGCAGCTATCCGAAACCAAACAGGCCCAAGCCCCGAAAAAGGCCCCGGCCCGCACCAAGAAAAACGAATTGGAGGTATGACAATGCAGTTTAATGTGGAGGAAGAAAACCTGATCTGTCTGTATCACAATGCCGACCGGCGCAGGACGATGGCGAAGCTCCATGCCGCGCTGCCGGATATGGACAGGGAAATGACGGCGCTGGCCCGCCAGACCCTTGCCAAGCTGGACACCATGACCGACGCCGACTTTGAGGCGTACCAGTTCCATTTCACAGACGAGTAAATAAAACATAACGAAGCGCCGGGCGCGGGGGCTGTATGGCCTCTGCGTCCGGCGCTGTTTTTTTACGTTTATGATCCCTTAATCACTTCTGTCATAGTTTGGCCTTGCTTTTTGTACGAGAGAAAACTATACTAAATCTTAGACAAACAACTTCTTTTGTTCAATTCAATAACGTACTTAATTCTTGTGGGAGGGAAAATATCATGCGACGAAAACTTATTCCGTTGCTTGCCCTTTGTATGTTGCTGTTTTCCGGGTGCGTTCAAAATACCAGAAATAGCTATGATGTACCAGATAATTATTCAGTTGGAATTATCCGTACAAATGGTTCAAGAAATAGCAGCGACATACTATATTTTGATGCCAATTTGTCACAAACAGGTTCCATTCACTATGATTATGCAACAATGGGAGAATTGTTCTATCCCCCTGTAATTTACGATGGTTCCTTATATATTGTGCCACAGGGACAAGCAAACAAGAAAGATGAAAAAACTATTCTTCGCCAAGATTTAGATACTTTTGAACAGAATGAATACTATTTGGATCAGATAGCAATTTATGGTTTAAGCGTTGATGCATCGGCTATTTTTGCAGCCAACAATATCAATCAGCAATCTTTTATTAACCGAATTGATAGGGCGGATGGAACTGTAAAAACCGTAACATACGACAATTCATATATTTCTATTGTATATTCGTATCAAGATAAATTGTATGCTTTTTCAAGCCAAAGTACGCCGTCTGGAAAGAATGAAACTTTACACTGTCTTGATCCTATAACACTGGAAAAACTGAAAAGAATTGATATTTCAGAATTTGGATGTGATGTCTATTCCGTGACAGGGGTTGGCGATACTTTGTATTTTGCTCCCATGGTAACTTCACAAGACACATTCAACCAAATTGTATGCGCTTACGATATTTCCACCGAAGAAATTAGTACAATAAAGTTTTCAGATGATGTCTTTCACCTTTTGAATATGGATGATAAGTTATATGTTACGCACGGAAATCTGGTAACAGGGGAAGGTACAACTTTGTCTGTTTATGAAATATCGACAGGAAAAATTGATACTTATGATTTGGGTGTGTGGATAGGGCAAATTGCCATAAATGACGATTATTTGTATCTAATGGGAACGGGCAGAATTGCGAAGTATGATTTACACACTATGAAAAAAGAGATGGAAACAGAAATTCCTCTTGAGAATGGGGACTATCTATCGGGTATTTTTACGCATTAGCACAAGCAAAAAAAGATGCCGGGCGCGGGGGCTGTATGGCCTCTGCATCCGGCGCTGTTTTTTTGCCTTTATGCCTGCTCCATCGGGAAATTCGGCAGGGCTTCCAACAGTTTCATAATCAAGTGCTGTTTCATATCCTCGTCCACGGCCAGCTCGTCGATCATGGGGGCATAGTGTTCAATCACCTTTTCCGTAGCCCACTTCTCGCCTGCGACGGCTGCCTTGATCGTGGCGCTGTCCAGCAACATTTCCTGTTCGGCCATCCCTTAAACACTCCTGTCATAGTTTTTATTCAGCATACCACAGAAGCGCCGGGAATACCACCATCAGAAGAATTTTCCTACGCATTTAGAAGCCCTCTCTGGCGGGGATTGGATAATCTGTTCCGCCTGCCTGCCGACCGTGATGGAAAAGCCTTGTCACGGCTGCGCTTTCACCGCCCTAAATGCGTAAACCGTAGACAGGGAGTAAACCTCTCCCTGTTGTTGTTTTTTTGTAGACATTTTTTTAATAAAATTCAAGAAGCTATAAAACTACAAAACATTGGAAGGGAGGATAAAAATGCGTGTTCTGATAATAGATGATGATACTGCGTATAGAAATGGTGTTAGTATTGCGGCTTCAAATAGAAAGTGGCTGCCCGTGTCTTGTAAGGATATTGAAACAGCAAAGCAGATTATTCAATTTGAACCGCCAGATCTGATTATTTCTGATTGTTTATTGTACAACGAAACTGTGGTAGACTTATTACATTGGATGAAAATGCAAAACATTGGTATTCCTGTCATTGCGGTATCAGCAAGCAATGATGAAGCATTATCCGAAGCTGTCATAAAATGTGGAGCCAGAAATTTTTATGATAAACTTGATTTTAACCTCTCAAAAATATATGAGGAATTAGAAAAATGGCAAGTCTAAACCAACGTGGAGGGAGATATGAAAGGAAAAGTTCTAGTTGTAGATGATGACAAAAGCATGGTTAATATGTTACGAGATGTTTTAGAAATGGAAGGCTACGTTGTTTCAACGGCATTTGATGGTGAACAAGCCATTAAACAATCTCAAAAACAGCCTGATATAATTCTCCTTGATATAAATTTGCCTAAAATTGATGGTATAGAGGTTTGCGAAAAAATTCGTAGCTGCGTACATTGCCCAATTTTGTTTCTATCTGCTCGTATTGAAGAAAAAGATAGAATTATGGGATTGAAAGTTGGTGGGGATGATTATATTGTAAAGCCGTTTTCCATTGGTGAGTTACTTGCTCGTATAGAGGCGCATTTAAGGAGAGAAACAAGAACACATGACAAAACAGAATTTCGATATGGTAATAGTTTACTAATTGATCTTAATAGTCGAAAAATGACTTTTGAGAACAACTTGATAGAGCTTACAAAATCAGAATTTGATATTGTTGCGCTCCTATCTCGGCATCCCGGACAGATTTTTGACAGGGAGATGATTTATGAAAAACTGTGGGGGTTGGATAGAGATGGTGATAGTAAAAATGTTACAGAGCTGATTAGGCGAATTAGAAACAAAATCAAAGAATATACAGACAAAGAATTTATTGAAACCGTTTGGGGATGTGGATATAGATGGGTAGCAAAATAAAAAGATCACTTTTTAAATATTTGATAATATCGCTTACTTTGGCAATTATTCTTTCAGTTGTCGTTCAGGGGATAACGCAAAACATTTCTATGGGTATTCAGTTAAAATATGTAGATCAGTCAAAATTATACGAGTATCAAAATGGGTATTCTCAACTTTTCGGGGACGTACCAGAAATACCGGAAGTTCCCCCTGAAATAATGAACCCCCAAGATCGTGTTATAAAAGAATTTTGCGATTTTTCTTCGAGCTGGTGTGTTTTGTTTTTTACCTTTGTAGGAGTTTTTTTGTCACTCTCACTGTTCTATAGGCGAAGATTAAAAATTCCCTTTACCATTTTGAATGAAGCTGCCGAAAAAATTAGCAGGCAGGATTTGAATTTTAAAATAACTTATAACTTTGATGATGAATTAGGCCAGCTTTGTGATGCTTTTGAAAAAATGCGAGAGAAATTAGTGGAAAATAATAGTTTAATGTGGAACATGATAGATGAGCAGAAGCAAATGCGATCTGCTTTTTCACATGATTTAAGAACGCCTTTAACAGTTATGAAGGGCTATGTTGAATATCTACTGCTATACTATCCAGAAAACAAATTATCAAGAGAAAAGATTATAGAAGTGCTGGGAGAATTGCAGAGCCAGACGGAAAGAATATCATGTTTCGCCGATACAATGAAAAGTATTAACCGTTTGGATGAGATTGTTATAAATAGAGAATGTGTCGATAAAGACGAATTGTGTACAAAAATGGAAACAATCTTAACTGTTCTCGCTCAAAAATACGGAAAACAATTTGAAATACACAGTGAGGTAAAAAAACAGCAGCTATATTTAGATTTATCTGCTTTTCTTGAGGTTTTTGAAAATTTGATTGATAATGCCGTGAGATTTGCAGTTCAATCCGTTAAAGTAAAGTTTAGTTACTCTGCATCCCGATTGACTGTTAGTGTGCGCGATGATGGAAAAGGGTTTCGGACAGATGAATTAAAGAATGTTATTAAGCCTTATTATCATGGGGAAAATGCAGGAACAGAGCATTATGGAATGGGGCTATACATTTGTAAAATGCTTTGTGAAAAACAAGGGGGATTTCTTCAAGTATATAATCCGCCGGGTGGAGGGGCGTGCGTAGAATTTTACATTGTTGCATAAATGAAACAATAGTAGAAGATTTGAAAAAATCTCTGCTATTGTTTTTTTATAGATTTTTCTTTTATATACTTTGGGTAAAGAGAAATGAATAAAGGAGTTGATCACATGAACTGGGAATTGATAAGAAAAGACTATACGCTGATGCTAAAGAACCCTCTGATATATCTCGGTATTTTCGCAATGGTTGTAATTTTGTTTATGACTGTATCTCCCTATCTTAACCTTTATGGAAATCTCCGAACAGAGGGAGAAGAAGTCGTTTACTCTGATGGCGCTGACATTATGGATGGTTATATCCCAACGCCAGAAAATGAAAGATGGGAATATGTATCAGCAAAGATGGAAGCGGTTTTGGTTAGTGATTACAATATGAGCCAAGAAGATGCAGAAAAACAAATGAAAGAAGTGCGTGATAGTAACTGGACAATTCAAGAGATTAGACAATATTTTATAGATAAATATGATTTGGCTGGCTTTGCATCTGTATGGGAAGACTGTAGTTATAAAAAAGCAGACATTACAGAAATGCGGCAATATTTAGATACTGTATTTCAGAAAGATACTTATACGAACTATTTTGCCAGAAAGTACGCAGATTATCTCGGAATTTCTTCTATATTATTTGCGATGATTGTTTTTTCAATTTTACTTATGCACGATATGAGAAAAAACATTTACAGCTTTATTCATACAAAGCCTATTAGTGGACGCACTTATGTATTAGGAAAGCTTTTTACGGGTATTTCATTTGTAATATGCACAATCATTGTACTTACATTGATTGCTGATATTATTGCCCTTAATGTAGGGAACAGCTATGGCTATCCAACAAATTTTGGGGACATATGGGGAACCATTTTTGCCTTTGATCTTCCCGGAATTTTGCTAACAGGCTGTATCATGCTTTTTATTTCGCTGCTGTTTAAGAATATTATCCCAGCAGTTCCGGCAATGCTTCTATATTTTATGTATGCAAATATTGGAACAATAAATGCTGACGAGGGCTATCATTATCAAGTTAAGCCGGGAGCTGTATTTGTACGCTTCCCCCAGATGTTTACAGAGACTGAAATACCGTCTGGAATTTTAGGAAATCAAATATTTCTTCTAATTTTGGCGATCATCTTGCTTATTGCTAGTATCCTAATATGGGAAAGGAGGCGTGACGCATGAAGTATGAAGCCAAAATAGCATTACCTTTGTACAAATTGATCTATTCTATGTTGTTTATGGTAATTATCATTTTGGTGCGACCAATCAGTTCTTATAGTGAGATTATTTCGGTTTTGGAGTCAAGTGTTGCGTTGCTGGCAGGTGTTTTTATGGCTGATAATTACTATATGGAATATATGAACGATAGAATTTCCACTTACTATCTTTTTCCGTTTAAGCAAAAATGTATTTCACTACTCAAACGAATAGTTATCAACCAAGTATATTTAATCATTTTAATAGCTGTATTTTACTGGGGCTTTGCACTAATGTACCATCCGACAAATTATTCTGGTGTGTCAATAGCTTCGCTATATATTCAGTGTGTTTGCGCTTGTGCTGCCAGTATGTTCTTTATGGGTATGTTATGCTTTACAGCTACTAATTTGCTACGAAATATAGGAATAGGTATTGGCTTCTTATTCCTCTTGTGGTTGTTCTTAACATCGTCAATCACTCACATATTACCACAACTATTACAGCCGTTTAAATTGTCAGGGGAAGTTGTTCAAGACGGATTTTTATCTCCATATTGGCCCAGTAGGATGCTATATGCTGCTTTTGCTATTGGACTTATGTTTCTAAACCTATATCTGGTAAACAAACAACCAGATTATCACAAGAAAGGATGGTGTAAACATGGGAATAAAAGTATGTGATTTAGTAATGGAATACAAGAAAGGTGTAAAAAGCCTAAATCATGTGAATTTGAATATCGATCACGGTATATATGGACTTTTAGGGGAAAATGGGGCCGGAAAAACTACATTGATGAAAATTTTAGTAACGCTGCTTACTCCAACCTCTGGCACAGCAGAGATAAACGGGCTTTCTGTTGAGCCGAAAAACTTTGAAGCAATCAAAAAACAAATCGGATATTTACCGCAAGAGTTTGGTTTGTACCCTAACCTTACAGTCCGCGAGTCTTTGGAATACGTTGGAATTATGTCCGGCATGAGTAAAATGGAATATCAAAAACAAATCGACTATTATTTGGAGGCAACAGGCTTGTCTGAACACCAGACAAAGAAAAACCGGCAACTATCCGGCGGAATGAAACGGAGGGTAGGACTTGTACAGGCTTTATTGCATAACCCTTCTATATTGATTGTCGATGAACCCACAACAGGTCTTGATCCTGAAGAACGTATCCGAATTAGAAATCTTTTAGTGGATTTTTCTACGGATAGAACAGTTTTGTTTTCAACTCATGTTACAGAAGATTTGGCTGCTACTTGTGACCGGTTATGTATTTTGAGAAAAGGCCAGATCGTCTACAATGGCCGAATGAATGAACTGATTGCAATGGCTAACAATCATGTATTCAGTCGTTCATTCCAAAATGAAGTGGATTTTCAAAAATTTCAAAGAGACTATAAAATCACTTCTAAAATTTATGAGGCAAATGCTATAACGGTTCGTTTTGTAAGCGAAACAATTCCTGATTTTCCTTGCAGTTGCTGTACACCCAATCTTGAGGATGCATATATTTATAGCTTATATGTAAAAAAATGAGGACTTCATCTGTTGTTGCCGGACGACGGCAAAAGAAAAAAAGCCGTCGTTCGACAGACATTATCCATGCTTATTGATCGCTGCGGCGGCTTTGAACAAATCAAGGCCGCCGTTCTTTATGCCC
>ERZ779866.4198-NODE-4198-length-10952-cov-2.583922_pt1 | contig 10952 bp, 9 predicted proteins | sample MGYA00511248_ERZ779866 | MGnify/ENA primary metagenome ERZ779866 (study PRJEB29588, sample SAMEA2155758) | human gut metagenome | biome: human gut; feature: human-associated habitat; material: faeces | place: Denmark | collected 2008/2010 ... | reverse complement strand
AAAATATATAGAAGAGTCGGCAAAAAGGGAAGGCCTGGGAGAAAAAGTGATTTTTGCGGGGATTCGCGGCGATGTGGACAAGCTGCTCGCAGCCGCCGAAGTGTTTTTGATGCCTTCGAAATTCGAGGGGCTGCCCGTCTCCCTGATAGAAGCGCAGGCGGCGGGAGTGCGGTGCGTGGTCTCGGACAGAGTGACGGACGAGGCGGATATGGGATTGGGACTGTTTTACAGGCTGCCTTTGGAAGCGTCGGACGAAGTCTGGGCCGAAACCTGCGCAAGGGCGAACGCCGTTTCTCCGCCCGCGTTTTCTAAGCGGAAACGGGGGATAGAACGGCGCGGATATTCCGTGGAAAACGCGGTGAAGCGGGCAGAGGAATTGTATGACGGAAAATTTTAAAAATAAAAAATATTTGCTCAAAATTTCCTTGATATGGTTTGCTCTTACTCTCGTCGCTTACCTGCTGCGCGGATTGATTTCTTCGGAAAAATTGTTGAAGGGCTTATGTATAGAGACGACGGTCGTTTTTGCTCTCGTTTTTTATCATTTATGGAAATGGAAGGGGACGCCCTTCAAAGTGGTCACTCTGTTTGTCCTGATGTGCTTTCTTTACCTTCAAGGACAAGTGCTTCTCGATACCTTCGATCTGACGAAGGACGGGCTTCTGTCGGGAAAATTTTCGCCTCGGGAACTCGTCGGGGGAATTCTGGCCGTTCACGTATTTCTTTCCCTGCTCCTGACGGCGATAAGCTCCGCAAAAGGACAAAAAAGAAAATTTTTTAGCGGGCGGGAAAACCTTGCAGACGAAACCGTCGTCCTTGCGGGAACGATTATTGCTTTGTGCGCGCTTCCTTTCGAATTATACGTCAATCTCACAAAACTCAAATTTACCTTGACGGACGGCTATGCTTCTCTGTATCAGGAAGCGGCGCTCGCCGCGATTCCTTCGGGCGCGAAAATTCTGTCCTATTTCTTTTTGCCCGGCTGCTTCTACCTCTTTTTCGGGAGCGCGAGGAAATCCCGCGCCGAATATGCCGCCTTGCTCGGTATCGTGGCGCATGGAGCGGTGGAATTATTGATCGGATACCGAGCTTCTGCGGTCATTCCCCTCCTGCTCGTCATTTACGGCATCGGCGTAAAAAACCGATATGAAAAATCGGCGGTTAAACGGAAAAAGAACAGGAGAACGATTTTTCTTTTGTGCGCGCTCGGCGCGCTGGTCGTGCTCGTCGTGTTCCCCGTCGTCAGAGCTACCCGAAACAGCGGGGGACTGGCCGCTTTGACGTGGAGGGATATTTTTTCCGTCGAAAACGTCAGAAGTATTTTTTCCACCGTCAACGATATGGGAAAATCGTTGCAGACCGTAATTTATACGCTGAGGCTCGTTCCCGAAGAATATCCTTTCCGCTACGGCGTCACCTATCTCGTCAATCTCACGGAAATTTTCCCGAATTTCTTTTGGGCGGTTCACCCCGCGGAGGCCTACGGTTCGCTGGGTAGATGGCTCACGAAAATCGTCGACTATTCCTTCTGGAAATACGGCGGCGCTTTGGGGTACAGCTGCGTCGCAGAAGCCTATATCAATTTCGGATATTTCGGGATACTCGGTTTCGCTTTTCTGCTCGGAAGAGTGTTGGAAAAAACGGAGTCAAAAGTCGATGCTGCGGACAATGCCGCATGGTATGCGTCTTGGGCGATCGTGGCGACCGATCTCCTGTTTTATCCGCGGGGAGAATTTTCGTCGCTGGTGCGGGGGATTTTTTGGTATATGCTGTTGCCTTTGCTCTTTTGCAGGATTTTGCGGCGAATCAGAGGAAAGGACAAGAAGAAATATTCTCTGCAACGACAGCTTTGAACGGACGCGGAAAAAAGATAATTCGGACGTGAGATTAAGCGCGCGGGGGAGGAAAGTTTTTTCTTTCAAAGAACGGGGCTTGTCCGTACTCCGTCAAAATCGGAATAGGAAACGGGCGAGCTCGGAAAGAGGGGAGGAAAAAGGAAATGTTTGCGGAAAATAAATCTAATCGGTTTACGGCGGTGGTTCCGACCAAAAACCGCGAAAAAGATTTGTTGAGATTTTGCGAGGGACTCGCCGCACAGACGCTTTTGCCCGACAAGCTGATTATCGTCGATCAGTCGGCGGAAAAATATCGCATGGAGGGAATCAATCTGCCCGAAAGCGTGGATGTGGAGCACCTTTACGCCCCCGAAGTATCGGGGCTGTGCGCAGCGAAAAATCTCGCCGTCCGATACGCGGCGGGAGAATACATCTTTTTTTTCGACGACGACATTATTCCGGACAAGGATTTCTTTGAAAAAATTATCGGACACTTTTCCGCAAACCCCGAAATATTCGGGATTTGCGGGCGGCAGAAAAACAGCATTTCTTCCCGATTCAAAGTGTTTTTTTTCGATTTTTTCCACGTCGGCCCCTTTAAGGACAAAAGAAAAAAATTCAATTCGGGTTATATGAAAAATAATTTGACGAAAACGGAAATTCTTCCGGGCGGCATTACCGCTTATCGGCGGGAAGTCTTTGAAAATTTTCGATTCGACGAGGTCCTGATCCGTTACTGTCTCGGGGAAGATATGGATTTCTCGTATCGAGTGGGAAAACAATATTCTTTGGCGTTCGCTACGGACGCGACTGCGTTACACAATCATTCCCCTGTAGGCAGGTATGACGCGGAAGAATCGTTTGCCTGCAAAGTCGCGGGGTATGCGTATTTTTACGGAAAAAATGTCGAAAAGACTTTTCGGAACGCGTTGGCTTATTTTTGGGTGAAAGCAGGGATATTTTTCGATGCCTGCGCGTACAGTGCAAAACATCGGAATTTACACGCCTTCCGCGGTTTGAAACGGGGCAGAAAATACCTCAAAGACGACTTTCGGGGCGTGCCGTTTATAGATTACGATAAGTATCGCAAGAAGAAAGAAATATCGGAGGAGGGCAAAATTCCAAAAACGAAAAGCAAAGAAATGCCGAATGTCAAAGAGAGGGGCGGAAAACAAAAATATCAGAACTCAAAAGAGACATCGAGGTCCAAAAATGAATAAAAAATTTAAGGAACTCGTCGGGAATACGCTGATTTTCGCGCTCGGTTCGCTCGGCTCAAAGCTGATCGTCTTTTTATTGGTTCCGCTCTATACCAATTTGATGACGCCCTCCGAATACGGAACGGCCGAGCTCGTATTTACGATTGCTCAGATGTTGTTTCCCTTCGTTTCCGTCGTCATCTTTGAAAGCGTTCTCCGTTACGGACTGAAAAACGAACTCAGAAAGGAGGACGTGCTCCTCTGCGCGTTCGTCGTCATTCTGTTCGGAAGCGTTCTGACCGTCCTTTTTACCCCGCTATTCCGATTTTATCCCGCCGTTTCAAATTGGAAATGGTACATCTGTGCATATGTCGTCGCTTACATGGTTACGTCCGTGGAACTCGTTTATCTCAAAGTACGCGATAAAAACAAGCTGTTTGCGCTTTTCAGCGTCCTGCAAACCCTAATATTGGCTTCGGCGAATATTCTGTTCCTCGCGGTTTACAAAAAGGGGATAGAGGGATACCTTTTATCCAACATCCTTTCCCATGTCGGAACGGCCGTTTTATGCGCTTTGTTCGGAGGCGTAGTAAAGGATTTATTTCATGCAAGATTCTCGCCCGCCCTCCTTCGGCAGATGACGCTCTATTCTCTGCCGCTCATCGTCAATAATATTTCCTGGTGGCTGATTCATTCCGCCGATAAAATCATGATAGAATGGAGGCTCGGAGAATCTGAATTGGGCGTATACACGGTAGCGACGAAAATTCCCGCTCTGGTCAATATCGCCGCACAGATTTTCTCTCAGGCTTGGGGGATTTCTTCCATTAAAGAATACGATTCTTCCAACGACGCTTCTTTCTTCTCTTCCACGTTCAAATATTATACGTTTTTGGTCTTTCTCGCCTGTATCCTCGGAATTACGGCCGTGAAACCGCTTTTGAGGATTTATGTCGGAAAGGAATATTTTGAGGCTTGGAAATTGGTTCCGCTTTTGCTGGTCGGAGCGGTCTTTTCCGCCGTCTCCGCTTATTTCAGTCGGCTTTACAGCGCCATGCACAAGAACAAAAATGTAATGTTTACCACTCTTCTTGCCGCTGCCGTCAATATCGCGGGAAATTTCTTTTTTATCGGAACGGCGGGAACTTACGGAGCCGCCGCCGTCGCTTACGCGGTGATGGCACATATTCAGATGGCCGACGTTTCCAGATTTTTGAAGTTTGACAAGGGACTTCCGCGATATTTTCTGAGCTGCTCGCTCATCGTCGGACAGGCGATAGCCGCGACGCTCGATTGGCATATCTATATCGTTTCCGCCGCGGCGATAATCGCGTTTTTGTGGGTGAATTCTCCCGTGATCAGAGACGTTATATGCGGATTGAAAAAGAGAGGAAAATCCGCGGGAAAGAATACGGACAACCGAGACTAAACAGACGGCAAAGACATCGGAAACGGGAAAACGATATGGACAGGGAAGAAAAAACGGCAATAAAAAATATGGAGAGTACAAAAAGGAGAAAACGGAAAATGAAAACAATCATCGGCTATACGACGGGCGTATACGATATGTTCCATATAGGGCATCTGAATATTTTAAGGCGTGCGAAAGAACAATGCGACTTTTTAATCGTCGGCGTTTCCACCGACGAGCTGGTTGAGCGGGAAAAACATAAAACGCCCGTGATTCCTTTTGCGCAGCGCTGCGAAATCGTTTCCGCTATCCGATAAGTAGACAAAGTAGTACCGCAAACGGACAAAAATAAGCTGGGTGCTTGGGAAAACTATCGCTTCGACAAAATGTTCGTGGGGTCGGATTGGAAGGGCTCCCCCGAATGGAAACGTTACGAAGGTCAGCTTGCTCCTCACGGAGTGGAAATTGTCTATCTCGCTCATACGGACGGAATATCTTCTACCATTTTGGCAAAAAAAATCGCTTGGATTAAAGAATAAATTTTTCCGATTGAAAAATTCAAAATTTCCTTTACAAACAGAAAAAATATGTTATAATAATAGAGGTCGTTTTCCTTTTGGAAAAAGATACTTTGAAAGATAACGGAGAAATGTAAGATGAACGCGATATGGGGCAAGGGATTATCGGAAGAAATGAACGTAACGCTCGGCTTTCTCCTCGATATGGGGGAAAGAAAACAAGGACTGATGAAAATAGCGGCTTCGACCTGCTATAAGGTATATGCGGACGGAAAAATGCTCGCTTTCGGGCCGCAGCGCGCGTCACACGGATTTGCTCGCGTCGCGGAAATTCCTTTTACGGGAAAAGTAATCGTCGTGGAAGTGGAAAGCAGCAATGTGGAATCCTATTGCTGGATCAAGCAAGAGCCCTTTTTTGCGTGCGATTTGGCTTGCAGCGACGGCAAAGAATACCATACGGAGGATTTTTCCTGTTGTCGTCTGACCGACAGAGTACAGAAGGTTCAGCGGTACAGCTTTCAGCGGGCTTTTGCGGAGGTCTATCGCCTGAAAACGGACAGGACGCGGTTTTATCGGGGAGAGGCATGCTTTGAGCCGTTGGAGACGGAAACGGTAAAAATTCCGCAGTTGCTCGTTTCCCATGTGCAAAACGCGCGTCTTGCCCTGCATTTCCCCTTAAAGCAAATAGAGTCGGGACGAGTGGAAACGGACGAAAATGCTCCCGTATGGAGAGACCGTGCGCATACGCTTGTGGGGACGATTTTACAGGGATTCAAAATAGAGGAATGGGAGGAGTCCGCGACGGACGAAGTGTCGAAGTTCGTCTATCTTCCGAACGAATCCGAAAAAAGCGGCCTGAAATATACGACGTGGGATTTCGGGCGGGCAATTACGGGATTTACGGAACTGAAAATCCGCGCAAAGCGTCCGGGCGTCATTTATGTCGTGTTTGACGAGCTCTTATGGGAAGAAGCGGGAAAGGGGAAAAACTATGTCGATTTTAAGCGAAACGGCTGTTCCGGTGTCCATAAATGGACGGTGGAAAACGCCGGCGTTTTCCGCGTCGCTTCCTTTGAGCCGTACACGGTGCGTTATGCCTGCGTCGTATATACCGACGGCTTGGAAGTGGAAATTTCTCAAAGGGACTATGAAAATCCCGACTGCGGAAAGCTGCGTTTTTCTTCCGATGACGGGCAGGTAAACGCGATTATGGAAGCCGCTCGGGCGACTTTGGCGCAGAACGCCGTCGATCTTTTGACCGATTGTCCTTCTCGCGAACGGGCGGGCTGGCTTTCGGACAGCTGGTTCTCCTCCGTTGCGGAGCGTTTTTTCACGGGGGATAACGCCGCGGAGAGGGCCTTTCTCGAAAATTACGTCCATGCCTCCAAAAAAGGACTGCCGGAGGGCATGATTCCCATGTGCTATCCTTCGGACAACGTGGACGGAACTTTTATTCCCAACTGGACGATGTGGTATATTCTGGAGATTGAAAAATATGCGGAACAATACGGCTGTGAAGGAATCGTGGCAGACTCCGAAGAAAATGTCAGGGGAATACTCGGATACTTTGAAAAGAAGGAAAATGAGGAGGGACTTTTGGAAAACCTCGAAAGCTGGATTTTTGTGGAATGGAGCGAGGCAAATTCCCCTTCTCATGTATGCGGCGTCAATATCCCTTCCAATATCTGTTATGCCGCTTGTCTCGAAGCCGCGGGGAAAGTTTACGCAAACGTGGAATGGAAGCGAAAGGCGGAAAGAATCCGCGAGGCCGTGAAACGTCTGGCTTATGACGGGGAATTTTTTGTGGATAACCTCGTACGGGATGAGACGGGTGCACTCGTGCGGACGGGATATTTGACGGAAGTGTGCCAATATTACGCCTTTTGGTTCAAATGCGCGACGAAGGAAGAATATCCCGAATTATTTGAAGAACTGATGAAGCGCCTGGGACCTTCCAGAGAAGAAGGATTTCTGCCCGAAATGGAGAAGCCCAATGTTATGTACGGACTGTATATGCGGTTGGATTTGCTCATGCGGGAAGGAGAGCGTGAAAAGGTCTTGAAGGAATGTTTCGATATTTTCGGGAAAATGGCGCAGCGGACGGGTACGCTTTGGGAAAATAACAATATTTCTGCAAGCTGTGATCACGGTTTTGCTTCTTATGCGGCGCGTTGGCTCGTCTATGCCCTGACGGGATACGATATTATGAAAGGCGGTGCCGCGGCGAAAGAGGGAATCGGAATCGATTGCACGCTGTCACTTCCCGCGAAGGACGGGAGGCGGTTAAGGATAGATGTCAGGGATAATCGTGTGCATGTCTATCGTCCTTTGGCGCACGTCCGTGCGGTAAAGCTCTGAAAAATTTTCTTTGAAATTTAACGCACAGAAACTTGAAAAAAACAGCGAAAAACAGTTGACAAATCTAAAAAAAAATACTATACTATGATAGCAATTTATCGAAAGAGAATTGCTGATTGCACCTTTAGCTCAACTGGATAGAGCGTTGGTCTACGGAACCAAAGGCTAGGGATTCGAATTCCTTAAGGTGCACCATTGACACCCTTATCCGAATATTTCGGATAAGGGTGTTTGTTATACAGATTAAATTTACAGAAAAGTGCTCGGAAAAGTTATGGTTAAGGCGTCCAAATTACCGTTTTTCTTGTTGCCGGCGCGCTGAATTTATCGGGACGGGGTATCGGTATGCGGGGCAGTATATTCTTTCAAGGGCAAATTGACAGATAAATATTTTTTGTTATAATCTATGGGAGATGATAAAATAAATAAAAGCCGAAAATTCGGTGCTGTCACGGACATCATAGTTTTCAACAATGGAGGAAAATAAATATGAACGGAAAACCAAAAGTTCCTCTCAACTGCTTTTTTAAGGGGAGCTATAACCCTGCCTACGAGGAAGAAATCAAAAAGTGCAAGGATAAATGCTATCGTTATAATCAGCTCCATCCCAATGACTGTGAAGCGCAGCAGGCAATATTAAAAGAGCTTTTGGGAAAAACGGGCAAAAATATTACCGTCGTTCCGCCTTTTTGGTGCGATTACGGTTACAATATAGAAGTGGGAAATTATTTTTATGCCAATCATAATACGATAATTCAGGACGGAGCGAAAGTTAAGTTCGGCAATAACGTTTTTATCGCTCCGAATTGCAGCTTTACGACAGCCGAACATGCGTTGGACCCGCAAATGCGTAAGGACGGAATCGAGATCGCAAAGCCCATTACCGTCGGGAATAATGTCTGGATAGGTACGGGAACGATTATTCTCGCGGGCGTAACGATCGGCGACAATGCAGTGATAGGCGCGGGAAGTGTCGTTAAAAGGGATATTCCCGCGAATGTGATAGCGGTGGGCGTACCTTGTAAAGTGCTCCGTGAAATAACCGAACAGGACAGGCATACATACCCGTTTTATGAGGGGGAGTATCGATAATAATTCTGCCGCAGTACGGCCGTTACAGGGGGCAGGATTCTATAAAAACCTGAATTTGGTAATTCCATTGTAACATTCCCGAAAGCACGACCAGACAGAGGGAAAACTCCGGAGCTGTGCCGTATTCGTTTTTTGCCCGTCTGAGTAATTTTTCCGAAACCTCCTTCCGCGTTTCCTCTGTGCAGTCGGCGCAGAGATATTTTCCCGCGGGGAGAATTTTCAGCCCCTCGGTTTGAGAATACCTCGTGCATACCGCAAATAATCGGGGGTCGCCCTCCGTTTGATAGATGCCCGCCAAATCTTCAAAGGCAAAGTCCTCTCGTTTATCTTCTCCGATTTGCGCGTAGAAATGCCGCAGATAATTCCATAAATTTCCGACGGTCGGCGTCGTCAGAGTTTTGGAAAGCAAAATAACTCTCTGCGGAAAAATTCTCGTAAACGCCTCCTTTTCAGACGTTACGGAAATCTGCTTACTTTCGTAAAATAGCTCCGCCCGCCGGATTTTTCTTTTTGCCTGAATGAGTTCTTCGATTTTTTCGTTTGCGCTTTGTTCCGCCTTCTCTAAAAATTCTACAATCTCCTTGAAATCGTCCGATTTCAGGATTTTCTTGATTTCATCGAGCGGAAAATCCATACACCGCAAGGTCTTTACGAGATTGAGCCGTACAATTTCTTCCTCCGAATAGTATCGGTACTTCGTCCATTTATCGATTTTATGCGGTTTTACCAGACCTATTCGGTCATAATGGCGCAAAGTCTCGGACGTCGTTCCAACAATTTTTGCCGTTTCGCTGATCGAAAAAAATTTTTCCATAATATCCCCGATTTTTTCTTGACATTTGTGTTACACAAAGGTTTATACTGATTATAGCATTGAAAGAGACAAAAGTCAAGAATTATAATTATCGGGAGGTTTTTCATGAGAAAGTTAACGGGAGTTGTATCAGTGCTTGCAGGTTTTACGTTCGTTTTCACGTTCGGGAGCTGTTCGGACGGAGGAGATTTCACCGCGAAAAGCTACTCGACGAGTGAAAACGTTCAGGCGATTACCGTTGAAGCGACGGATAGGGAAATAGAAATCGGCATTTCCGAGGACGACATGGTTTATATAGACTATTATGAGAACGAAAAGGAATATTATGATATTTCCCTTTCGGAAAATAACGAACTGACGATAAAACTCGTACTCGATAAGGCGTGGACGGACTTTGTCGGCACAAAGCCCTCGGAAGAATTCCGAAAAATCAGACTGAAAGTTCCTGACGAGCTTTTGTCCGATATTTCGGTGACGACGACGAACGAAGAGATTAAAATTTCCGCGGTATCCGTTTCCGGAAATATAGTTCTCGACGCTAACGGAGGGGACGTAAAATTTGAGAAAGTAGCCGTGGGCGAGGGCTTGGACGTAAAGGCGAAAAACGGAAACATTACGGGGACGGTGATAGGCTCTTGGGAGGATTTTTCCATTTCCTGCACAATCAAAAAGGGGGATTGCAATTTACCCGCCGAAAAGAAGGAAGGGGGAAAGCTCCTGAAAGCGGATTGCAATAACGGGAATATCAATATCGATTTCGTTTCCGAATAATTTGCGGCACGACCCGTTTTCCAAAATGTACGGGCATGTCTCCGCATACGGACGCGCTGCGTCCCTGCATACGCGGGGACGCCCGTCGGCAATTACAAAACTTCCCCGCCGCTATTTAGCGGCGGGGAAGTTTGTTTATTCCTGAGGCTCGTTCGGCATTAGCCACGCTTTATGATCGGTATGCAGCAATTCGTGTGCGCGATGCGAAAGGGGCTTTTGCAGATAATTTTCGTAACACTTGATGACGGAAGGATTTTCGTGCGAGAAACGGAGCGTATTTTCCTTGTCCAGCTTCCTGAGATTCTCCCCGCGCTCCTCGGCGGATTCCTTGCCTTCGTGAATGGGCTGTCCGCCGCCGCCCGCACAGCCGCCGGGGCAAGCCATGATTTCCACGAAATCGTAATGCACTTCTTTGCGGTCGATGGCTTCCATCAGTCTGCGAGTATTGCCGAGCCCATGGGCGACGGCTACGCTGATCTCCGTTCCCGCGACGTCGAATTTTGCTTCCTTCCAGCCCTTCATGCCGCGGACGGCATAGAAAGCGTCGGGGTCGGGATTTTTGCCCGTCGCGAGATAATACGCGGAGCGGAGCGCCGCTTCCATGACGCCGCCCGTCGTTCCGAAGATGACTGCCGCGCCCGTGCCGACGCCGAGAGGGGAGTCGAATTCTTCCTCTTTGAGATCCTGCGGAATGATATGTTCCGCGCGAATGAGGCGGTCGATTTCGCGGGTGGTGAGCACTACGTCGACGTCCTGTCCCGCACCCGCGTCATTCATGACGTCGAGGGCACATTCGTGCTTTTTGGCGATACAGGGCATTATGGAAATACAGAAAATCTTTTCGGGGTCTACGCCCAAAATATCGGCATAGTAGCTCTTTGCGATGGCTCCGAACATCTGCTGCGGCGATTTTGCCGTAGAGAGCCGCGAGACATATTGAGGATACTGCGAGTT
>ERZ779866.4196-NODE-4196-length-10954-cov-7.186072_pt1 | contig 10954 bp, 10 predicted proteins | sample MGYA00511248_ERZ779866 | MGnify/ENA primary metagenome ERZ779866 (study PRJEB29588, sample SAMEA2155758) | human gut metagenome | biome: human gut; feature: human-associated habitat; material: faeces | place: Denmark | collected 2008/2010 ... | reverse complement strand
CTCCGCAGGGGGCGCCGCAACCGGTCGGCGCGGCGGCGTGCGCCGGCCGGTTCCAGTCAAACAGATGCTTCAGTCCCATGATGGATTCCTCCTTGGATTTTCTTTGGAACTCAGGGGCTTCCCCGTTCCTTGGCTTGAGTATAGCGGGCGGAATTGTCCTCCACAAGTACGCACTTTTTTATAACCCGGTCACCTTTTTGTTACCTCTTGACCGGATGGAAACACGGCATATATAATGGACATACCATCGGCTCATCCTATCTGCCCAAGGAGGAATTGATATGCTGACAAAAGAAGAGCTTCCCGCCTGCCCTGTCGCCACCACCGTACAGCTGATCGGCAGCAAGTGGAAGCTGCTCATCCTCCGCAACCTGCTGGTCAGACCCTGGCGGTTCAATGAGCTGAAAAAGGATCTGGAGGGAATCAGCCAGAAGGTACTCACCGACAGCCTGCGCTCTCTGGAAGACGAAGGCATCGTGCTCCGGACCATCTATCCCGAGGTCCCTCCCCGGGTGGAGTACTCCCTGAGCGAGCTGGGGGAATCCATGCGGCCCATCCTGGATACCATGGAGCGGTGGGGCAGGGGCTACCAAGCCAGGCTCTCCGGGGAATCGCCCCGCCCCCAGTTCACCACAGGAGGGGCTCCATGAACTGTAAGCTCACCATTCAATACGACGGCTCCCGGTACGACGGCTGGCAGCGCCAGGGCAACACCGCCAATACCATCCAGGGCAAGCTGGAGGGAGTGCTCTCCCAGCTGGCCGAGGCGTCGGTGGATGTCCAAGGAGCGGGGCGTACCGACGCCGGGGTCCACGCCCTGGGCCAGGTAGCCAGCGTCCGCCTGCCCGACGGGCACACGCCGACCCAGGTGATGGACTACCTCAACCGCTACCTGCCCGAGGACATCGCCGTCACCGCCGTAGAGCACGCCCCGGAGCGGTTCCACGCCCGGCTGTGGGCCAAGGGGAAGGTGTACCGCTACCAGCTGCGCCTGGGCTCCGTCCCCGACGTGTTCCACCGGAAGTACCAATACCGGCTGGAGGAGCCCCTGGACCTGTCCGCCATGGAGATGGCCGCCGTCCTGCTCACCGGGGCACACGACTTCCGCTCCTTCTGCGCCGACCGGCGGTTCAGGAAGTCCACCGTGCGCACCCTGTCCTCCATCTCTCTGGATCGGGATGGAGCGGACCTGTCCCTCACTTTCCGGGGGGACGGCTTCCTCTACCACATGGTGCGCATCCTCACCGGTACCCTGCTGGAGGTGGGGCTGGGTAAGCGTCCCCCGGAGGACATCCCCGCCATCCTGGCAGCAAAGGACCGCTCCGCCGCCGGCTTCACCGCCCCCGCCCAGGGGCTGGTGTTGGTGGAGGTCCTCTACTGAATGAGACGCCCGCCCTTCCGGCAAGCCGGAAGGGCGGGCATTCGCTTTTATGGCGGGTTAGAGTTCAGGCGCGGCCGGCAGCCGCCGCCAGCACGCCCTCCAGGGCGTCCAGGTTCAGTCCCCCGTCCCGGGCATAGCGCACGAAGCGGGACACCAGCAATTCAGAAGCCTGACCGTCCGTCCCCATGGCGATAAACCGGTAGCCGTACCCTCCGGTGAGGAAGGACACCCGCAGGGTCTGGCTGTCCTCCCCCACATACCGCTCGGCGGTAACCTCCAGGTCCCCAATGTGATTGACCACCGAGTCCATGTAAAACAGACAGGTAGGGGGTAGCTGGTCTGGGGTCAGGTTGATGGACACGCGATCCGCTCCCTCTTTCCAACCACCCAGCACCAGCATCCAAAGCCGTCCGTCGGGGTAGACCATGGCGTGTCCGCCCAGGGAGTAGTCCTCCCAGCCCAGATGGACTTTGACCGCCTCTTCCCCGCCCAGCAGAGTGAGCACCTCTTCCTGGGTCAGCTCTTGGGTGGTCACCTCCGCCGGAGGGGCCAGGTCCAGGCCGGCCTCCTCCACCGTGCCGTACTCAATGTAGGGCAGCATATAGTAGGCCGTCATCTCTCCCTCCTGTACCTCGTAGCCCCCCAGGGTGGGCGTCTGGTTGGCGGGCAGGGCCAGGATGGCCTCTACCAGCTCCCCGCTGTCCGGGTCTGGGGCGGGGTAGACGTCCAGCAGCTCCACCGCAGGGTGCCGCTTCCGGGAGCGCAGGCGGCTCTTGCAGCCATTGGCAGTCACCTTCAGCAGCCAGGCCTTGGCGTGCTCCCCGTCCTGGAACCGGGGGCGCTTTTCCAGATAGCGGACATAGGCGTCCTGCACCGCGTCCTGGGCCTCCTGAGGTTCCCTGAGGATGGCCAGGGCGGCGCGGAGCAGGGTGTTCTCATACCTTGTGACAAGCTCTTCCAACCGGTTGGTGTCTTCCACGCGCCGACCTCCTCTCACTGGAAACACGCCTCAGAGTGCCCAATGGTTGCGGCAAAATATTTTTTCATCAAAACAGCCAAAATCTATCCTGAAAATTTTTCAGCAAAAGCCAGGTTTCACAATTGACACGGCTGGTCTATTGTGATAGACTCGGCTCAAGAATGGGTCTATCAAGATAGACCGCCAAAATTTTCCCGCTGCCTGGGTTCCACCTGCGGTGCAAAGGAGGGTTTCGTCATGCTGTCCCTGCTCAGCCACCTGTTCTCCGCCCTCGCCCCCCTGTGGGAGATGAGCCTCACCGGGGCTTATGTTGCCGTAGTGGTGCTCCTGCTGCGCTTGGCGCTGAGGAACCGGGCGCCCCGGCAGGCGGTGTGCCTGCTGTGGCTTATCGTATTCGCACGGCTGCTGCTACCTATCAGCCTGGAAAGCCCCTTCTCCGCCGTCCCACAGGCGCTGACGGACGTCCCTGCCTCCCAAACGATGGGACTGGATGACGCCGCCTCCCCCGCCCGGCCCGATGGGACAGGGGAAGACACCACGGTTCCCCCGGAGAGCGTCTCTAATGCTCCGTCCGGCGGCCCCATCACCCAGCCGGTCAACCCCGGCACGGCGATCCAGAACCCCGGCCAAACCGTCCAGACCCCCAACCAAACCGCCGCCTCCTTCCCCTGGCAAGCGCTGGTCTCCGGGGTGTGGCTGGCGGGGGTGCTGGCCATGGCGGGCTACGCCCTGATCTCCTATCTGCTCTTGCGCCGTCGGCTGTTTGACGCAGTGCGCGCCTCCGACGGAGCCTGGGAACACCCCGGCCTGTCCACACCCTTCCTGCTGGGGGTGGTGCGGCCCAGAATCTATCTCCCCGCCCATCTGCCTTCCAAAGCCCGATTCTTTGTGCTGGCCCATGAGCGCACCCATCTGCGCCGCCTGGACCACATCATCAAGCCCGTCTGCTGGCTGGCCCTATCCCTCCACTGGTTCAACCCCGCCGCCTGGCTGGCTTTTTTCCTGCTCAGCCGGGACCTGGAGGTAGCCTGCGACCAATCCGTGGTACGCCGCCTGGGCAGCCAGGTCAAGGCCGACTACTCCGCTGCCCTGCTCTCGGTGGCAGCACCCCGACGCTTTCCCACCCCCTGCCCTCTGGCCTTCGGGGGGAATAATACTAAGGGCCGAATCCAAAACGTACTCAACTACAAGAAGCCTACCCTGTGGATTCTCGTTGTGGTGGTGATTGCGGTGATCTCAGCCGCAGTGTGCCTGCTCACCGACCCGATGGCAGAGCAACCTGGCCCGGACGCCACCGACAGCGCGTCCCCCTCCGCCAGCCCCAGCCTCGAACCTGCAACCACTCTGCCCCCGGGGGCCGAACTGCTCTTTGAAAATCAGTCGGACGGCCTGGCGATCTATCAGGAACCCAGTTCCCCTGTCGTCACCTACCTGATAGCCGGCGATTCGGTACAGGAACTGCCCGGCCATGTGGGCGAGGCCATCACCGACCTGCGCCTGGCCGACCTGGACGGGGACGGGGCGGAGGAGCTGGCCATCACCAGCCTCTCTGTGGCCGCAGCCGGGTATCAGGGAAACCTGCTGGTTTTAGAGCAGGTGGACGGCCAGTGGGACGGGAACGGCATGCACCGGCTGGCGGAGTTTTCCTCCCTGAATGACCTGCTGGACGACGCCGCCTTCACCCACGAGCTGGGCAACCCCAACGTCACCATGACCCTGTCTGGATTGGAACTCACCTTTGCCGTCAGTCAGGAGGCGGCCCAACATCAGGGCACCTATGTGGTATCTGCTTCCGGAGGCACCCGCTTCCTCTTCTGGTGGGGGGACGTCCCCTACCTGCGCATGACCCGTTACATCGATAAATGGTCCGACCCTGGGGACTGGAATACGTCCTATGCCGCTGGTGGGCCCGTGGAGGTGCTCTTCCGCCTCTCCTATGCCTCCGACGGAACCTTCTCCCAGAGCCCCGTGGCTCTCTACCCCGGATATGACCCGCTGAGCCGCCAACCCGGCGACATCATCTACCGCGAGGAGTTTCCCTCCCTGGAGTCCCGCCAGCCCGGAGGCGCCTACCACGAGGACGCCATGACCCTGCTGTCCTTCCTGCCCGAGGCGGGCGCCTACCTCTACGTCACTCCCGACGGCCAGCGCATCCTCCGCTCCGGGGCGTACATCGGCCCCGTCCCTCCTCTCCCGGAGGAGATCTATTCCGACAGTTCGGTTGTCTACCAGATTTGCCTGAATCCCTTAGGGGCCTCCCCCGGCCGCCCGGTTCTCACCATCAGCAGCGTGTTGGCCGGCATTCACAACACCGCCTCTCTGAACTGGTCCCAGGAGGATGGGGGATGGACGGTGGGCAGCTACACCCAGGATACCCTGGATTTGACCACCCCGGTCACCGCAGATACCCTCCCGGAGGACCCCACCCGGTACTACCTGGTGGCCAGCCTCCCGGAGGAGAACATCCGCCTCTACGCCCGGAACCAGGGGGCGGAGACCGTGGTGGTGTGGGAGAACTGGTCCCGGTCGGTCAGCCGCCGCCTCCACGTCATGCCCTATACCCCGCCTCTGCTGAACTACACTGGCGGCTCCTCCACCCAACTGGGCGACCTGTGGGTCATCGCCCAGCAGTCCCTCAGCGCCCGTGGGGATGACATCCAGGAGCTGGTGGTCTACCGTCTGGACTTTGAGGTCTTTGGCCAGGACTATGCCTACGACTGGCGCACCTGTGAGGAGGCGGCGGACTTCTTTGCCAACCACACCCTCACCTATCACGCCGACGGCAACACCTTCACCCTGACCTACGACGGCCAGGACTACCCCACCGGCCAAATGTCCGACCCCCGGGGGGACATCGTTTTGGAAGAGGGCAGGACCACCGCCCTCTCCCCGGACACCGCGTTCGTCAACTACGCCTTCAACGAGGACGGCTCTGCCGCCGTCACCCTCCAGGCCAGGCCGCTGGACGAGGAGGTGGACGGGGAGTTCTTCTGGTATCCCTTCTATGAGGTCTCCTGGGACATCACCTTTGCCGACGGCCAGTTCCATACTGTCCCCGGCACCTTCACCGTCTCCCCCCTCTACTGAGCGCTTCCCTGCTTTGGATCGGAGGTACGTTATGGAACACCTAAAAATCTCTGAGGGCGAGTACCGCCTGGCCTGCATCGTCTGGGATCACGAGCCCCTTCCCTCCGGCAAACTGGTGGAGCTGGCCGGGGAACAACTGGGTTGGAAGAAATCCACCACCTACACCGTGCTGAAAAAGCTGGTGGAGCGGGGGGTTCTGAAAAACGAGAACGCCACTGTCACCGCCCTGGTCCCCCGAGAGGACATCCTTCGGGCGGAGAGTCAGGACGTGGTGAAGCGCACCTTTGGCGGCTCCCTGCCCTCCTTCCTCACCTCGTTCATGAGCGGCCGGACCCTCTCCGACGCGGAGGCCGACGAGCTCAAGGCCCTCATTGACCAATACCGGGAGGGAAAGGATCAGGGCTGAGACACTGTACGCTCCACACCACCGCTCCCCAGACACAAAAACCGCCCCGCCGGGATTCCCCGGCGGGGCGGACTGTTTTCTTCCTTCGAACCGACGCGAACCGCCGTCAGCCCTCGTCGTCCTCGATCAGGCCGTAGCCCCCGTCGTTGCGCTTGTAGACCACGCTGAAGGCCCCGCCGTCCTCGTTCTTGAAGGCGAAGAAGGTGTGATCCAGCAGGTCCATCTGAAGGATGGCCTCGTCCACCGTCATGGGCTTGATTGGAAACCGTTTGGTGCGCACTACCTCGAACTCGCTCTCCTCCACCACGTCGGGCACCAGTGTGGACACCTCCTCGGCTGGGACCGCCCGCTCAAACGCGTCCTGGCGCAAGCGCTTCTCCAGGCGGGACTTGTGCTTGCGCAGCTGCCGTTCCATGGAAGTCACCGCCGCATCGATGGAGGCGAACAAGTCGGAGGTGCTCTCTGCCACCCGCAGCACAATGCTGCCGGAGCGGATGGTCAATTCCACTTTATTCCGGTCCTTTTCCACGGAGAATACCAGGTTAGCCTCTGGTTCGGTCTTGAAATAGCGCTCCAGCTTGCCCACTTTCTTCTCCGCGTAGCTCTGAACTCGATTGGACAAGTTGACCTTTTTCCCTGTAAACGTAAACTTCATGTGCTCAGCTCCTTTCGCCCCGTTTGGGGGCGCAGCTTGGGAAACCCCGGGGATCTCCCTGTCATAACTATAGCACAGTTTTCCAATTTGCGCCATAGTTTTATGCGAAATTCACAAAAAATTTCTGGGCGGCTCCGCCGCCCGGCAGTCGCTTGGGAGTTCCACCCCCAAACCCCCGGGACGCTCCGCTGGGGTGACTTTCTGTACGCGCAGAAAGTCACCAAAGACGCGCCCGAAGGGGGGCGTCCCCCCTTGGGTATCCCCCCGCTCAGTTGGACCGCGTCTTTCTCTTTCCGGCGTGGCGAAACCCGCGGCTGCGCAGCTTCCCCCGGCGCCCTCCGGGCTTGTGCGTGGCGTATGCTTCGGCCATCCCACCCCATCGAGGCGCCTGACTGGGTTCAGCCCTGGAGTGCGATGCACCGTTAGAGGCGTAGACCGGAAAGAGGACACCGCACCAGTTTTACTCTCCCGTAAAACAGGGGTTCCTAGGGGGCAAATCCTGGAGGACGCCCTTTGTCCGATGGATTTGTCCCCTAAGCCACCCTTTGGTTCCTTTCGGGCGGTGCCGAAAGGAACTCGCCCTGGGGGCGAAACCCCAAAATCTATAGTGCCTGCCGGCACCCGCCGGCAATGGGAACGCGCCCCCAGTGAAGTATCCCGGCCGAATTTTCAGATAAAAAACAGCGGGAGGCTTTCGCCTCCCGCCGTCGTTCAAAGCTGTGTGTGGGCGTGCCGGGTCACATGGCAGCCCAGGTTCACCGCGCAGGGCAGCCCCGCGATGTGGGTACCGCAGGTCAGGATAGCCACGGACAAGGCCGTGGTCCGCCCGCCCATCCCCTGAGGACCGATGCCCAAAGCGTTGATCCGCTCCAGCAGCCGCCCCTCCATCTCCCGGTAGAAAGGGTCCGGGCTCCCCTCTCCCGCCGGACGCAGCAGGGCCCGCTTGGCCAGCAGGGCGGCCATCTCCGAGGTGCCCCCCAGCCCCACCCCCACCACCACCGGCGGGCAGGGGTTGGATCCGGCCTGGGACACGCAGTCCACGATGAAGTCCTCCACCTGGCTCTGGGTGACGGAAGGGTTGAACATCTTCAGCCTGGTCATATTCTCGCTGCCGAAGCCCTTGGGGGCCACGGTGACGTCTACCCTATCCCCGGACACCATACGCAGATGGAGGACGGCGGGGGTATTGTTCTCCGTGTTCACCCGGCGCAGAGGATCGGCCACCACCGACAGGCGCAAGTGCCCCTCTAAGTAACCCCGGGCCACGCCGTCGTTCACCGCCTCCTCCAGGCTGCCCCCGATGAGGTGGCAGTCCTGTCCCCAGTCCAGGAAAACCACCGCCATCCCCGTGTCCTGGCAGATGGGCAGGCTCTTCTGCTCCGCAAATTCAAAGTTTTCCCGCAGGTCCTCCAGGATAGCCTGCCCCACCGGAGAAGGCTCCTCCTCCCGGGCGGCGCGGATAGCCCGCCGCAGGTCCTGGGGCAGCACCGTATTGGCCTGGATGCACAGCTCTCGAACGGTATCGGAAAGGGTCTTTGCCTCAATTTCCCGTATCATGCCTCGCTTACCTCCTGTCCGTCAATGAGCACATGGGTGACCCGGCTGCGCCAGTCGAAGGGGTGGCCGTCCATCACCACGATGTCCGCGTCCTTCCCCTGGGTCAGGGAACCCAGCCGGTCCCCCACCCCTGCGATGCATGCGGCGTTGATGGTGACAGCGGCCAGCGCCTCCTCCTCGTCCATCCCCGCCCGGGCGGCCAGGGCGGCGCACAGCGGCAGGTGCTGGATGGGGATCTCCGGGTGGTCGGTGCAGATGGCCACCTGCACCCCCGCCCGGGCCAGGATGGCAGTGTTCTCCATGGTGAGGTTGGCCAGCTCCGGCTTGGAGCGGTGGGTGAGGCTGGGCCCGGTGATCACCGGGATGCCCTCCCTGGCCAGCCAGTCGGCAATGCGGTGCCCCTCGGTACCGTGAACCAGCACGCACTCCAGCCCGAACTCCCGGGCCAGCCGAACGGCGGTGACCATGTCGTCCGCCCGGTGGGCGTGGAAGTGGGCGGGCAGCTTGCCCGCCATCACCGGACGCAGGGCATCCAGCCGGGGGTCAAAGTCCGGCTCGTCCTCCTCCTGGCTGGCCTGGGCCCGCTCCCACTTGAGCTGGTAGTCCATGGCCTTCGTCAGATTCTCCCGGATGAGGGCGGCGGTGGCCATGCGGGTCATGGGGCCAGGGCCCTTGCGGTAGGCCCCCTTGGGGTTCTCCCCCAGGGCGAACTTCATGGCCGCCGGGGAACGCACCACCATCTGGTCGGCGATCCGCCCGCTGGTCTTGAGCAGCACCGATTGTCCGCTGATGGGGTTGGTGGACCCCGGCCCGGTGAGCACGCAGGTCACCCCCGTCCGCCGGGCCTCCCGGAAGTCTGGGTCCAGGGGGTTGACCCCGTCCAGCGCCCGCAGCTGAGGGGTGCATGGGTTGGTGGCCTCGTTCAGGTCGTCCCCCTCCCAGCCGGTCCCCGTGCCGTACAGACCCAGGTGACAGTGGATGTCCAGCAGGCCGGGGAGGACATGGCCCCCCCGGGCGTCGATGACCTGGTCCAGCTCCGCCCCCGGGGGCAGCTGGCTCATGTGGCCCACCGCCTGGATCTGGGTGCCCTTGACCTGGACAAAGCCGCTGTCGATGGTCTCCCCGTCCATGGTGTGAATGATTCCGTTGAGAATCAGCATCGCCCTTCCACCTTTCGACAAGACTCCCGGCGGGAGTGTGGTATCATCATCCTGCGGCAAGCGCCGCGGCATGGGTCCTTGTCCGTCCCGCGCAGATGTCTCTCCCCGGCCTGGGCTGGAGGGACAAGGGCCCATGCGGTCATTCCATTCTCCCGCGCGACAAGACCTTGGGCGCTTTTCCGGCTCTGCCGGAAAGGCGCCGATTTTTATTTGGAAGCGTGAGGATAGGCGCATAGGGGAGATAAGACGGGAGCGGCACGGTTCCGCCCGTGGGGCGGCCCTCAACCTCCATCCCATCCCGGTGCCCTGCCAGTTTCCCGCTCTATACCCAGCCAGGCTCCCAGATGGGGTGTACCAGCTGGCGGTTTTTCCAGTACCAGGCCGGAGGCCGCCGGGGGAATCTCCGCACCGTCGTGTTTCGGATGCCGGAAAGCTGTGCTGGCACTCCGGCTGAGCGGGGGGTATCCAGGGGGTGCGCCCCCTGGACACGCTCTTTGGGTACTTTCACTGGTGTGAGAGAAAGTACCTCGTCTGCCGGGACGAGACCCGGCGACCTCGTCGCCGCAAAGCCCGCTTTGCTCCGTTTCCACCTGTCGGTGAAAACTGCGTGCGCTCCCTTGCGGCTCCTCTCCCCACAAAAACCGCTTCGCTGGGTTTTTGCGGGGATCCCAGATGCCCGCCGGTGCAGGACCCGGTGCCCCCGCCCGCCGGGCAGGAAAAAGAGGGCGGGCTCACGCCCGCCCTCTCAGGCTCCTATCTGCGGCCCCGGCGGCTGCCGCGCTTTTCTGTCATATGCAGCTCGGACAACTTGCTGTCAGAGCTGGCCATGAACTGCTTGAGTTGGTCCTCAAAGCTGGCCGGACCCTTGGGCTGGACCGGTTCCCCCTGGAAGACCGGCGCGCTTCGACGCCCGGGGGCTGGACGGCGCTCCCCTCCGGCGTTTGCGCGGCGCGGGGCCCCCCGTTCCTGACGGGGTGGCTGCGGCAGCGCCTGCTTGATGGACAGATTGATGCGATTATTGGCGTCAATGCTGATTACCTTGACCGTGACCGTCTGCCCCTCGGTCAGGTGGTCATGCACATCGTTCACATACGAGTAGGCAATCTCCGAGATATGTACCAGCCCCGAGCGGTTATCCGGCAGCGAGACAAACGCGCCGAACTTCGTGATTCCGCTCACCTTTCCCTCCAAAACAGAACCAACTTCAAACCCCATAAACCTTTTTGTTCCCTCTCCCTGTGCGTTTTTGTTTAATGTGACGTATCGACAAACTCGATCTCGTCCGGCTCCAGCAGGCCTAGTTTAATCCGGGCGATATCAGCCAGGTATTCCGGGTCATCGCTGTGGGCGATGGCGTCGGCCAGCGCCGCGTTTTCCTCCTGCTGCTGCTGTACCTGAGCGCTGAGCAGGTCCCGGTCCTCCTGAGCCTGGCGCAGCTGCGCCTGCAGGGACAGCATCGTCGTGACCGCCGCGACCAGCAGAACCAGAACCAGAATTTTTGTCCCGATGCCTGCCCGCTTGAACTTCATGGCCAGCCGCCCCTTTCCCTGCAGAATCCGCAAAATAGTATAGCACATTTATTTTATACCAATCCAGCCAAATTTGAAAGTGTTTTTTTCTCTTTTCCAAAAATTTTTTTGTGCGGCGGCCGCCCAGGCGGACAGGCGCCACCACCAAGCGGCACAGGGCGGCCAGCCCGCCGGTCAGCCACAGCAGGACCGGCAGGGGA
>ERZ779866.4195-NODE-4195-length-10955-cov-5.478440_pt1 | contig 10955 bp, 12 predicted proteins | sample MGYA00511248_ERZ779866 | MGnify/ENA primary metagenome ERZ779866 (study PRJEB29588, sample SAMEA2155758) | human gut metagenome | biome: human gut; feature: human-associated habitat; material: faeces | place: Denmark | collected 2008/2010 ... | reverse complement strand
TGCGGACGCTGCCGCGAAGGCTGCCGCCGCACAGCGTGCCGAGGTGCGCGAGGAGGCCGCCATCGTCTCCAACTCGATCATCCTCTACAATTACAGCATGTCCACGCTGACGCCGCAGGAGAAGACCCGTCTCGACCTGATCGCCGAGCAGATCAAGGCCGGCCCGCGGGACCGTGTCTATACCATTCAGGGCCATGCCGACCAGCAGACGGGTTCGAAGGCCGGGAACAGACGCGTCGCCGAAAACCGCGCCAAGCGGGTTTACGACTACCTCGTGAAACAGGGCGTGCGTCCCGAGCAGCTGACCTACAAGGGCCTGGGCGACGAGAAGGACATCTTCAACGTCCAGAAGGCCAACCGCGCCGCGATCATCAAGTGATCCGTGCGGACTCCGACGAAGAGCCGGGAGCGTTTCGGAACGCTCCCGGCTCTTTTCGTGTGCGGACGGCGTGTCACCGGATGATGACCGCATGGACCAGCCTGAGGCCCGAGCGGCGGTTGATCTCCTCGCAGAGCAGGTCGCGCTGGTAGAAGAGTTCGGAGCGCAGCACGCTCGATTGGATGCGCACGTGGAGAATATGCCGTTCGAGCCGCAACTCGGTGGTGGCGTCCGCGGCACGGTCGCCGACGATTTCGCGCCACGTGTCGGGCAGCTTTCCTTCGGCGACCTTGGCGGCGACGTAGGGGCGTTTGAAGAACTCCTCCAGCAGGTCGCCCATCAGCATCGTTTTCGTGCGTCTCATCGCCGGGCCTTTCCGTTTTCGACGGTGTAGAGCAGATACTCCCCGCCGGCCTTGTCGAGTATCGTTCTCAGACGGGTGGGGTTGCAGTCCGTGATGAGGATCTGCCCGAACGTCTCGTCCGAAACCAGCCGGATGAGCTGTTCGACGCGGCCGGCGTCGAGTTTATCGAACAGATCGTCGAGCAGCAGCAGCGGCCGTTCGCCCTTGCTGCGGGCCACGATGGCGTACTGCGCCAGCTTGAGGGCGATCAGGAAAGATTTCTGCTGTCCCTGCGAGCCGTATTTGCGCAGGGGGTAGCCGCCGATGCGGAGCACCAGGTCGTCGCGGTGAATGCCCGCGGTGGTGAACTCGTTGGCCAGGTCCTTCTGCCGCGCGGCGAGCAGGATCTCGCCGAACGGCCGCTCGTTCAGCTCCGAGCGGTAGTGCAGCCCGACCTGCTCGCGGTCGCCCGAGAGCGTGCGGTAATAGGCTTCGACGACGGGCTGCAACAGTTCCGCCGCCTCGCGCCGCCGGGCGTGGATCGCCTCGCCGTGTTCGATGAGCTGGCGGTCGTAGATTTGCAGCATCACCTCGTCGGGCTGCATCTTCAGCAGCCGGTTCCGTTCGGCCAGGACGGCGTTGTAGCGCATGACCGAGCTGAGGTAGGCCCGGTCGAGCTGCGAGATGAAGGCGTTGAGGTAGCGGCGTCGCTCGTCGGCCGCGTCGGAGATCAGGGCCCCGTCGGCCGGCGACACGATCACGGCGGGGATCAGTCCCACGTGGTCCGAAAGCCGGTCGTACTCCTTGCCGTTGCGTTTGAGCACCTTGCCGCCCTTGCGCGAGAAGGAGCAGACGACGTTCTCGCTCTTGCCGCCGTCGGTCGCGTACTGCCCTTCGACGAGGAAGAAATCCGCCCCGTGGCGGATGCTCTGCCCGTCGGTCATCTGAAGCGACGACTTGCACATGGAGAGGTAGTAGACCGCATCCACGATGTTGGTTTTGCCCGCGCCGTTGTCGCCCACCAGACAGTTGATGCCGGGGCAAAACGTCAGCTCCTCCTGTTCGATGTTTTTGAAATTCAGCAGTGCGATTTTCTTCAGATACATGGAACAAAAGTACAAAAAATCCGGACACGACATTGCACATTGTGAATAGTTTTGTATCTTTGCTGCCTACCGTGCAAATTATAAACTAAAAAATACGTTTGGATCTATGACGAAGCAGAACGTCGCCGAGCCGGAAAGCCTCGGCGAGGCAATGAACAGAACGGAACTCTTTTTCGAAAAGAACGGGCGCAAGCTCACCTACGTTTTTCTGGGGCTGCTGGTTCTCGCCGCGTTGGTTTACGGCTACCGGGCGCTGATCGTGGCGCCGCGCGCCGAGAAGGCCGCGGAGATGATCGCCGAGGCGCAGTCGCGTTTCGAGGCGGAGAATCCCGACTTCGAGTTGGCGTTGCAGGGCGATGCCAACGGCGCCGGGTTCCTCGACGTGATCGAGCAGTACGGTTCGACCCCCTCGGGCAATCTGGCCAGGCACTACGCCGGCATCTGCTACCTGCGTACGGGCGATCTGGAGAATGCCGCCGCCTGTCTGGCGAAGTACTCGCCTGTCAAGGGACTGCCCGGCGCACTCGTCAATGCCCAGAACTACGGGTTGCAGGGCGATGTGGCCGTCGAGCGGCAGGACTACGCCAAGGCCGTGGATTTCTACCGCAAGGCCGTGAAGGCCGCCGACAACAACCTGACCGCCCCGATGTACCTGCGTAAGGCCGGACTGGCGGCGCAGGCCCAGGGCGACGCTGCGGCCGCCGCCGGATTCTACCAGCAGATTCTCGACACGTATCCCGCTTCGATGGAGGCCCGCGAGGCCGAGAAGCTGCTCGGAAGCGCTAAATAAGGAGTGCGGCGAGATGGCGACCAGAAACCATAACCTTTCCAAATTCGATTCGCCGCTGCCGTCGGCTGCGGACATGCGGTTCGGAATCGTCGTGGCCGAGTGGAACCGGGAGGTGACGGAGGCGTTGCTGGAAGGTGCCGTGCGCACGCTGCGCGCCGCCGGATGCCCCGACATGAACATTCAGATCAAGTATGTCCCCGGTACGTTCGAGCTGTCGCTCGGTGCGCAGTTTTTCGCGGAATATACCGACGTGGACGCCGTGATCGCGCTCGGATGCGTCATTCAGGGCGATACGCGGCACTTCGACTTCATCTGTCAGGGCGTGACGCAGGGCATCACGCAACTGCAGATCCAGTGGAACATGCCGATCGCGTTCGGCGTGCTGACCGTGAACGACATGCAGCAGGCGCTGGACCGCTGCGGCGGCCGCCACGGCAACAAGGGCGACGAGGCGGCGGCGACGGCCATCAACATGGTCAAGTTGCAGATCGACATGGAGGCGGCTTCGCCCGACCACGAACCCGACCGGCGGAACATCAACTGACGCTGCGGGAGGAGAAGAAAAAGGTACGACTTTTCGGGGCCGTACCTTTTTTTGTGCCTTTCCGGGAGTGTTCTGTGTTTCCGCCGCGTCTGCCGCGGGGACTGTTCCCCGCTTTAGAAGACACCCAGGTTGTCGAGGAAGACGAGCAGCAGGATCACCGGGCAGAAGTAGCGCAGCAACACCAGAAAGAGCCGGTAGATGCGGAAGGGCAGGGCACCGTCGTTGGTGAGCTGCGCGCGGAGCACCTGCCGGTCGAGCCGCCAGCCCACGAACAGGCAGGTGAGCAGTCCGCCCACGGGGAGCATGATGTTGGCCGTGAGGTAGTCGAGCGAGTCGAAGATATTCAGACCGCAGATCGTCCAGCCGCCCAGCACCCCCATCGAGAGCGAAGCCACGGCTCCTAACGCCCCGGTCGAAAGGGTGGTGGTCCACGCCGCCGCGCGGCGGCTCAGGTGCCACTCTTCGTGCAGGTAGGCCGTGACGACCTCGTGCAGCGAGATGGTCGAGGTGAGGGCCGCCACGATGAGCAGCAGGAAGAACACCGACGACCAGACCATGCTCAGCGGCATGCCGTTGAAGATGCCCGGCAGGGTGATGAAGACCAGCGAAGGTCCCGACGAGGGGGCGATTCCGACGCTGAAGACCGCCGGGAAGATCACCACGCCGGCCAGCACGGCGACCAGCGTGTCGAGGATCGTGACGTTCAGCGCCGTGTGGCGCAGGTCGGTGTCGGGTTTGAAGTAGGAGGCGTAGGTGACCATCGTGCCGATGCTGATCGAGAGCGAGAAGAAGGCCTGTCCCAAGGCCACGAGCACGGTCGAGGGGGTGACCTGCGAGAAGTCGGGCCGGAAGAAGAAACGCAGCCCTTCGCCGCCGCCCGGCAGCAGCAGCGAGTGGACGGAGAGGGCGATGAGGACGACGAACAGCAGCGGCATGAGCACCTTGGCCGAGCGTTCGATGCCCTTCTGGACGCCCAGCGCGATCACGGAGTGGGTGGCCAGCGCGATCAGTCCGGTGTAAACGAGCGGCCGCCACGGGTCGCGGATGAACTCCGCGAACAGCGCTTCGTACTCCGCGGCGGAGGAGAGGCGTGCGAGTTCGCCCGTGAGGGAGCGGACCATGTAGCCGGCCGTCCAGCCCGAGACCACGAGGTAAAAGCCGAGGATCAGGAACGCCGCCAGCACGCCGTTGTATCCCAGGAAGCTCCAGCGGGAATCGAGCGCCCGGAAGGCCCCCACGGCGTTGCGGTGCGAGGCGCGTCCCACGGTGAATTCGGCCAGCATGAGCGGCAGTCCCAGCAGCAGGACGCAGAGGATGTAGATCGCCAGAAAGGCCCCTCCGCCGTTGTCGCCGGCCACATAAGGAAACCGCCAGATGTTGCCCAGCCCCACCGAACTTCCGGCGGCGACCAGTACGGCGCTCAGTTTTCCGCCCAGCGTGACCCGGGCGTGCGAATGGTGTTTCATGTCCGTTGCTTTGAGTGTGAAACCGGCGGGCAGGCCGCAGCCTGCCCGCCGGTCGTGTCCGTTACCTCTCCAGCGTGACGCTCACGCGGTCGAGTTTTCCGCCCAGCGGCGGCGCCAGCTTCGAGACGGTGCATTTCACGTGCCGCAGTTGCGGAAAGGCGGCGTACAGCGCCTCGATGATGTTCAGGGCCACGCGTTCGATGGTCCGCTGCGTCTGTCCCATCCGTTCCCGGACGATCTGATAGACGGTGAGGTAATTGACCGTCTTCTCCACGTCGTCCTCCGCGGCCGCTTCGCCCAACAGGGCCGTAAGCTCCAGATCGACCGTGAAGCGGTTGCCCACCTTCCGTTCCAGCTCGTAGCAGCCGTGCAGCGCCCGGAACTCCATGCGGTCGAGTGCGATGCGGTACTCCATGGTCTATTCGGCGATTACGAGGTAGTAGTTCTTCTTGCCGCGCTGCACGAGGAGGTATTTGCCGGCGATGAGGTCCGCGTCGGTCACCTCGCGCATCGGATCGGTCACCTTCTCCTTGTTGAGGGACACGCCGCCGCCCTGCACCAGCTTGCGGCACTCGCCCTTCGAGGGGAACACCTGCGTCTTTTCGGCCGCCAGCTCCACGAACGGCAGGCCCAGTCCGGCGCGGGCGATGCGGAACTGCGGCACGCCCTCGAAGACCTGCAGCAGCGTCTGCTCGTCTATCCGGCGCAGCGCCTCGGAGGTCGTGCCGCCGAAGAGGATGGCCGAGGCCTCGACGGCCTTCTCGTACTCTTCCCGGGAGTGGATCATCGTGGTGATCTCCTGCGCCAGGCGCTTCTGCAACACGCGCAGGTGCGGGGCGGCGTCGTGCTCGGCGATGAGCGCGCCGATCGTTTCCCGGTCGAGCAGCGTGAAGATCTTGATGTAGCGTTTGGCGTCCTCGTCGCTCACGTTGAGCCAGAACTGGTAGAACTTGTAGGGCGACGTGTAGCGCGGGTCGAGCCAGACGTTGCCGCTCTCGGTCTTGCCGAACTTCGTGCCGTCGGCCTTGGTGATGAGCGGGCAGGTGATGGCGAACGCTTCGGCCTCGTTGCCCAGCTTGCGGCGGATCAGCTCCGTGCCGGTGGTGATGTTGCCCCACTGGTCGGCGCCGCCGAGCTGGATCTTGCAGCCCATCGTCTGGTAGAGGTGCAGGAAGTCGTAGCCCTGCACGAGCTGGTAGGTGAATTCGGTGAACGACATGCCGTCGCCTTCGCCGTTGAAGCGCTTCTTGACGGAGTCTTTCGCCATCATGTAGTTGACGGTGATGCATTTGCCGATGTCCCGGATGAATTCGAGGAACGTAAAGTTTTTCATCCAGTCGTAGTTGTTGACCATCTCCGCGGCATTCGGGGCTTCCGAAGAGAAATCCACCAGGCGGCTCAGCTGCTTCTTGATTCCTTCCTGGTTGCGGTGCAGCGTTTCTTCGTCTAGCAGGTTGCGCTCGAGCGATTTGCCCGACGGATCGCCGATCATACCCGTGGCGCCGCCGACCAAGAAGATCGGTTTGTGTCCGCAGCGCTGAAAGTGCTTCAGGATCATGATGCTGACCAGATGGCCGATGTGTAGCGAGTCGGCTGTCGGGTCGATGCCCACATAGGCGGTTGTCATCTCTTTGGCGAGTTGCTCTTCGGTTCCGGGCATCATATCGTGCAACATGCCCCTCCACTTGAGTTCTTCTACAAAATTCATCGAATGGTTCGGTTGGTTATGGTTGGCGCAGGAGCGATTTTGGTCCGGCGCACATCAATTCGCACAAAAATAGTCAAATTCCGCCAAACGGCGGTGATTTTACAAAAATTCAGCGACTACGAAAGTGCTGCCGCCGATATAGATCATGTCTTCCGCTCGGGCTAATTCGCGAGCGCGGGCGACTGCGGCGGTTACTGTCGGTGCTGTTTCGCCCTGGAGTCCGTATTCGGCTGCCCGGCGGGCGAGGATGTTCTCATCGAGCGCCCGTTCGATTCCGGCCCGGGTAAAGATATAGTGCGCTTCTTTGGGTAGCAACGGCAGAACTTTGGACAGATCTTTATCGGCGACGAATCCCAACACCATATACAGCTTGTGGAACTGTTGCCGGGCGATCTGTGCCGCAATTTCACGCAATCCGCCTTCATTGTGGCCGGTATCGCATACGGTGAGCGGTGCATGGCCGACGATTTGCCAGCGCCCCAGCAGGCTGGTCGAAGCCGCGGCCGAGGCCGGTGAGGGCATCGAGGGTTTCGCCTTCCTTCATCTTCGCCATGGCGTCCGTGCCCTGACCGACCACCTTGTAGATGATGGTAAGAGTCTTCTCATCGTAATCGCACACGGAAATGGGACGGCGCAGGAAAAATCCCGGCAGACCTATTTCAATGAACTGTCCCGGCATGGTCATGGCCGACGTATCGCCGGAAAGCACCATGCGGTACACGTCCTTCGTGAGCGGCTTGTGCTCGACAATCGTATATATTCCCTGTTTCATGCTGGCTCCGCACATGATGTTTTCTGTTTGCAGAGAAAAGGCCGCGCTCTCCGCCCGGGGGACGGCAGAACCGTGTCCCGGAAGCGGAAGAAACGCTTTCCGGTCAGGCAGGCGTCACGCCTTTTCCTTCCAGGCGTCCTCGCCGTCCGCGAGCGTGAGCACGCAGCGGCCGAAAAGCTTCTCGCCGGCAAAGGGCGTGGCGCGTCCCTTGCTGCAAAATTCCCCGGGATTCACCACCCATTCGCGGGAAAGATCGAACACCGCAAGATCCGCTCTCTGTCCCTCCTCCAGAAGGGCGCCGATGCCGAAACGCCTTGCAGGATTCACGGACATGAGTTCCACGAGCTTTTCCAGCGTCATCCGTCCGGTCTTCACGAAATGGGTGTACATGACGGCAAAGGCCGTTTCCAGACCGACCACGCCCATGGCGCTGCGTTCCAGCCCCCTGCTCTTGGCCTCGGCCTCGTGCGGAGCGTGATCCGTGGCTATCATGTCCACGGTGCCGTCCAGAATGCCCGCAATGAGGGCCTCCCTGTCCTCTTCGCCGCGCAGGGGCGGATTCATCTTGAAGCGTCCGTCTTCCTGAAGATCACTGTCGCAGAGCACGAGATAATGCGGACCGGTCTCGCAGGTGACGTCCACGCCTTCCGCCTTGGCCCTGCGTATGATGTCCACGCTCTCCTTCGTGGATATGTGGCAGACGTGATAGCCGCCCCCCGTTTCTCCGGCAAGCTTCACGTCGCGGGCCACTTCCGCCCACTCGCTCTCCGAGGTGATGCCGCGGTGCCCGTGCGCGCGGGCGTATTTTCCATCGTGAATCCAGCCGCCCGTGAGCAGCTTGTTCACTTCGCAGTGCGCGGCGATGATCTTTCCGAGCTTCTTCGCTTCCTTCATGGCCTCGCGCATCATGTTCTCATCCTGCACGCCGCGGCCGTCGTCGGAAAAGCCCGCCACAAAGGGCGCCATGCCTTTCATGTCGGAAAGCTCGAGGCCCTCCTCGCCCATGGTGATGGCCCCGTAGGGCAGCACGTGCACCACGGCGTCGCGGCGGATGATCTCAAGCTGCCTTTCCAGATGAGCGGGCGTATCCGGCACGGGGTTCAGATTGGGCATGGTGCACACCGTGGTGTATCCGCCGTGCGCGGCCGCAAGAGAACCCGTGCGGATGGTCTCCTTGCACGAAAAACCCGGCTCACGAAAATGCACATGGACATCTACGAGGCCGGGAACAATGCAACACCCGCTCATATCGGATTCCGACACCCCTTCCATGGGAGGTATCTGCGGCGCTATGCGTTCTATTCTGCCGTTCCGAATAAGGACGTCGCCCTTCGCAAAACCGGAGGGCCGGTACACCATGGCATGTCTCAGGATGCGATCCATGAAAACTCCTTGAAAAAAGCCCGGCCCGAAGGCCGGGCATGAACATCACGCCATCCGGCGGAGCACCGCTTCGAGCGTTTCGGTAAAGGCTTCGAGATCGGCCTCGTCGATGGTCAGCGGGGGCAGCAGACGCAGCGTGGGGCCGTAGGTGAGATTGAGGATGAACCCGCGGTTCATGAGTTCCAGCCACACCTGGTGCGCCTTTTCGTCGGACATGTTCAGTTCCACGCCGATGAGAAGGCCAAGACCGCGCACGTCGCGGATCACGCCGGGCAGTCTCTCGCCGAGGGCACGGAAACGCGCACGGGCGCGCTCGCCGAGCTCTGCCGCACGCTCCACGAGATGATCGCGCTCCATGATTTCAAGAACCTTGAGGCCCACGGCCGTCACCAGCGCACCGCCGCCGAAGGTGGTGGCATGACTGCCGTAGTCGAAGCCCTGAGCCACTTCATCGGTGGCCATCATGGCGCCGAGGGGCAGACCGTTGGCCATGGACTTGGCGCTCGTGAACACGTCGGGCTTGAGATTGAAATTCTGGAAGCCCCACCATTTGCCGCTGCGGCCCATGCCGGCCTGCACTTCGTCGCACATGACGAGCACGCCGTGACGACGGCAGATGTCGACGACGCCGTCGGCGTATTCCTGCGTCACGGGAATGATGCCCCCCTCGCCCTGAATGGCTTCAAAGAGCACGGCCGCCGTGGTGGGCCTGATGGCCTTTTCCAGTGCGTCGAGATCGCCCCACTGCACGCGGCCGAAGCCGGGCGTTTCCGGCTCGAAGCCTTCCGTGTGCTTGCCCGTGGCCGCCAGCGTGGCCAGCGTGCGTCCGTGGAAGCAGTTGGTAAGCGTAATGACTTCCCACGCGTCGCGGCCCTTCACCACATGCTGGTAGCGCCTTGCGATCTTGATGGCCGCCTCATTGCTTTCCGCGCCGGAGTTGCAGAAGAACACCTTGCCCGCATGGCTGGTGGAAAGCAGCTTTTCCGCGTAGTCGAGCTGCTCTTCCTGATAGAAAAGATTGCTCACGTGAACCAGCTTTCGCGACTGTCTGGCCATCACTTCCGCGATTTCCTCATTGCAGTGGCCGAGACCGATGACGGCAATGCCGGCCAGAAGGTCGACATATTCCTTGCCGTCCACATCCCAGAGGCGGGCGCCCTTGCCTCGGACTATACCCAGCGGATAACGCGAGTACGTCCGGCACATAAAGGCCTTTTCCCTTTCCTTCAGTCTTTCGAAAGCTTCGCTCATCGTCTGATTTCCCCATGAAACTTATGTTTTCCTGTTCCATGCGCACCGCAGTCGCAAGGAACGCGGGTATCATATACCATTAATGCACGGTAGCCAAGAGCGACGTTGCCGCCCTTCCGGGATTGCTTTTTATGAAGGAGGCGTTAAAACTCAGCCCTGTTCCCCCAGTTTTCCGCATCCGGTGCTTTTCCGCGGCACGTCTTTGCTCCGTGCGCCCCGATGCTTTTTTCTTCCGGCGCGTTTCCGACGCGTCAAACCTCGTGGACTCTTCATGACCAGCGCCTTTACCATGCTCCGCCCCCTTGTTCTGGCTTCCGGCTCCCCCAGACGCCGCTCCTTTCTGGAAAGCGTGGGCCTCGCCTTCGAGGTTCACCCCGCCTCCTGCCCCGAACCCCGCCCCGTGCCCGGCGAAGATCCCAGAACCTATGCGGCGCGCTGCGCCGAAGCCAAGGCCCGCTTCGTTCTGAAGGAGCTTTCCGGCCGCAGCGACCGCCCGGCCGTGCTCTCGGCCGACACCATCGTCATTCTCCGCGAGGAAAAAGGCGCCTCCATTCTCGGCAAACCCCGCGACCGCGACGACGCCGTGGCCATGCTCTCCCGCCTTTCCGGCCGCACGCACGAAGTGGTCACCTCCTGCTGTCTGGCCATGGACAACCATGTGGAGAGCTTCGACGACATGACCGGGGTCACCTTCGCCCCCTGGCCCCGCCCCGTTCTGGAAGCCTACGCCGACAGCGGCGATCCGCTGGACAAGGCGGGCTCCTACGGCATACAGGACGGCGGAGCCTTTCTGGTCAGCGCCATCACGGGTTCCTGGTCCACGGTGGTGGGCCTGCCTCTCGACATCGTGCTGGAACGCATGCTGAAGGCGGGCGTTCTCGGCCTGAAATCATCTTCAAGGAAGTCCTCATGAAAGAACAGATCATAAACGCCGTCCATTCCGTGTACGACAGCGTGCCTCTCGTGCACAGCATCACCAATTTCGTGGTCATGCAGGTTTCGGCCAACGCCCTGCTCGCCGCGCACGCCTCGCCACTCATGGCCCACGCCGCCGAGGAAATGGACGACCTCACCAGCATCGATTCCGCCCTCGTGCTCAACATCGGCACGCTGGATCCGTCCTGGCTGGACAGCATGGAACTTGCCGGCACGCTCATGAAGAAAAAAGGCAAGCCCGTGGTGCTGGATCCCGTGGGAGCCGGAGCCTCGGGCC
>ERZ779866.4194-NODE-4194-length-10960-cov-5.774874_pt1 | contig 10960 bp, 7 predicted proteins | sample MGYA00511248_ERZ779866 | MGnify/ENA primary metagenome ERZ779866 (study PRJEB29588, sample SAMEA2155758) | human gut metagenome | biome: human gut; feature: human-associated habitat; material: faeces | place: Denmark | collected 2008/2010 ... | reverse complement strand
GCGTGTCCTTTCCCCGCGCTACGAGCGCGCTGACGCGCGTAGTATACTTGGGTGCGTACCCTAGTTGTACAATCCGGTGGGGTCTCCCCGTCTTAGGACGGCGAGCCCTATCAATCGAGCGTCATCGCCGCACTGCGGGCGAGCGATGCTCGCCCCTACAGACCGTTTCCCACAGTGTTCACGCCTCACTGATTTCACAGCCCATAATCCTCCAGCCGCCGCTGCAATTCCGCCTCGTCGGCTACAAAAACGCCCTGCTGCAGGGCTAAGACGTCGCTTTCGGGCAGAAGGCGGGTGTAAAGGTCGTCGTAGGTCGCCAGCGGGCCGATGCCGTCGGCGGTGTACAGCGCTACGTGCCCGCCGCTGTCTTTTAAAAGGTAGCGCGGCGCGGCGGTTTCCGGCTGCGGGCGGGCAAACCAGACCAGCGCCGCCGCAAGGCAGAGCACGGCCAGCCCCGCCAGCAGCGAAAGGTACAGCCCGTGCCCGTCGATTTGTCGGTTTTGCATAATAATTCCCCCTTGCACGGTTAGTATGGCCGCCATGACAGACAAAAACACCGAAAGTTGTGAATTTTACGTCTGACGCTGTACTTTTGCCCCCTTTTTGTGGTATAATCCATTCTATAGCATTGTGCAATTTCGTGTTACCACGCTTCGATACAGACCAAAGGAGGCGGTTCCCATAGAACCCAAGCAGCAGCGCCATATCTCCACAGATGGCGTAAAGACGACGACAGGTGCCACCGGCCAGCCCGGCGCACCCGCACCCAAGAACAAGAAAAAGCCCAAAAAGCGCCGCAGCATCATCGGTATGATCTTCAGCTTCATCGGCTGTATGCTCTGCCTGTGTATTATGGCGGCCAGCGTGGGCGGCGTGCTGCTGTCCATGTATATCGTGCAGGTCACGGCGGATGACGCCGAGACCCTCGATCTGGACAACCAGAAAAACCGCCAGACGTCGATCATCTACGACATCAACGGCAACGAGTACGCCTCACTCTCCCGCAACGAGAACCGTATCTGGCGCGAGCTCTCCGCCATGCCGGAGAATCTGCAGAACGCGGTCATCGCCATCGAGGACAAGAACTTCCGCACCGAGCCCGGCATCAACCTCAAGGGCACCATCGGCGCGGCGCTGAACGCTTTCACCGGCAACCGCATCTGGGGCACGAACCGCGGTGCGTCCACGCTGGAGCAGCAGCTCATCAAGAACCTGACCGGCGATAACGAGCAGGACAACATGCGTAAGGTGCGCGAGATCTTCCGTGCGCTGGGTCTGGACAACAAGTACAGCAAGGAGACCATCCTTGAGGCGTACCTGAACACGATCCCGCTGACCGGCATCATCCACGGTATGGAGGCCGGCTCCATCGAGTATTTCGGCAAGCATGTCGAGGATCTGACCCTGGCCGAGTGCGCGACGCTCGCCTCCATCACGAAGAACCCGACGAAGTACAACCCCGCCACGAACCCCGAGGAGCTCATCAAGCGCCGCAACCACGTGCTGTATGAGATGTACACCCAGGGGTATATCACCGAGGCCGAGTTCAACGCCGCCAAGGCCGAGACTGTCACCCTGACCGAAAAGACGAGCACCACCGAGAACGCGACCCGCTCGTCCAGCAACTCCTGGTTCACCGATGCCCTGTACACCCAGCTGCTGAACCAGCTGCAGGAGGACCTGAACTACACCGCCGACGAGGCGAAGGAGCTGATCTTCTCCGGCGGTCTGCGCATCTATTCCACCGTCGACCCCACCGTGCAGGCGGGCATCGAGAAGACGATGTACAACGAGGACGACCTCATCCCCGCACTGTGGCACGAGGAGCCTGTCTGCCTGCGCGACTATCCCGCCGACAGCAGCAGCTGGGACGAGGTGCAGTACGACGAGGCCACCGGTCTGCCCATCACGAAGGACGGTTACGCCGTCTACGGGCAGGAGGCTATCCCCGTCTACGCCGATGACGAGGGCACGACCCTCAAGACCGGCACCTCCACCGACCCGGATTACCCCAACGACACCACCGAGTACCTCTGCGTGTACGAGAAAGTCCGCACGCAGGCCGCCATGGCGACGCTGGACTACGACGGCAACATCCTTGGCATCGGCGGCGGTATCGGCGAGAAGAAATACGATCTGGGCTTCAACCGCGCGACTTCGCCGCACCAGACCGGTTCTACGATGAAGCCCATCGGTGCCTATGCGCTGGCGCTGGATTATAAGCTCATCAACTATTCTTCGCAGATTTTGGACTCCCCGTACTACTCGGCCGAGGACAAGAAGGTACTGAAGGATCAGTATATCGGCGTCATGAGTCCCTTCTCCGAGGCGGCGCAGTCCCGCAGCGATGTGTGGCGCGCCTGGCCGACGAACTACGGCGGCGCAGGCGGTCAGGGCAACCCGATGCTTGTCTATGACGCATTGCAGCAGTCTTACAACACGGTGGCCGTCTGGGTCGGCGACATGGTCGGTGTCGACTACCTGTACAACTTCGTGCACGACACGTTGGAATGCAGCTATGTCAGCGCCGAGAACGATATGGACCTCGGACCGCTGGTTCTGGGCTCCCAGAGCAGCGGCCTGACTGTGGTGCAGCTGGCCGGTGCGTACACGATGTTCAACACCGGTACATTCACGACACCGCACTACTATACCGAGATCACCGATTACCAGGGCAACATGATCCTGGACAACAACAAGTATATCAACACGACCCAGGCCATCAGCGCGGACACGGCGTACATCATGAACCGCATGATGTGGAATGTCCTGCACAGCAGAAAGGGTACTGCCTACGGCAAAGCCCCCGACGGCGAGATGGACTCTGTGGCCAAGACCGGTACGACGAGCAACTACAAGGACTACACCTTTGCCGGTCTGACGCCGTACTATGTCACCGCCATCTGGTGGGGCTGTGACCGCCCGACCGAGATGGACACGCTGGGCAAGGCGGGCAAGAACGCCAGCCCGATCCAGTACGCCTGGAAGGCACTGATGGAGGACCTGCAGGCCGACCTGCCGGTCAAGGAGTTTGCCAAGGGCGAGAACGTCGTCGAGAAACACTTTGACACCTCCACCGGCGCGATCATCTCCAGCGGCGGCAGTGTGGGCTATTACACCGAGGACAACCTGCCCGACAACAGCTACACGATTTCCGAGGACGACCCCTACGCCGCCCTGGCCCAGGCCGCCGCGGACGCTGCCGCCGCCGCAGGGGACACCACCACTGAGCCGACGGAATAAAAAGCTGCCTCCCATGTAGGGGCCGGGCATGCCCGGCCCGCGGCCTTTCCGTAAGCATACGTCTGCCTTACACGACAGGGCCGGACATGTCCGGCCCCTACCGCACAGCAGAGAAAAACACACCATTCGAATCGTACCCGGTTTGGATGGTGTGTTTTTGTATCAGCTACAGCTGTGCTCGCACAAAAGATATCGACTTTTCCCTGCTGTGGGCTGTGCAATTTGACAAATTGCACAAAAACCGCCGCAAAAGGCTTGCAACCGGGCCTTGCCCGTGGTATGATGGGACACATCGAGAACAGTTGTACACAAGGGGGATACACGATGGCCGAGAGGCGTTTTCTGCTGGTAGACGCGGATGTTCTGCCGGAAGTTTTTGTCAAGGTGCTGCAGGCCAAGGAGCTGCTGGCTTCGGGTGCGGTGAGCAATATCTCCGCCGCGGCCAAGCAGGCAGGCATATCACGCAGTGCCTTCTATAAATATAAGGATACGGTGTTTGACGCCGAGACCGGGCGCGAGTCCATCACCGTGGTGGCAACGCTGCTGGATAAGACCGGCGCACTGCAGGGGCTGCTGTCGGGCATTTCGGCGGCGGGCGCGTCCATCGTGACCATCACCCAGTCCCGCCCGGAGAACGGCGCGGCCCAGGTCGAGGTCACAGTCCGCACCGGAACGATGCAGATGCCGGTGGATGAGATGCTGACCCGCCTGTCCCACCAGCCGTGCGTGGTGGAGATCCACAGAGGCGCGTGACCGCAGGGTAGGGGCGAGGCATGCCTCGCCCGCAGCCTTGCCGGAATAGCTCTATCGCGGGAAAGCCGCGGGCCGGGCATGCCCGGCCCCTACAGAGCATATACCGAGTGTAAGAATAGGGGGATTTTTCCAATGGCTAAAATCGCAATCATGGGCTTCGGCACGGTCGGCTCCGGTGTGCTGGAGGTCTGCCGCCGCAATGCAGCCTCCATCGCCCGCCGCGCCGGTGAGCCCGTCGAGGTCAAATATATCCTGGATGTGCGGGACTTTTCCGGTTCTCCGGATGCTGCGCTTTTTACGAAATCCATCGACACGATCCTGAATGACCCCGAAATCAAGGTCGTTGTCGAGACCATTGGCGGCACAAAATTTGCCTACCCGTATGTGCGCCAGTGCCTCGAGAGCGGGCGCAGCGTCTGCACCTCCAACAAGGAGATGGTCGCGACCTACGGCGCAGAGCTGCTGGCCCTTGCCAAAGAGCACAGCGCGGCCTTCCTGTTTGAGGCCAGCGTCGGCGGCGGCACGCCGATCATCACCCCGATGCACCAGTGCCTGGCCGCCAACCATATCAGCAGCATCCGCGGCATCGTCAACGGCACGACGAACTTCATGCTGACGAAGATGAAGCGCGAGAACATGGGCTTTGACGAGGCCCTGAAAATTGCCCAGCAGCTCGGCTACGCCGAGACGAAGGACCCCGGCGACGATGTGGATGGCCGCGATGCCTGCCGCAAGATCGCCATTCTGGCCAGCCTCGCCTGCGGGCATCACGTCTACCCGGACAACATCCCGACCCGCGGCATCCGCGACATCACCGTTGCTGACATCAAGGCTGCCGAAAAGCTCGACAGCGCCATCAAGCTGATCGCCTGGTACAACGAGGGCGGGGACGGTCAGATGGCCGCGGGCGTCGAGCCGATGCTCGTCTCCAACTCGAACCAGCTGGCGGGCGTCGATGACGTGTTCAACGCCGTCTTGATGAAGGGCGATATGCTCGGCGACGTCGTGTTCTACGGCAAGGGCGCGGGCAAGCTGCCCACCGCCAGCGCCGTTGTGGCCGACGTCATTGACGCTTTGAAAGAGGGCGTCAAGGTACACGACTCGCTGTTCTGGAAGCCCGCCGAGAAGCCGGAGGGCCTGCTCGAGGACAGGAACACCTACCCGTGGTATCTGCGCGTGACCGGTGTGGCGGCGGCGCTGCTGCCCAGCGTGGCCGGTGCGGGCCATGTGGTCTTTGAGGACAACGGCGAGGCCGCCTATCTGGTCGAGGCCGCCACGTCTGCGGATATTGCCGCTGTCACGGAGAAAATCGAAGTGCTGGGCGGCAAGGTCGCGCTGGCCATGAAGAAGCTGGAAGACTGAGAGGGGGCAGGGTATATGGTAACTGTAACTGTCCCGGCCACCAGCGCCAACGTCGGCGCCGGGTTTGACTCGCTGGGTCTGGCCGTTTCGATGCACAACGTCTTTACGTTTGAGGAATCGGACCGCATTCAGATTTCGTCCGTTGATGGGACCCACGTCCCGGCGGGCAGCAACAACCTGGTCTACCGCTCGGCCCGGGTCGTCTATGACCAGCTGGGCATCCCGCTGAAGGGTCTGCGCATCACCCAGCGCAACGACATCCCGATGGCGCGCGGCCTCGGGTCCAGCTCGGCCTGCATCGTGGCGGGCATCATGGGCGCGAACGCCCTGCTGGGCGACAAGCTGACCGAGCGCCAGATGCTGACGCTGGCGACGGCCATCGAGGGCCATCCCGACAACGTCGCCCCCGCCATGCTGGGCGGCTTTGTGACCAGCGTCATCGACGAGGGCCAGGTCTACAGCGTCAAGAAGGACATTGACCCCGAGCTGGCGTTTGCGGCGTTTGTGCCGGACTTCCGCCTGCTGACCAGCAAGGCGCGCGCGGCGCTGCCCGCCATGGTCAGCCATAAGGATGCCGTCTACAACCTGTCCCGCGCGGCGCTGGCCACGGCGGCCTTCTGCGAGGGCAACTACGCGCTGCTGGGTGTGGCGACCAAGGACGTGCTGCACCAGAAGTACCGCCTGCCGCTGATCGAGGGCGGCGACGACGTCTTTGAGCTGGCGCAGGACCTGGGTGCGCAGGCCGTTTACATCTCGGGCGCCGGGCCGACCATCATGGCCGTTGTGCACAAGGACGACACCGAGTTTTTCACCCGCGCAGAGGCAGCGCTGGCTGCGGACAGCCCGCTGCACCATTTTACCGTGCATCGTCTGCTGGCCGACAACGTCGGCGCAGTGGTGAGCTGATACAGGAACAGGGGAGAGAGTACACCAATGGGCTTGATCGTACAAAAATTCGGCGGCTCCTCGGTCAAGGACCGGGACCGCATCTTCAACGTGGCGCGCATCGTCATGAACACCCGCAACGCCGGCAACGACGTTGTCGTGGTCGTCTCGGCGCAGGGCGACACCACCGACGACCTGATCACCAAGGCGGCGGAGATCACCTCCGACCCGTCCCACCGCGAGATGGATATGCTGCTGGCCGCAGGCGAGGAGATTTCGATTTCCCTGCTGACGATGGCCTTGCAGGAGCTGGGCGTCTCCGCCATCAGCCTGACGGGCTGGCAGGCGGGCTTCAATACAGACCGCGCCTACTCCAAGGCGCGCATCAAACGTCTGGACACCGAGCGTGTCGAGAGTGAGCTGGCGCGCAACCGTGTGGTCGTCGTGGCAGGCTTCCAGGGCCTGAACCGCTCCGACGACATCACGACGCTGGGCCGCGGCGGCAGCGATACCTCCGCCGTGGCGCTGGCCGCTGCGCTGCACGCGGACCGCTGCCAGATCTTCACCGATGTCGAGGGCGTCTACACCGCAGACCCGCGCAAGATCCCCAAGGCAACCAAGCTCAAGGAGATCACGTTTGACGAGATGCTCGAGCTGGCGTCCCTGGGCGCGCAGGTGTTGAACAACCGCAGCGTCGAGCTGGCCAAAAAGTACAATGTCGAGCTGGAGGTCATCTCCAGCATCAATCCGGTGCCCGGCACCGTTGTTAAGGAGGAGACCAAAGTGGAAGGTATGCTCATCAAGGGTGTTGCAAAGGACACCGACGTCGCCGTTTTGACCGTGAAGGACGTGCCGGATGTGCCCGGTATGTCGTTCAAAATTTTCAGCCTGCTGGCCCAGAAGAACATCAACGTTGACATCATTCTGCAGACCACGGGCCGCGACGGCAAGAAGGACATGAGCTTCACCGTGCCCCTGGGCGACGCCGAGAGCGCCGTTGCCGCGCTGAAAAACGCCACGCACCGCATCGGCGGCGGCGACATCACCGTTGACAAGACCTGCGCGAAGGTCTCCATCGTCGGCGCGGGTATGCAGAGCCACTCCGGCGTGGCCTCCACGATGTTCGAGGCCCTGTTCAACCAGAACATCAACATCAAGATGATCTCCACCAGTGAGATCAAGATCAGCGTCATCATCGACGAGGCCGACGCCGACAAGGCAGTTGCCGCCATCCACGACGCATTCATCAACTGATTGTAAGGTCTTATATAGAGGGAAATGGGTCGTCCCCCGTGCACATGATGGTGCACGGGGGACGTTGTTGTTAGGGTAAACGGGCAGAACCCTTCCGGCCTTGCTGACGCGCGGCCACCTCCCCTGATGGGGAGGCTTTCTCGCGGGCACAGCCCGCGCAAAAAGGCGCCCCATCAGGGGAGCTGGCCGAGTTTACGAGGCCTGAGGGGTTCTGCCCGTTACCCTTTATTACAAAAGTTTCTCGCCTGCTGCAAACTTCGCCGTCAGCTTACCCTTGCCAAGGTACGCATACCGCTCCAAACGCTCCGCAGCGCTGAACGCCCGCATATTTTTAAGCGGGTCATCATCCAGCACCAGCGCGTCAAACGCATAGCCGTCCTCAAACAGGCCGACCTTCTCGCCAAAATCGGCCCAGAAATCTCCGCCGCCGACAGTCGCCATATACAGCGCCTCCACCATCGTCAGCGGCTTTTCACTCTGGTCGATATACCGCCAGCGCAGTTTGCTGACCTGCACGGCGGTAGCCATGACCGTGAACAGGTCCAGCGTCTGACCGCCGGCCACGTCGCTGCCCAGGCCGACGCGCCAGCCGCCGCGCAGGTAGTGCGCCGCGGGGGCGATGCCCGCAATGACATTCTCGTTGCTGGTGGGGCAGTGGGCGATCATGACGCGGTTCTGCTTCATCAGCGCGGCCTCGTCATCGGGGCTGTAGATGCAGTGCGCCATGACGGTGGGCACGCCGCCGCCGAACAGGCCGTACCGGCTGTAGCTCTCGCCGTAGAATTTTGTGCCGGGGCAAAGCTCGGCGACCCACGCGATCTCGCCCGGATTCTCGGACAGGTGACTCTGCGCAGGTACGTTGTATTCTCTTGCCAGTTCGCCGAGACCGCGCATATACTCGTCACTCGTGCTGGGGGTGAAGCGCGGCGTGATCATCGGGCGCACCGGGCCCGCGTGCAGGGTGTTTTCGGCGTGGCAGGTATCCAGCCAGCGGCGCGTCTCGGCCAGACCCGCGGCGGCGGACGGCTCACGGTAGCTGTCAGGGCTGTTGCGGTCCATACCCAGCTTGCCGACAAAGGCGGAAAGCCCCGCGCCGCGCAGCTGGTGCATCAGTTCGAGCGTTGCGTCGGTGTGCAGCGTCGCAAAGATGCAGGCGCGCGTTGTGGCGCTGTTTTTCAGGTCGCGCACAAAATAGGAGTAGCCCAGCCTGGCGTAGGCCGGGTCGGCGTAGTGAGCTTCCTCGGGGTAGGTGTACTGCTGCAGCCAGTCCAGCAGCTCCAGATCCATCGCCGTGCCGCAATAGCTGTACTGCGGCGCGTGCAGATGCAGGTCCACAAGACCCGGCGTGATGATTTTACCCGTATAGTCGAGAACTTCCACCCCGGCAGGGGCAGTCTCGCTGAATCCGGCGCACAGGCCGTTTTCACACAGCAGATAGCCCTCGCGGACGCGGAGTGTGTCCGGGGCGGGGGTGTCGAGGAAGGTGCCTTTCAGGGTGAAAGTGTTCATATAGTATACCTCTTTATATAGAGAATTGCTCTGTAGGGGCCGGGCATGCCCGGCCCGCAAGTTTACGGCAGATGTCTGCCCACCCGCGGGGCGTCGGGGACGCCGCCCCCTACAAAGCGGCGATTCCAGACTCTATTATAAACAATCTACCCCATCTGTTGCAAGTTTTTTATTTACTTTACGTCGCTAAAGCGGTATAATACTAATATCTATTGATGTTTGAAAGGAATAACGATTTGGAACGTAAACAACTCGCGCCCGGCGTTTGCATTACAACGCTGGATGCTTCTAAATTCAACCGCTGCCGCATCACGCTGCACCTGCGCTTTCCGGCAAAGCGGGAATCCGCCACCGACGCCGCGGTGCTGGCCCTTGTGCTGGAACGCGGCTACGCGGCCTGCCCCGATATGACCGCGCTGTCCCGCCGCCTGGCCGAGCTGATGCAAAGCCGCACGGAGGTTTTCAACCGGGTGCCGGATATGGTGCGCTTCCTGGCGGAACTCCCGGACTACGACCTGGAGCTGTATACCCACAAGAAGATGAAGAGCAATCCCCAGGTGGCCATGCAGTCCCTGCAACTGTGCCGCCCGGTGCTGGAGTTTGCCTCCATGCCCGTGTGGACCGATGACTTCGCCCCCCACGACGTGGGCCGCTATCCCAACGCCACGGGCCAGGTGTACGCCGCCCGGCGCCAGGTGCGCAACGGGGAGACCCATCCGCCGTATTATCTGTATCCCGCCGGCGCCCCGGTGTACGATCCCCGCTATCAGATGCCCGTGGAGGAGTGCGGCAACATGCTGGTGATGCTGGCCGCCGCCCAGGCCTTTGGGGCCTCCGAAGGTTTGGCCCGGGCCTACCGCCCCCTGTTGGACAAGTGGGTGGGTTATCTGGTAACCTATGGGGAGGACCCCGGCGAGCAGCTGTGTACCGACGACTTCGCCGGGCATCTGGCCCATAACGTGAACCTGGCGGCCAAGGCCATGGTGGGCGTGGCCTGCTACGGGCGGCTCACCGGCGACGCCTCCTGGGAGGACAAGGCCCGGGAGATGGCCGCGCGCTTCCTGGAGAAGGTGGGCGCGCAGGGCAACACGCCCCTGACCCTGGACGGCCAGGGCTGGAGCATGAAGTACAACCTGCTGTGGGACCGGGTGCTTCACCTGGGCCTGCTGCCGGATGGCTTCTATGACGCGGAGCTGAACAGCTACCTGCCCCGGATCAACGCCTACGGCCTGCCCCTGGATTCCCGGGCGGACTACACCAAGTCCGACTGGATCTGCTGGACCGCGGCCCTGACCCAGGACAAGGCTCTGCGCCAGGCGCTGCTCTCCCCCATTGCCCGGATGCTGCGGGAGACCACCTCCCGCGTGCCCTTCTCCGACTGGTATGACACCAAGACCGGCCGCTATCAGGCATTCATTGCCCGGAGCGTGCAGGGCGGCATTTACGCCCCCCTGCTGCGGGGCTAAACGATAAAGGAGGTATCCTGGATGGAAAAGCTACGCGTGTTTGCCTTTGCTGACGAGGCCAGCCCGGCCATTTCCGGGCAGATCGCCGCCATGGAGCGCAACGGGCTCCAGGGGCTGGAGATCCGCGGGGTGGACGGGGAGAACGTCTCCGACATCTCCCTGGACAAGGCCCGTGAGGTGCGCCGCCGCCTGGAGGACGCCGGGCTGACGGTATGGTCCGTGGGCTCGCCCATTGGCAAGATTGACCTGGAAAAGGACGACTTCGCCGCGCACCTGGACAAGCTCCGCCACACCCTCGATGTGGGCCGGGAGCTGGGCGCCAAGCACCTGCGGATGTTCTCCTTCTACATTCCCGCGGGCCGCACCCCGGAGAGCTGCCGCCAGCAGGTGGTGGATCAAATGGGGGAAATGCTCCGGGTGGGCGAGGGCAGCGGGCTGCTGTTCTGCCACGAGAATGAGAAGGGCATTTACGGGGACGTGGCCAGCCG
>ERZ779866.4193-NODE-4193-length-10960-cov-9.260156_pt1 | contig 10960 bp, 10 predicted proteins | sample MGYA00511248_ERZ779866 | MGnify/ENA primary metagenome ERZ779866 (study PRJEB29588, sample SAMEA2155758) | human gut metagenome | biome: human gut; feature: human-associated habitat; material: faeces | place: Denmark | collected 2008/2010 ... | reverse complement strand
AGGGTGATAATACCCTCCTGCTGGAGCAGAAGCAGAGCACGGCCCTCGTTGGTGGGGTCGTTGGGCACGCCGATCTGGGCGCCGTCGGGCAGGTCAGCCAGGGAGGCGGTGGTGCCGGCGTAGATGCCGAAGGGCTCGTAGTGGATCTCAGCCACACTCACCAGGTGGGTGCCCTGTTCCTCGTTGAAGTTGTTCAGGTAGGTGATGTGCTGGAAGTAGTTGGCGTCCACCTCGCCCTCTTCGGTGGCGGTGTTGGGCACGATGTAGTCGGTGAACTCCATGATCTTGAGGGTGATGCCCTGCTCAGCCAGGACTTCCTTGGCCACCTCCAGAATCATGGCATGGGGCGTGGGGGAGGCGGCCACGGTGATGGTGGTGCCCTCCAGGGAGCTGGACGCGGAGGGCTGGGCAGAGGAGGACTGGGGGGTGCCGGTGTCGCCGCCGGTGGAGGTGGGGCAGCCGGCCAGCAGACCCAGAGCCAGCACGCCGGTGAGGAGCAGAGAGGTGAGCTTCTTCATGATGTATTTCTCCTTTTCTGTTGGATTGATTAGGGTTATGTAAACTGTTCCGGGGTACCGCCGGAGCAGCCGACATCGGTTGAAGGCGATTTTTGCCGTTTTGGGTACAAAAAAACGCCCTTGATGCATCATCAAGGACGAGAGCCTTTGGCTTCGTGGTACCACCTTGCTTCACCCGTGCCTCACGGCAGGGGCCTTGGGGAGTGCGGGATCCAAAATCCGATACTCCTGCGCTGTGACGGGCGCCCCCGTCGCGGCCTCAAGGGTTTCCCCGTCGCCCGCGCAGCTCCGAGACCATGTTCGGCGGAACCTTCGGTGCCCGTTTTCAGCTGCCCGGGCTCTCTGTGACCTATCTTTCCGCGTACTCTTCTCTTCATTGCCTTTGGTAGAGCATATTCAGTTGGGTTGCATTTAGTTTAACCGATCAAAGCGCCGGTGTCAATACAGCACCCTGCACAGAGAAGGGGCAGACAAAGACGCCCGCTTTGTCTGCCCCGTGCATTTTCAGCCGATCCCGGCCTTGTCTGCCTTATGTCTTTTCGCCTTAGGCGTGGCCTTGGTAATCCGGTGATCCAGCCGGTTGGCCACCCGGGTGCCGATGGACTGGATGATCTGCACCAGGATAATCAGCAGGATCACCGTGACATAGAGGATCAGATCCATCCGCCGCTGATAGCCATTGTTGATGGCCAGGGTGCCCAGCCCGCCGCCGCCGATGGTGGCGGACATGGCGCCATAGCTGAGGATGGTGATGGTGGCGGTGGTGAGGCCGGTGATCAGAGAGGGCAGGGCCTCGGGAAGCATCACCTTGCGCACGATCTGGAAGGGGGTGCAGCCCATGGCCTTGGCCGCCTCGATGACGCCGGCGTCAGACTCCCGCAGGGAGCCCTCCACCAGCCGGGCCACAAAGGGGGCGGAGGCCACCACCAGGGGGATGATGGCCGCGTCTGTCCCGATGCTGGTGTGGAGAATCAGCCGGGACAGGGGAATCACCAGGATCATCAGGATCAGGAAGGGGATGGAACGCAGGATGTTGATGACGAAATTCAGCACGCGCATCAGCCCCCGGGGCAGGGGGCGAATCCCATCCGGCTCCCCGGTCACCAGAATGATGCCCAGGGGCAGGCCAATCACATAGGCAAAGACGGTGGCCAGCACGGTGGAGTAGACCGTCTCCCAAATGTTCTCCAGCAGGGCCGCCTGAAGATAGGCCAGCTGCTGGCTCACCGGCGTGTTGCCGAAAAAGGTCCCGAACAATTCATCCATGGTAGTCCCGCACCTCCTCCACCGTCACGTTGGGCTGGTTCTTGATGTAGCCCATAGCCCTGGCAATCTGCTCGGGGTCGTCAGGCAGGCCCAGCAGCATGGTGCCGAAGGCCTGGCCGTTGACGTTGCGGGTGTCCGCCCCCAGAATGTTGGCCTTTACCCCGCAGTCGATGGCCAGGGAGGCGATGAGGGGCTCGTAGGAGGAGCCGCCGTTGAAGGCGATGCGGATGACGTTGGCCGCGGGGAGCTGGTCGATGACCACCCCGTCGGGGTAGACCAGCCGGCGGCCCGCCTCCGTCTGGGGGTTGGAAAAGACCTGCTCCACCGTCCCCGTCTCCTGGAGCACCCCGTGGTCCAGGATGGCCACGTGGGAGCAGATCTCCTCCACCACCGCCATCTCGTGGGTGATGACCACCACGGTAATGCCCAGCCGCCGATTGATGTCCTTGATCAGGCGCAGGATATCCCGGGTGGTCTTGGGGTCCAGGGCGGAGGTGGCCTCGTCGCACAGCAGGATCTTGGGGTTGGAGGCCAGGGCCCGGGCGATGGCGATGCGCTGCTTCTGCCCGCCGGACAGCTGGGCGGGGTAGGCGTCCGCCTTGTCGGGCAGGCCCACAATGTCCAGGTACTCCAGCGCCCGCTTGCGGGCCTCGTCCTTCTTTACCCCGGCGATCTCCATGGGGAAGCAGATGTTCTTCAGGCAGGTGCGCTGCATGAGCAGGTTGAACTGCTGGAAAATCATAGCAATGGACCGGCGCTGGAGGATGAGCTCCTTCTCCGGCAGGGCGCACAGGTCCTTGCCGTCGATGAGCACCTGGCCCTGGGTGGGCCGCTCCAGCAGGTTGATGCACCGCACTAAGGTGGACTTGCCCGCGCCGGACATGCCTACAATGCCGAACACATCCCCGTCCTGGATGGTCAGGTTGATGTCGCTGAGCGCGCGCAGCTCCCTGTCTGCGGTGGGGAATACCTTGGAAACCTGTCTCAATTCAATCATAGGCGCACCTCTTTCACCGGATCGTTCCGACAGTGGGTCAATTTTATGCCAAATCCATGGCAGTGTCAAGCCCCGGAGGCTGCCCATGGGGAAAGCCCGCCGCGGGTTTTCCCCGCGGCGGGCTGCTCTGTCCTGTGTTTGGACGCCCCAGGGCCTCCTCAGGCCAGGGGCAGGCGCACCGCGATGGTGGTGCCGGATCCCACCACGCTGACCAAGGTGATTTTGCCGCCGTACAGGGCTACGATATGCTTGACGATGGCCAGGCCCAGGCCCGTTCCGCCCGCGGCCCGGCTGCGCCCCTTATCCACCCGGTAGAACCGCTCAAATACCCGGCTCTGGCTCTCCTGTGGAATGCCGATACCGGTGTCGGCCACGGTGAAGACTGCGTCTTTTCCCTCCCGGGCAAGAGTAACGGACACCCGGCCGCCGGGCTTGTTGTACTTGACGGCATTCTCCATCAGGTTCAACGCCACCTCCTTGAAACGGTCAGCACTGATGGCCCCATTCACTTCTGAACCTGACACCGAAAGCGCCACACCGGCCTGCTGGGCAACAGGCTCCAGGAATTTCTCAGTCTCCCGTGCCACCTCGGTCAGGTTGCACTGCTCTCCAGGCAGGGCCCCTGCAACTGTCTCAAGCTCTGTCACCTGGAGAATGTCGTCCACCAGCTTGGTCAGTCGGTCCACCTCTACCGAGATCATGGCCAAAAATCGCTTCTGATCCTCCGGGTCTTTCACCAGCCCCGAGGCCATCATATCCGTGAATCCCTTGATCGAAGTCAAGGGTGTCTTCAGTTCATGGGTCACATTAGCAGTGAACTCACTGCGGGCAGTCTGGAGGGTTTCATCCACCTGACGTACAGCTACCTCCGCCTCCTCCACCGGTTTGGCTGTGTCCACCGCCAGCTTCCGGGCCAAAACCAGGGCCAGGACCAGCGCGAGAATCCCAGCGATGACAAAGGCAACCACCCCCTGGAGCACCAGGGCGTTGACGGAGGAGACGGCCTCCGCCGCCCGGCCCACGATGCCGTCCGCGAACCGGTACGCCACATAGACCGTGGTGATCCCCGTGGTAGCCGACCGGCGCACGTCACTGCCCCAGCCCTCGGCCTGAGCCTGTTCCACCTCGGGCCGGCTGGAGTGGTCCTCCTCCGTGTCTGCGTCGGTGTCCCCGAGCACCGTTCCATCCGGAGCGATGAAGGTCAGGCGAAGCTCTGGTACCGACTGGTCAAACTGGGCCAGCAGGCTGTCTACATCTGTCCCGCCCTCTTCTGCGTCCATCAGGGAGAGCATCTGGGTTAGCGACTGCCTAGTGGCGGCCAGCTCTCGGTCCCGGAAGACCCAGATCCCCACCACTGTGGACACCACCACTGCGGCGGCGGCGATGAGAAAGATGTAAAGGGTCAGTTTGCGCTTCAACTCGGTCTCACCTCATGCCATTTTATAGCCGACGGAACGCACGGTGGTAATATAGCCCTCCCCCAGCTTCTGCCGGAGGGACTTGATGTGCATATCCACCGTCCGGGTCTCGCCCACGAAATTGTAGTCCCACACGGCCGCCAGGATTTCGTCCCGGGTCAGCACGGTGCCCCGGCGACTGACCAGCAGGCGCAATAGCTCGAACTCCTTATAGGTCAGGGAAATTTCCTCATCCCCCCGGCGCACCGTGCGGCCAGCGGGATCGATGACCAGGTCCTCATACACCAGCTGGGGATCTCGCTCCCCCATTCGCCGCAGCACGGCGTTGATGCGGGCCTGAAGCTCCATCACGCCGAAGGGCTTGGTGATATAGTCATCCGCCCCGGCGTCCAGGGCGGTCACTTTGTCCATCTCTGTCTGCCGGGCGGTGAGCATGATGATAGGCAACTTTGCGGTCATCGGATCCTGACGGAGCCTACGCACGATCTCCAGCCCGTCCATGCCGGGCAGCATCACGTCCAGCAGGGCGATATCGCCCCTCACCTCGTGGGCGAACAGCTCCTCGCCGCTCTCGTAGGCGCGGACCTGGTGGCCCATGGACTTGAAATAGTATTCCAGCATGGTGCGGATGGAGGCGTCGTCCTCCACAATGATAATCTTCAACGGCATGGGCCGTTCCTCCTTCCGGGGCTTTCGCGATCCCGCGCTCTGCTTTTCCCCATGCGGGCAGAGGGGTCACTGGAGCTGGCCGGTCACGCAGAAGATGGCCCAGTTGGCGATGTTCACCGCGTGGTCGGCAATGCGCTCCAGGTACTTGGCAATGATGATCAGGTCCACCGCCCGGCCAGTGTGGTCCTCCTGGTGGGTGATCCGCTCGGTCAGGTCGTGCTTGATCTTCACAAACAGCTCATCCACCACATCGTCCAGGTTGACCACCGCCTGGGCGGTGGTCTCGTCCCGGTCGGCATAGGCGGCGATGGCCTGGCGGACCATCAGCCCCGCCTGGCGGCTCATGATGGCCAGATCCTCGGGCACCTCCGGCTTCTTGCCGTCGGCGGCCATGAGGATGGATATCTCGGCGATGTTGGCGGCCTGGTCCCCGATGCGCTGCAGGTCGGTGACCATCTTCAGGGCGGCGGAGATGGTGCGCAGGTCCCGGGCCACCGGCTGCTGCCGCATGAGCAGGGACATGCAGCGGTTCTCAATATCCCGCTCCATCTGGTCCATGGATTCCGTCAGCTCCACAGCGGATTTGGCGCTCTCCTCACCCCCCTGAGACAGGGAGGAGGTCACCAGGTCAATGGCATCCTGGGCGGTGCCGGCCATGGCGGTCAGCTCACGGCTCAGCTCCAGCAGTTCCGCGTCAAAGGTTTTTCTCATCGTTCAACTCTCCTTCTCATTGGCCGATTAGCCGAACCGGCCGGTGATATATTCCTCCGTCCGCTTGTCCCGGGGCACAGAGAAAATCTGGTCCGTGTCGCCGTATTCAATCAGCTCACCCAGCAGGAAGAAAGCGCACTTGTCGGAAATACGGGTGGCCTGCTGCATATTGTGTGTCACGATGACAATGGTATAGGTCTTTTTCAGGTCTTCAATCAGCTCTTCAATCTTGGATGTGGAGATGGGGTCCAGGGCGGAGGTGGCCTCGTCCATGAGCAGGATGTCGGGCTCCACGGCCAGGGCCCGGGCAATGCACAGTCTCTGCTGCTGGCCGCCGGACAGACCCAGGGCGGACTTCTTCAGCCGGTCCTTCACCTCGTCCCAAATCGCTGCGCCCTGAAGGGAGCGCTCCACGATCTCGTCCAGCTTGGCCTTGTTCTTGATGCCGTGGGTACGGGGGCCGTAGGCGATGTTGTCGTAGATGGACATGGGGAAGGGATTGGGCTTCTGGAACACCATACCGATCTGCTTGCGCAGCCAGGTCACGTCCACCGAGGGGCCGTAGATATCTTGGCCCCGGTACTGCACCGAGCCGGTGATCTTCACGCCGGGGATCAGGTCGTTCATCCGGTCCAGCGTCTTCAGGAACGTGGACTTGCCGCAGCCAGAGGGGCCGATGAGAGCGGTGACCCGTTTTTCGGGAATGTCAATGCTTACATCTTTCAAAGCCTGCGCGGCACCGTACCAGAGGTCCAGGTGCTGGGCAGAGAGGATCGTCGTTTCATCCATGGTAAGGCTCTCTCCTTACTTTTTCTTTAATTTTTTGCCCACCAGATTGGCGGCCAGGTTGATGACCAGGGTGATGACAATGAGGACCACAGCCACAGAAAAAGCCAGGTCAAAGTCGGCCCGCACCTTGGCGTACACATAGAGGGCCACGCTCAGAGTGGAACCGGATGCGGAGAAAAAGCTCTCTACCCCGTTGCGGAAGAAGTCCTGCATTTGCATGCTCATGCCCACGGTGTAGAGCAGGACGGCGCTCTCGCCCACGATACGGCCGATAGCCAGGATACAGCCGGTGACGATACCGTCGATGGAAGAGGGGAGCACCACGGTGCGGATCATGTGCCACTTGCCGCTGCCCAGGCCCAGGGAGCCCTCCCGGTAGGACTGGGGCACCGTCTTCAGAGACTCCTGGGTGGTGCGGATGACGGTGGGCAGCACCATGATCACCAGAGTGAGGGCGCCGGCAATGAGGGTCTTGCCCAGCCGCAGGGACTCGGCGAAAATCAACACGCCCACCAAGGCGTAGATGATGGAGGGGATACCGGCCAGGGTCTCGGTGGCAAACTCGATGGCGGATACCAGCTTGTGGTTGGTGGCGTACTCCGTGAGGTAAATGGCGGCGCCTACGCCCAGGGGCAGCACCACGATGAGGGTGGCGATGATGACATAGAGGGTGTTCAGGATGGCAGGGCCGATGCCCTGGATATCTCTGACCACACTCTCCTCAGAGGTCAGAAACTCCCAAGTGAGATTGGGCAGTCCCCGGTACAGGATATAACCCAGCAGGAAGACAAGCAGGGCCACCACGATGGCGGCAGCAATATAGATGAGGGTGCGCATCCCCGTGTTGTAGGCTTTGCGTCTGGCGGACAGCCCCTGATTCATGGCCTGCTGCACGCAGGGGCTCTCATTGGTCTTTTTCATTGCACTTATCCCTCCTTATTCCGCTTGAGGAACACGTTCAGGATCACATTGATGCACATAATGAACAGGAACAGGACAAGACCAATGGAGAACAGGGCCTGGCGCTGCAGGCCGCTGGAGTAGGCCAGCTCCACCGCGATACCAGTGGTGAGGAAGCGGACGCTGGAAAGCAGATCGGGCATATTGGCCACATTGCCGGCCACCATCATGATGGCCATGGCCTCGCCGATGGCGCGGCCCACACCCAGCACCACAGCAGCGGCGATGCCGCTCTTGGCCGCCGGGGCGGAGACCCGGAAATAGGTCTCGATGTCGGTGGCCCCAAGGGCCAGGCTGGCCTCCTCATACTCCTTGGGGACCGCATTCAGGGCAGTCTCAGACACAGAGATGATGGAGGGCAGGATCATGATGGCCAGCACCACGATGGCGGCCAGCAGGCTCTCGCCAGCGGCGATGTTGAACGTCTCCCGGATGAGGGGGACCAGCACCATCAACCCCACCAGGCCGTAGACGATGGAGGGGATACCCGCCAGCAAGTCTACCACGGGGCGGACAACGTTGGCCACCTTCCGGGGGGCCACTTTGGAGAGGAATATGGCCATAAGGAACCCAATGGGCACGCCGATGACGATGGCCCCGGCGGTACCGTAGACAGAGGTGAGGATCATGGGCAGGATGCCGAACTTAGGCTCCTCTGCCGTGGAGGCCCACTCTGTGCCGAAGAGGAACTCCACCAGTCCGATTTCCCGGATGGCGGGGATGCCAGAGATGATCAGGTAGATGGTGATGACCAGCACAAAGGCGATGGCGATAAAGCCACAGATGAAGAAGATCAGTTTCATCGCCGACTCCAGCGGGCGCAGGCCCTTGACTTCGGCCTTTTTCTGAGGAGCCTTTCCCGCAGAAGCATTGCGCAAACTTTGTTCACTCATAAAAAACCAACTTTCTCTCTTAGAGATATATTATATACCAAAACAAGCCTCCCTGTAAAGGCGAGGCTTGTTTTGGACATAACACGTCAGGATGTAACTCAGGCGTTAGGGGACACGCAACCGGCGGCCTCGACCTCATCGGCAGCGTCGGCGCTCATGGCCCAGTCCAGGAAAGCCTGGGCGGCGGGGGACAGCTCAGTGCCCTCCACGGTGACCATGACGAAGGGCCGCTGGATCTCGTAGGTGCCGTCAGCCACGGTGGCCTCGGAGGGAGCCACGCCGTTGACCATCACGGCGGTCACACTGTCGTCCACAGCGGACAGGGAGGCGTAGCCGATGGCGTTGGGGTTGCCGGCCACGGAGCCGATGACCTCGCCGGTGGACTCGTACTCGTTGGTGTAGACACACTCGTCCTCCACGCCCACGATCTCCTCGAAGGCGCCGCGGGTGCCGGAGGCGGCATCACGGCCGATAACGGCGATGGGGGCGTCGGCGCCGCCCAGCTCGGACCAGTTGGTGATCTCGCCGGTGTAGATCTGGGCAATCTGCTCGATGGTCAGGTCGGTGACGGTGTTCTCGGGGTGGACCACGATGGCCACGCCGTCCAGGGCCACGATGTTCTCCACGGCGCCCTCAGCCTTCTCCTCGTCGGTCAGAGCGCGGGAGGACAGGCCGATGTCCACGGTGCCGGCCAGCACGTTGGTGATGCCGGAGCCGGATCCGGTGCCGGAGTAGTTCACGGTCACGTCGGGCTGGATGGTACCAAAGGACTCGATGAAAGCGGCCATCACGTCGTTCATGGAGGTGGAGCCGTCGGTGTTCACGGTGCCGGACAGCTCAGCAGCAGGGGTCTCGGTGTTCTCAGCGGTCTCGCTGGTGGCGGGCTCGCCGGAAGCGGGGGCCTGGCTCTCGTTGTCTGCGCTGTTGCTGCAGGCGGCCATGGAAGCCACCATGGCCAGAGCCATCATCAGAGCGATGATCTTCTTCATTTTTAAGTTCTCTCCATTTCCTTGTCGTTTGATTTTGATGGAAATATGTATCCTTATCCTCCTCGCCGGAGGACAGTTTGAGTGTACAAAAGAAATGTAAAGTATGCGCTCAGAACTTTGTAAAGTATTTGTAAAGTCCCCATCCCCCATCAGAATGTCTCCCAAATGTACAAATCAACCCGGTATTTTTAACATTTTCCCGTCCTTTTCACGTGAATGTGCTGCTTGGTCTTTGGACAAATTGAACGGGCGCTCCGTTCCGTCGTCATGCGAAAGCAGCATACTTTACAAAAGGATTCTCGGACTTTACATTTCTATTTTTTTCTCTCAGGGCCGCATTTTATCAGGATTATCCCGCAATTTTTCGCCTTCCTGAAATTCCCAAGGCAGTTCCTGTTGCCCTGGCAAATGATGTGTGATAGAATAAGCTGGTTAAAGGAGGGGACGGCCATGCGCCATCTGATTGATTTCGGGGACCTGGACCGCCAGGAGTGGGACGAGTTGTACACACGGGCAGACCAGATCATCAGCCGTCCGGAGGACTATCTGGATGCCTGTCACGGAAAGGTCTCCTGCAACCTATTTTACGAGCCCTCCACCCGCACCAATTTCTCCTTCCAGACCGCCATGCTCCGGCTGGGCGGCTCCGTGTTCGGCTTTGCCGACCCCAAATCCTCCTCGGTGTCCAAGGGGGAGACCTTAAAGGATACCATTAAAATGGTATCCGGCTATGCCGACGTCGTCGTCATGCGCACCCCCTGGGAGGGGGCGGCCAAGGCGGCCTCCCTCTATTCCGACGTGCCGGTGATCAACGCCGGGGACGGCGGACACATGCACCCCACCCAGACCATCACCGACCTGACCACCATTACCCGGTTACGGGGCGGTGTGGATGGGCTGTCCATCGGTCTATGCGGCGATCTGAAGAACGGCCGTACCGTTCACTCGCTCATCAAGGCGCTGGCAAAATTTAACGATATCCGCTTTTTCCTCATCGCTCCCCGGGCTCTGGCCATCCCGGAATACCTGCGCCAGTTCATGCGGGAGCACAGCATGCCCTTTGTGGAGGTCTCCGGGCTGGAGCCCGTCATCCCTCAGCTGGACGTGCTTTATATGACCCGCATCCAGCGGGAGCGCTTCACCGACCCCCAGGAGTATGAGCGCAACCGCGGCATCTACGTCCTCACCCGGGCCAAGCTGAATCGGGCCAGGGAAAACTTGCTGGTGATGCACCCGCTGCCCCGGGTGGATGAGATCAGTGTAGATGTGGACGACGATCCCCGTGCAGTTTATTTTCAACAAGCCCGGTTTGGCATGTTCGCCCGGATGGCTCTGCTGGCCGACCTGGCCAACCAGCCCCGGCTGGACCCGGGCGCGGTGGAGATCGGACACGGTCCCATCTGCCATAATCCCAACTGCATCACCCAGACAGAGCATTATCTGCCCCCTCTGGTGAAGCGCAGCGGCGGGATCGACTGCTGCGCCTTTTGCGACGCGCCCTTGTAACTTCTTGCTTTCAGAGATCTCGGGGATTTCCCCGGGAAAAGGGATTGACAACACTATAGGTTTATGCTATCATACTAGGGCTGACATTTGCGGAGTCACCCTTTGATGCGGGTGTAGTTCAATGGTAGAATCCCAGCCTTCCAAGCTGGTCGCGTGGGTTCGATTCCCATCACCCGCTCCATATGCGCCTGTAGCTCAGGTGGATAGAGCAACTGCCTTCTAAGCAGTGGGTCAGGGGTTCGAG
>ERZ779866.4190-NODE-4190-length-10964-cov-3.277477_pt1 | contig 10964 bp, 12 predicted proteins | sample MGYA00511248_ERZ779866 | MGnify/ENA primary metagenome ERZ779866 (study PRJEB29588, sample SAMEA2155758) | human gut metagenome | biome: human gut; feature: human-associated habitat; material: faeces | place: Denmark | collected 2008/2010 ... | reverse complement strand
AGATATATTATTATGTAGAAATATTTAATATGTTATATCTTTTTCCAATGAAACTTCAATCTGGCCAACTCTCTGTCATCGGCTGTGGATTTTATTTCATGAAGACTGTTTTCGCCGTTGTTTTGGCTTTCGATATAAACGCTTTCGCCGAGCAGAGCCTCTTTTTTAAAAGCAATTTCAATCTCCCGGGGCTGATGCATATTTCTGAATTCTTCGTTGACGGCTTCGCTGGCCCACAACAGATATACGGCATTGTTGACGTGATTGTTGATATCAATATCGTCAAAACGTATTTTGAATTCGGTTTTGCTTTCAACCGAAGAAATGTTCTCGATTTTGGGAAACTCGGTTTCAATGGCGCGCTCGGGAATAACCTGATATTCGGGAAGGTTGTCCCGCAGGGCAACGGGGCGTTTCTTGGCAAAGTTTATCAAAATCCATTGGCTTGAGGCCCGGATAATTTTGTTTCCGTTTTCGTCATAAACCAGAAAATCGCGATAGGCGCCCAGTTTTTTCTCTACGGCCGGCCACGATACCACGGTAATCTTTTGATGAAGTTTGGGGTAGGCGTTGATAATAATATGATAATTTGCGCCGACCCAAGCCAGTCCCCGCTCTTTGCAAAAATCCAGGCCCAGACCGATTTCGGCCGCATTGCTGTCGGCAATGTCCTGAAAAATATTCATCAGGGTTACCAGCCGCAGACAGCCGTGTTTATCACATTCATAGCTGCGGACGATATATTCTTTACGGGCTTTTTTGGGGGCCATTTTCCTGCTCCTTTTTTTCCTTGCGTAAATGGAGAAACATCTTAAATTTATTTTTGCACCGGCGGGAACTGATGGTGCGTTTTAGAAATCCCTCGCCGGAAGTGGGCTTTTGCTTTACTTCCGTAAAATAAGCATAACCGGCATTGTAACTTACTACCAGCCACAGGGACGGATTTTTCTTAACCAGTGTGCATTTGCCGTTTTCCAGACGGTAAATTTCGTTGTTTGACGGCGTATTATCAAGCAGTTTCATACCGATGAACTCCGAAAGTTCCCGAAAGTTGTCAATGACAAATACCGGGCAGTGGGTCGGAATAAACGTCGGCCGGCACAAGACGGAATTCAGATATTCGTAATCGCCCAGAAAACCGTGCCCGAACCCCTGCAATTCGGGTTCTTCGTCAACGCTGACGAATTTTATGTTATGAGAATTCAATTGTCCCTTCAGCGGGTTAAAAAAGGTTTTGGCGGTAACGATTCCGAAACTGTCGCGACTGCTGGCGTCAAAAGCCAGCGAAATGTGGTTATAGGTTCCGATAACGGCATAGTTGCTGTCAAGTTCCTTAATTTCGTCCCGGTCATGGGTATAAATGACCTTAATGCGTTCTCCGGCCAGCTGAGTAAAGGAAATGCCGTATTCGATAATTCTTTTCAGATAACTGTAAAAATCGGGATTTCCGAAGAAAACGACGTTTTTTTTCACTTTCAGCGCCGCCAGAAAGGCAATGATATACATTTCCGGGTGCGTGGGATATACCGGAATGAATATTTTGCCTTTGCGGGATTTTTTTATCAGCGAAACCAGTTTTTTGAACGTGCTGACCTCTTTTACCGCAAAACCGTCATCGGGAATGCCGTAAAAATCGGCCACGACAAAATCAATTTCCTGCCGGCGCTCTTTGATTCTTTTCAGATTCGTCGGCTTTCTGAAATAGGTGCTGGCGTCTATTTTCATGTCTCCGGTATGATAAACCGTAGCGGATGAAGATTGAATGATAAAGCCGAAACTGTCAAAACAGGTATGAGACGCCGCAACGACCTCGATTTCCAAAGAGCCGGTCTTAATGACGTCCCCGTCGTTGATGACCACGTAATCCGGGCGGCAAGGCCTGTCGATTCCAAACTGCTCGTACAGATCTTCCAGAATCATCCGCGTATATTTGCCGCCGTAAAGCGTCGGAAGCCGATAGCCGGCCTTAAGATAATGCGGGATTCCGTTCAAATGGTCGGGATGGGAATGGGTTAAAAAAACGGCTTCGGCCGTAACAAATTCTCTGCCCAGCAAATTCCTGATGTCAGGAACCGCAGCGTTGGAATTTGCCACGCCCAAAGCCTGATAATTGTCAAACTTACCGATATCGACAATAATCGTCGTCTGTCGCGGTTCGTTTTTTTCGTTGTATATGATATCTGTATATTGGTAACAATGCCCGCTGATCTGATCTATGTTATTGCCGCCCAGCGGCTGCCAATAAAATCCGGCGTTTTCCCAATATTCAGACATAAGTTTTTATAATGACCCGATAAAAAATAAATTTATTTATTTTTCATGCGCCATTCTGCAAGTTTTGCTTCTCTCCACTGATTAGCATCGGCATAAGCTCTTTTGGCGGCCTTGGTGTCTTTTTTTGCATATTTAGACGCAGATGTTTCAGCCTTTGCGGCCTTAACCTTATTTTGCTCTCCAAATAACGATTTATCAAGGTTATTTTGAGCTTGTTTAACAAGTTCATACGCGCTTACAATTTTTTTCTTGTACCTCAATGCCTTGGTCGGAACGCTGGAATGGTAAGCCATAGCAGCTTTAATCCAGTCCCGGTCATTGTTTTTATATAGCTTTTTCAAGAATTTTGCGGCATACTCCGCATTTTTCTGCGGATCAAAAGCATCTTCTACGCTTTTGAAAGCATCAGGGTGATAAGCCAGATTAATCTGCATACAACCGACATCTATGCTTTTAACGCCTTGCGCCTGCAGCTTTTTCACTTCTCGTACTGCTTCGGCTTTGGTGCTGAAATAGCGGCCCTTACCCTGCGCATTCACCGTCCACGGCCAAGCATTTTTCTGCTTTTTTTCGGCGTTCCAACGACCGGCTTCCACGCTGGAAATTGTTGTCAGCATATGTTTTTTGATCTGATATACTTTTTCCATTTTTTGAGTGGCATTAATACAAACCATGGAGTCATCAATGATTTCATTGTACGCCTTGGCTTGTACGGGCTGAACTAACATCAGCAATACTAAAAAAAACATTAAATTTTTTGATACGCTAAAACGCATCCCTCTGTTCCCTCAAAATGCCACAAACATCCCTTATGCAACAAATGTGCCAATTTCAGTTTGCTTAACGGCTGAATAAATTAAAGAATAAATTTTGAGGTTGGTTAACTTAAACTAAAACTCCAATATTGTTAAAACCACTAACAATCTTGTCATAAATTAAAACAAAGCTTTGGTACCTTTAATAAAATATAACTTCCAAAGCTAAAAACAAGAGGGGTTATAGCATAGTTATTTTTTAAAATCTAGTAAAAATTTGCCGAGTTCGACGACAGACTCGCAGATGTGAGCGCTAACTTTTTGAAAGTCAGCATTTTTTTTATACACATTTTCGTCCATATAAATGCTGCGGTTTATCTCCAGCTGCAAAGTGAAAATGTTTTTTCGCGGCTGACAGTAGTTAAAAGTGATAAACGCGCCGGCATACGGCCGGTTAAACTCGACCCGGTAATCGTCTTCGGCTAGCTTTTTGCCGAAAAACTCCGACATTGCCGGCGGACAGCTCTCGTCAAATAAAGTGCATACGCAGAATTCGACCGGTTTGGCTTCATTCATGATGTTGCAGATTTTGGACGGCATGGAATGGCAGTCAACCAACAGGCAATAGCCAAATTTCCGGTGGCATTTGTCGATAAGCTGTTTGAGCTTTTTGTGGTAAGGGTCATAAACGTTTTTAATCCGCTCCATGGCTTCCTTATATGAAATAAGTCCGTCATAAATCGGCTTGTTTTGCGAAACGATGCGGTGTATGACGCCGAGACCGACGCGGCATCTGCGGCTGCCGATCAGATCCTGCGGCTTTTTACGGTCAAAATACATGGTCTCGTCAATTTCGATTTTGTCGCGGTTAACGTCGACAAAAGTGCGGGGAATATTCATGGCAATCATCGGAATGCCTGCATCGCTGGCACCTTTGATGATTTCGTCGACAAAACAGTCTTCGGACGAGCGCAGTTCGTGTTCGCTCAAAGCGCTGTTGGCCAGAAATTCGGGCGGAAACGTTTTCCCGCTGTGGGGTGAAGACAAAACAATCGGATAAAGCGGTTCTTTGGTGTTATATTCCTCAAAGATCGGCAGTTTTTTATAGTTAACCTTAAAATCTATATGTTTTTCCGACACGATTCGTCAGCCCTTTCATAACTAATGGTGAGATTATAAACTAAAAATGCTTAACTATTTAATAATAAGCATTGTTTTTTTTACCCAAGATGTTCGGAGAAATAAAATGTCAAAATCATGGATTGTGCTGCTTCTGCTTTTGGTATTGGGAATTTTGGCTTTTATCGTCAGTGACAATCAGTCTAACCTGCATATGGAGTCTTCGGCAGCGGCGGAGATAAAATAAATTTTGCAAATATGAAAAAAACTCTTGCCAAATTAAAGCGGATAAGTTAAATAAATAATCACTTTAGTATGTTTGGGTGTGTAGCTCAGCGGGATGGCTAAGCAAAAACAACAATGGTTTGTTGTTTTTGTCTGCAACATCTTGAAGACCCTGGCGAGCAAGGGAAGTTGCACGACCGCGGCGAGGTTGGGTCCTCAAGGCACGTGCTCGGACGCATTATTGTGGTAAATTTATGGGTGTGTAGCTCAGCGGGAGAGCACTACGTTGACATCGTAGGGGTCACAAGTTCGATCCTTGTCATACCCACCAATAAAAAAACAGCCGGCCTTGTGTCGGCTGTTTTTTTATTGAAGAGTAATATGTACAAGGAGCGAACTTGTGAAACAAGTTCGGAGCGGATAGTTGCAGAAAGCTGACAGGTAAAAGATGTCCGATTTAGATTGACAGGTCAGAGCAACTATGTTACCGCAAAAAAGACAAAGTCTTATTATGCAATATTACTGTTATCTTTTCAGAATGTAATGCATAATGATTTTAGGTGATATTTAAAAATTTTATTAACTTAAATTCAAACATTATGAACACTCAGGAAAAGCTGGCCGTTATTGGGGCCGTAATTGATGCTGTGGCGCTGGAGCAAAACGAAAAGGTTGAATTTCTTCAAAGTTTGGTTCAAAAGTTCGAAGTGCCGCTATGGGATGTTTATCCGGCCTATAAGCGGCAGGTAAACAAATTTTTCCAAGAGACGGACGGTCTGTCGGACATTGCGGAGTCCGCAGCTCAACCGCAGAATACCGATGTTTCTGTCCCAATATCGGAAGATGTTCCGCGCAGTCGGAGCGTTAAGACTGGTAAACCGGTAAAATTGAATAAGAACGGCCAGCCGCGCAAACCGTATACGCGTCGCAAAAAAGATGAAAACACGGCGGCCGCCGCCTCGAAAGAAGATGTCGCCGCTGCGGAAAAAACTGTTGCTCTGGTGGTCGAAAATAGCCTTTCTGCGGAACGTGACTACCGGGTTTTGACCAGCAATCAGGATGATCTGGGATGGAAAGTACTGTATCAGAATCCCAATAATGCCAAAGGGCTTTTCATCAGTACTAAAGTATGCCCCGATTGTAAAGCTGTGGGCGTGGCGGTTCCTTATCCTAACGGCAGCAGTTGTTTTGCCGTGGCGCTTTTTGCCGAGACCAAGCTTCTTTCTTCAAAAGAGGCCGCCGCTCTTGCCAAAAAGTTGCCCAAGTTTCACGGAATGAATTGGGAGGTAATGACCGGAAAACATCAGGCTGCTTTAGACGCTGTCCGAACCCCCTTAAATCGGATTTTGGATCGGTTTCACGGAACGCCTGTCGGTGAAAAATACCTGACGCTTCCTTACGATGCCGCACAAAGCAGTCGCAAGGCACGTTTTGTCATTGAGCTGCCCGGTATTGTGTTTAACGGTGAGTGACTTTGCATTAATCTGAAAAAAAGCACCCGTAAGGGTGCTTTTTTGTTATGGCTGTTTGCTTTTAAGCAGCAAATGATATTGCCATAAAATAATAAACGCAGTTAAAGGAAGAAAAATTTCGCTGCTTTCTTCCAGCAGGGACCATATTTCAATCTGCTCTCTTGGCAGAGAAAGGCCGTCGTGGGCGTGACGCCAGTTGCCGGGAAAACGGTCTGCAAATTTGGCAAAAACCAGATCGCAGCACAAAACTGCCGTCGACCAGGTAACGGTATTCATCTTAAAAAATGAAGTAACCAGATGTTTGGTATATTTGACGGCTAAATAAATAACCATGCCGAATACCAGCAGCAGAACAATGCCAAATACGATTTTTTCATACAGCGGATTTTCCGGATTCAGAAAGAATTTTGACTTAAACGGCGTCGTATCGGTTGAAGACAAATGATGCTGGATTCCCGCTTCGCGCAACAAAGCGCAGACCGACAGCAGAAAATAAACCAACCAGTCCGTTTTGGCGCCTGCGCCCTTATAATCGCGGTAAAAATAAATCAGGCCGCACAACAAAACGGCATAACCGCAGTAGGTGGCGATGTCTATAATTTCGCCGTCTTCGGTAATGGCAAATTTTTGCTCGGGAAAAAACAGCAAAACAACCGCCAGAATTGCGCCCCAGGCAATCAGAAAAAACAACGGCGTAAACAAAGGGGATAAAAAGGCTTTTTTCATGTGATCTCACTTTTGTGAATAGTTATAATTTTTCCTTATACCCTATAAAATTTTATATCGCTAAATTTTTTTGAGCAAAAGTGGATAAAATGGTATGTTAAACATTTATTATCAAACTTGTTTTAATGGTAAATAGAATAACAAATCAGAGAGATTTAAATGAGAAAAGACTTTTACATTTTCCGTCACGGCGAAACGGATTACAATCTCGAAAAGCGCTGGCAGGGATGCGGGATAGATACTGATTTGAACGAAACCGGCATATGCCAGGCAAAGGCTTTGGTTGAAAAACTTGCTTCCAAGAATCTTGAGATTATATACAGCAGTGCCTTGAAAAGGGCGTTGAAAACCGCGGAAATCATAGCCGATTCTCTAAATTTGGAAGTTAAGGTAATCAAAGATCTGCGGGAAGGAAGCTTTGGCGAAAGCGAAGGTTTGCGTAAAGAAGAGGCGGCGCTCAAATATCCGGAAATATTCAATTTATGGTACGATGAAAAGGCCGATCATCTGGATGTGGCTTTTCCCGGCGGCGAAACCAAACGTCAGATGCAGCAGCGGATGCTCAGCGTTTTGGAAGGGCTTTTAAAAACCCGGGAGAGTGTCATCGGCATCGCTTCTCACGGCAGTTCCATCCGTTATTTGCTTCTCGGTTTTGGCAAGATTTTGGGGAGACTGACCAATACGGCATTGTTCCATGTTGTTTATGAAGACGGAGAATGGCGGGTGGAAGACGAATAGTCAGTCCTTCGTTTTGCCGACATCAACCCAATCCCGGGCCCGGGCGAGGAAAAACAATTCTTCCGGCTGCAGTTCTATTGCGGAGTTTGAACTGCCGCAGGCCGGAAAAACCGAAGCAAAGCGCCGCAGGGACAAATCGACGTAAACCTTAATGTCCGGATTTTTCAAACCAAAAGGACAGATGCCGCCGATTGCGTGCCCGGTATATTCCAGAGCTTCTTCTGCCGTCAGCATTTTGGCTTTGCAGCCGAACCTGCTTTTATATTTGTGATTGTCTATTTTGACGTCTCCGGCGCAGACAATCAGAACAACGTCGTTTTCAGTTCGGAAAGACAGTGTTTTGGCAATTCTGGCCGGAGCGCAGCCAAGCGCCTGTGCCGCCAGTTCAACCGTAGCCGAAGATACCGGAAACTCCATAATCTTGTCCGCAAGTCCCAACGACCGAAAATAGGCGCGAACGGCATCAATGGACATTGCTGTTTCCTCCTTTGAATGTTATTATAAAAAGAGCCGATTTAAGAATAATCGGCTCTTGGATAATTTTAGCAGATATGCTCAAATTCTTGTTTAAGATCGCGGTTGAACATTGCCTTGATTGTCGATTTGATGTCCGCCTTCTCATAAATAACCTTATATAATGCTTGGCAAATCGGCATATCAATTCCTTCCTTGTCTGCAATAAGCTTGACTGCTTTCAGTGTCGGAACGCCCTCGGCCAGTTTGCCGAAAGCTTCGCCGCGGGCAAACATTTCGCCGTAAGTGCGGTTATGGCTGTGCTTGGAGAACAACGTTGCCTCATAATCGCCGAGATGCGCCAAACCATATGCCGTATGCGGATTCCCGTGAAAATGAGCGATAAAACGTCCGACTTCAATCGGTGCGCGAGCCATTAAAGCACCTTTCAGGCCGTACCATTCCAAACCGTCCAAAATTCCGGCCGCCAGTCCGATAACGTTTTTGAGCGCTGCGCCGATTTGGTTGCCGATCAAGTCTGAACCGTAATAAAAACGAATAAGGTCGCTTTGCAAAAGCCTGATCAGATAATCTTTGGTTTGCTCGTCATAACTGTCGACAACGGCGCAGGACGGTACGCCTTTCATATAGTCCTGAACATGACCCGGGCCGGCCAGAACCGCGATATGAATGTCTTGTTTGATTTCTTCTTTCATAATGTCGTGCATGATTGCCGCGCCGGGTTCTTCCAACCCTTTCATTGCCAGCAGAAAGGTTTTGCCTTTGAGGTCATAGCCGTTAAGCTGCCGGCACAGGCCGCGAAAATATTGACAGCCGATGGAAACGATTATGGTATCGTTTTTTAAAACTTCTTCAATATTGTCAAACAAAACCATATTGTCGCTCAGGGACAGATACTGGTTTTTGCGCGTATCGCGGAGTTCAATAAAGTTCGGCGATGTCGGAATGTCATACATATCAGTGCCGCTGATATTTTCTTTGCAGTAGTTGGCGGCATACCAGCCCAAAAAAGTTCCCCAGCGGCCGCAGCCGATTAATGAAATTCTCTTCATCAACGTTTTCCTTGTATAGTTATCAGTAATAATCTAGCAATATCTCAAAAGTATCGGAAGTGCAATCTCGTTTTATAAAGATTTAACAGTTTAGGACGGATAAAAAAATACCGCTGGAACGGCAGCGGCAAAAACAAAATCTACAATGCGTCTTTCTTCACGCGCTGACGGGTAACAATGGCATTGATGTGATCAAATTCTTCAAAAGAATGATAAGCGTAATCATGACTCTTTTTGTCACAGTCATAAAAGACTTTGTTCGCCAGATTGTCAATCGCGCTGTCAATGCGGCGAAATGCGGCGTTATAGTCGGAATTGAAATTGTTTTTGACTTTCTTTTTGACAATCTGATGATAGGCCGAAATAACCTTGGCTGTCTCATCAGCGGAATTTGCATAACCTTTTTCCTCAAAGTCACGCATTATTTGAGCTGTAGTTTGATAAAAGCACTTATTGGTCAAAATGCTTTTTTGCTTTTTATTGTTACTATCAATTATCATCGATATAACCCAATATTTATTCCGTAACAATTATGTAACATACAATTTCGGAATTTGCAATATCAAATACGCAATTTTTAACTGTCGTTAATCTTAGCAGAAAAGGATTAAGAGAGAGTTAATGCGCATATTGACGCCGGGCATAAAAAAAGAGCCTTGCGGCTCTTTTTTTATCCGACGTTTCCGAACGGGTTGATGTCTTTTTCTTTCTCTTCCTGCGTTTTTCTCAGGTCAAACCAGTCAAGGATAACCGTGGAAACGTAAATGGAAGAGTATGTTCCGATCAGTATGCCCCAAACCAGCGTGAACGAAAAACTGCGCAAAGCGTCGCCGCCCCATATCAGCAGAGCGATGGAAGCCAGAAGCGTTGTCAGACCGGTGAGCAATGTTCTTGAGAAAATGTCGTTGATGCTTTTGTTCAGCAAATCAACCTGCGGCATCGTTTTGTATTTTCTCAAATTCTCGCGAATACGGTCATAGGTGACCACCGTGTCGTTAACCGAGTAACCGGCCAGTGTCAGAATGGCGGCAACCGTTGTCAGGCTGAAGTCGATCTGAAACAGGGACAGCAATCCGACGGTTACCAGAATGTCGTGAACCAGGCCGATCATGGCGCCGATTGCAAACTGCCATTCAAAACGGAACCAGATATAAAGGGAAATGCCCACAATCGCAATGAGCGAAGCCAGCACGCCGTCTCTTTTCAACTCGTCGCCGACTTGAGGACCGACCAGCTCAACTTTGCGGATTTCGACGTCGTTTCCCAAGATTTTCTTGATTTCGTTTACGGCCTTCATCTGCTCTTTTTCATCAAGCATCTGCGCCTGTGCGCGGATCATGACTTCTTGCCCGGTTTCGCCGATGGTCTGGATATTGATCTCGCCGATGTCCAGATGAGCCAGTTCCGATCTCAGCTTATCCAGATCAATTACCTGCTCGTCTTTGATTTCCATCAAAATACCGCCGGAAAAGTCAATGCCGTAGTTAAAGCTCTTTACGGCAATGCAGACAATGGCCAGCACAATGCTCAGTCCGGAAATCAAATACGTGAATTTGCGGGCGCCCATAAAGTTAATGTTCGTATCTTTTGTAATCCAACTAAAAAGTTTCATAGTTTTTATTCCTTAATTTTAGATTGGCAGTTTGGTCGGTTTGTAACGCGCAATCCAAGTCGCGATAATAACTCTCGTAACCGTAACCGAAGTGAACATTGAGGTCAGGATACCGATGGTCAGGGTTACGGCAAATCCTCTTACCGGGCCGGTGCCGAAATAAAACAGCACAAATGCGGCAACCAGCGTCGTGAGGTTGGAGTCCAAAATCGTCGCCCAGGCTTCGCGGAAGCCGGCTTCGGCCGCGTCTTTGGTAGAACGTCCGGCTTTGACTTCTTCGCGCATACGTTCAAAAATCAGCACGTTGGCGTCAACTGCCATGCCGACCGTCAGAATAACACCGGCAATACCGGGCAGGGTGAGGGTTGCGCCCATCAGGCTCAAAATGCCGAGCAGCAGAAACAGGTTCATAAAGACGGCAACCGTCGTGAAGATGCCGAACAAACCATAGGCCGCAATCATAAAGATAATTACGGCGGCCAGACCGATGACGATGGCGCCGCGGCCCATGTTGATG
>ERZ779866.4189-NODE-4189-length-10971-cov-9.894925_pt1 | contig 10971 bp, 10 predicted proteins | sample MGYA00511248_ERZ779866 | MGnify/ENA primary metagenome ERZ779866 (study PRJEB29588, sample SAMEA2155758) | human gut metagenome | biome: human gut; feature: human-associated habitat; material: faeces | place: Denmark | collected 2008/2010 ... | reverse complement strand
GGTACTCAGGCCCAGCTGGTGGTGACCGACGAGTCGGGAGAGGTGACGGGTACCCTGGACATTGGCGAGCAGGTGCTCTCGCTGTCCGCGGCGGGGCGGTATATCGCCGTGCTGTATACGGATTCGCTGGTGGTCTATAATCCGGACCTTCAGGCATATGCAACATTGGAGGGCACGGACGCGGCCAAGGAGGCGCTGGTGCGCCAGAACGGCTCTGCGGGCGGACGGTACCGCCATGCTCATCGGTGCGAAAACCGCCCGGCTCTACATCCCGGGCTGAATAAGAAACCCTTTTCAGTGATTCCATATGGAGGTTCCCATGGCTTATCTGGTATTTGATATCGCAATTGTGGCAATTCTGATCCTCTTCGCCTGGCGGGGGGCGTCCAGAGGCTTTGTGCTCTCCCTGTGCGGCCTGCTGGCTGTCATCGTGGCCTTTGTGGGCGCCAGCTTCCTGGCCAACCTGCTGGCGCCCAAGGTGGGCGCCGCCCTGGAGCCCCAGTTCGCCCAGATCATTGAGGAGAAGCTGGAGGAGCAGTTCCAGCAGTCCGACCCGGCGGGAGACGCCGCCGCCGGCCTGACAGAAGGGGAGGACTACCCCCTGCAGGACGTGCTGTCCGTACTCCGTGACATGGGACTGTATGAGGAGCTGGTGAACACTATTGACCAGGCGGTCCAGGACGGCATGACCGCCGTAGCCGCCAACGCGGCAGCGGCCGTGGCCGCCGCCATCGCCCAGTCGGTGGCCTATTCGGTGATTTTCACCGTGGCCTTTGCGCTGATTCTGATTGCGTGGAAGGTGTTCTCCCATGCGGTGGACCTGGTGGCAAAGCTGCCCGGTCTGAACTTCCTCAACAAGACCGGCGGTGCGGCCATGGGCCTCATCAAGGGCGTGCTGATTCTCTTCCTGGTGGCCTGGCTCATCCAGTACTCCGGCAAGCTCATCCCGGAGGAGACCGTCCAGCAGACCCATCTGCTCAAGTTCTTCATGACCACCAATCCCATGCCCCTGCTCCAGGAGCTGTAACAGAGCATTTCCCGCCATTCCACACAAATGAAGGTGTTAAAGATGAATGTGCCCAATTTTCTCTCCCTGCTCCGGCTGGCTATGGTGCCGGTCTTTGCAGTGGTGTTCTTCCAGCCCATCCCCACGGCGCGGTACTGGGCGGTGGGGGTGTACGCCCTGGCCTTTGTCACCGACATCGCCGACGGATACATCGCCCGCCACTTCAACCAGATTACCCGGCTGGGGCGGATTCTGGACCCGCTGGCGGACAAGCTGATGACCTTTACGGTTATTGTCTGCATCACGGCGGCGGGCATCATCCCCATCTGGGCGGTGGTCATCTTCTTCTGCAAGGAGGCGGCCATGGGCCTGGGCGCCCTGTCCATGCTCCACAAGATTGATGACGTCATCCCCTCCAACTGGCTGGGCAAAATCTCCACCTTCGTGTTCTTTGTGGTGTGCGCCGCTCTGGTGCTCTTCCCCCAGATTCCCCGCAGCTGGGCCACCGGCATGATCTCCTTCGCTCTGGCCCTGACCATTCTGGCCTTCCTCTACTACCTGTGGCTGTACATGAGCGTGCTGGGCAAGAAAAAATAAGCCCATCCTCCAAAAGACGGAAAAAAGAAAAACCGAGTAAATTACCAGAAATTCATACCCAGTTCACAATTTCGCACTAGAATTTTTTCTCCGGGGCATACCAGTGCCCCAAGGGGAGAAAATCTCCCCCTTAAAGGAGCTGAACAATATGCAACCTACACTCTGTTCCAGATGTCATAAGAATGTGGCTGTTATTTTTATCCAGAAGATTGAGGGCGGCGAGACCAAGAGCGAGGGCCTGTGCCTCAAGTGTGCCCGGGAGCTGGGCATCAAGCCCGTTGAGGACATGATGAAGAAGATGGGCATCACCGACGAGGACCTGGACGGCCTGACCAACGAGATGCTCTCCGCCTTCGGCGGCGCCGAGGGTATGGAGGGGCTGGTGCCTCAGAGCGACGAGCCCGACAGCGACGAGGACGACGAGGGCCGCACGGCCACCTTCCCCTTCCTCAACAAGCTCTTCGGCGGTAGCCAGGGCGGTGACAGCCAGCCCAGGGAGGAGTCCCGTCCCCGGGAGGAGAAGAACAACGGCAAGGAGCGTGCCCCCAAGCGGAAGTTTTTGGAGAACTACTGTATCTCTCTCACCCGGAAAGCCGCCGAGGGCAAGCTGGACCACATTGTGGGCCGGAACAACGAGATCGAGCGCACCATCCAGATCCTCAACCGCCGGCAGAAGAACAACCCCTGCCTGATCGGTGAGCCTGGCGTGGGCAAGACCGCCATCGCCGAGGGCCTAGCCCAGCGGATCGCCAAGGGTGACGTGCCCTTCAAACTGCGGGAGAAAGAAGTGTTTCTGCTGGATCTCACCGCTCTGGTGGCCGGTACCCAGTTCCGTGGCCAGTTTGAAAGCCGTATGAAGGGCCTCATCGAGGAGATCCGCAAGTGCGGCAATATCATCCTGGTGATCGACGAGGTCCACAATATCGTGGGGGCCGGTGACGCCGAGGGCAGCATGAACGCCGCCAATATTCTCAAGCCCGCCCTCAGCCGCGGAGAGATCCAAGTCATTGGCGCCACTACCTTTACCGAATATCGCAAGCACATTGAAAAGGACACCGCTCTGGAGCGTCGCTTCCAGCCGGTGACGGTGAATGAGCCTAACCTGCAGGATACCATGGAGATCCTCCGGGGCATTGCCCATTATTATGAGAGCTATCACGGCGTGAAGATCCCTGAGGGGATTCTGCGCCAGGCGGTGCTTCTCAGTGAGCGGTATATCACCGACCGCTTCCTCCCCGATAAGGCTATCGACCTCATCGACGAGGCCTGTTCCGACATGAACCTGAAGGACCCGGACATCAATCGCCGTCAGGAGGTTCTCCGGGAGATCCAGGATTGCAGCAAGGAGCGGGAGATGCTGGAGGGGGCAGAGGAGCCCAACTTTGAGCGCATGGCGGAGCTCAAGAGCAAGGAGATCCAGCTCCAGAGCGAGCTGGACCAGCTCACCGCCAAGGGTGAGCCTCAGCTCACCATGGACAATCTGGCCCGGGTCATCGAGCTGTGGACTAAGATCCCCGCCAGCAAGATCCGGGAGGAGGAGTTCAAGCGGCTCAGCGAGCTGGATCAGCGGCTGAAGAAAAAGATCATTGGTCAGGATCAGGCCATCGACGCTGTGGCCGCTGCCATCCGCCGCAACCGGGTGGGGATCTCTCCCAAGCACAAGCCTGTGAGCTTCATCTTTGTAGGTTCCACCGGCGTAGGTAAGACGGAGCTGGTCAAGCAGCTGGCCGATGACCTATTCAACGCCCCGGAGAGTCTCATCCGCCTGGATATGTCCGAGTTCATGGAAAAGCACTCGGTCTCCCGGATCATCGGTTCTCCTCCGGGCTATGTGGGCTATGACGAGGCGGGCCAGCTGACGGAGAAAATCCGCCGCAAGCCTTACAGCGTCATTCTCTTCGATGAGATCGAGAAGGCCCATCCCGACGTTCTCAACGTGCTGCTCCAGATCCTGGACGACGGCCAGATCACCGATGCCCATGGCCGGAAGGTGAACTTTGAGAACACTGTCATCGTCATGACCTCCAATGCCGGCAGCGACCGGAAGGAGGGCTCCGTGGGCTTCAACAAGACGGTAAACGAGCAGGGGAAAGACCGGGCTATGAAGGCCCTGCAGCAGTTCCTGCGTCCGGAGTTTATCAACCGCGTGGACGAGATCGTCTACTTCAACAAGCTCACCGAGGAGAATTTCCTGCCCATTGCCCGGCTGATGCTGGATGAGCTGAAAGGCAGCCTCAAGGAGAAGGGCCTCACCTTCACTTATGACGATGCACTGGTAAGCTACCTGGTGAAGAAATCCTACTCCGCCACCTATGGCGCCCGGAACCTCCGCCGCACCATCCAGAAAGAGGTGGAGGATGTGCTGGCCTCTGCCATTATCGACAGCTATGACCACCCCATCACCCAGATCTCCGCCACGGCGGAGGATGATAAGGTGGTCCTGCACACCCTGTAACGATATCGTTCCCACAGGAAAGCGAAACGGAGTTTCGCGCAAAAGTTTCTTTTGATGCTTTTCTTTTCAAAGAAAAACATGTATACTGACAGGTGAGAGGAGGGGGGACTATGCTGTTTCGTAAGGACATCGAGCCGCGGTGCGCCTACTGCGCCAAGGGCAATGTGATCAACGACCGGGAGGTGGCCTGCCCCAGGCGGGGTGTGGTGGCTGCGGAGTACCACTGTATGTGGTTTAAGTACGATCCCTTCAAGCGGGAGCCCCCTCGTCCGGTGAAGCTGGAAACCTCCAAGCTGAAGGAGGAAGATTTTCAAATCTGAAAAAGGAGGGGACCCTATGCGGAAGAAGGAGCCTCAGACCGCCCGATTTATCGTGGTAGCCACGCAATACAAACCGTCTTTTTCTGACGGTTTGACGGACCCCATGCCCCGCAGTTCCATTTCGCCATTTATGCCGGACCGCGACCAGTTTACTCAGGTCCTGCTGCGGTTTGAGACGCCGCGGGAGGACTATCACCCGGACGACAACGACCTGCGCCTGACCTGCTCTTCGCAGCTCCATGCCTCCCTGAAGAAGGGAATGCGGGGCGTGGGCACCTGGCAGGGCAAGGAGCTCCTGGCCTTCACGCCGGATGATCCCCAGTGACCGATTTTGAAAAAATACCCGCCGCGACGAAAACGCGGCGGGTATTTTTACGGAAATCAGGGAGAAAATGTAAAATAGCCCTTGCCTTTTGCACCGGCATTTTATATAATAAAACTCGCCACTTTTTAGACAAAATTTCTAACAAACAAAGGAGTGTGAAACATGGCCGAGGAAAATAAGACCCCCCTTACCGAGGAGGCCGAGAGCAAAAACTTCATTCATCAGTTCATCGACGAGGACATCGCAGAGGGTGGTCAGTTCCAGGGCATGACCGTCCACACCCGTTTCCCGCCGGAGCCCAATGGCTACCTGCATATTGGCCACTGCAAGGCCCTGTGCATCGACTTCGGTACCGCCGAGAAGTATGGCGGACTGTGCAACCTCCGTATGGACGACACCAACCCCACCAAGGAGGATGTGGAGTATGTGGAGGCCATCAAGGAGGATATCCACTGGCTGGGCTTTGACTGGGGCGACCGCTTCTTCTATGCGTCCGACTACTTTGAGAAGATGTACGAGTGTGCGGTGTCCCTCATCAAGAAGGGCCTGGCCTATGTCTGCGAGCTGACCCCGGAGCAGATGAAGGAGATGCGGGGCGACGTGAACTGTCCCGCTCAGTGCCCCTACCGGGATCGTCCCGTGGAGGAGAGCCTGGACCTCTTTGCCCGGATGCGCGCCGGCGAGTTCCCGGATGGCGCTATGACCCTGCGGGCTAAGATCGACCCTGCTTCCGGCAACTTCAATATGCGTGACCCGGTGATCTACCGCATCAACCACATGCACCATCACCGCCAGGGGGACAAGTGGTGCATCTACCCGATGTACGACTTTGCCCATCCCATCGAGGACGCCCTGGAGGGTATTACCCACAGCCTTTGTTCCTTGGAGTTTGAGGCCCACCGTCCCCTGTATAACTGGGTGGTGGAGAACTGCGATCTGCCGGCCAAGCCCCGCCAGATCGAGTTTGCCCGCCTGGGTATCGACCACACGGTCATGAGCAAGCGCAAGCTCCGGGCTCTGGTGGAGGGCGGCAAGGTTTCCGGCTGGGATGATCCCCGGATGCCTACTCTCTGCGGTCTCCGCCGCCGGGGCTATACCCCTGCCTCCATCCGGAACTTCTGCGAGCGCATTGGTGTGGCCAAGGCTGCCAGCACCGTGGAGTACAGCTTCCTGGAGCACTGCCTCCGGGAGGACCTCAACGAGACCGCTCAGCGGGTCATGGCGGTGATCCGTCCGGTGAAGCTGGTCATCACCAACTATCCCGAGGGGCAGAGTGAGACCTTTGAGGTGGAGAACAACCCCAACCGGCCTGAGGATGGTATGCGCACCATCACCTTCTCCCGGGAACTGTATGTGGAGGAGGAGGACTTCCTGGAGGTGCCGGTTCCCAAGTACAAGCGTCTCTATCCTGACGGTCCTGAGTGCCGCCTGAAGGGCGCCTACCTCATTACCTGCACCGGCTGCAAAAAGAACGACGACGGCACCATCGCTGAGATCTATGCTACCTACGATCCCGACAGCCGGGGCGGCAATCCTGCCGACGGCCGGAAGGTGAAGGGCGCTACCATCCACTGGGTGGACGCCGCTACCGCTGTGGAGGCGGAGTGCCGGCTGTACGACAATCTGTTCAGCGATGCTGCTCCTGATGCTGCCGACAAGAATTTCCTGGACTGCCTGAACCCCGATTCTCTGGAGGTGGTCACCGGCTGCAAGGTGGAGGCTGGGCTGAAGGATGCGGTGGCTCCTGCCAGCTTCCAGTTCATGCGGGTAGGTTACTTCTGCCTGGATAACAAGGATTCCCGGCCGGGCCATCTGGTGTTTAACCGCAGTGTCAGCCTGAAGGATAGCTTTAAAAAGTGATCGTTTTTGCGATTTGAGAAAACAGAACTGGGACGGAAGATTTCTTCCGTCCCAGTTTGTTTGTCAGATCAGTTCTGTGTGCAGAGCAAAGAAAGAAGGACAGCTCCCCCTTTTAGACTGCGGGGAGCTGTCCTTTTGCTATTTTGAAAATTTAACGATCCCGGTAGAGGGGGTACTTGATGGTGATCTCAGCCACCTTGGCGCGGGCTTCCTTTACACCAGCCTCGCGCTGGTTGACCAGCATGTCGATGCACTCGGCAATGGTCTCCATGTCCTCGGGCTGCAGGCCGCGGGCAGACACAGCAGCAGTGCCCAGACGGATGCCGTTGGGGTGGTTGGCACCGGCGGTATCGTAGGGGATGGAGTTCTTGTTGCAGGTGATGTTGGCGCTGTCCATCAGCTCCTCACACTCCTGGCCGCTGATACCCTTGCTGCGCAGATCCACCAGCATCAGGTGGTTGTCAGTACCACCGGAGACCAGATTGAAGCCGCGGGCCACCAGAGCCTTGGCCAGAGCCTGGCTGTTGGCCAGTACCAGCTTCTGATACTCAACAAAGGAGGGATCCAGAGCCTCCTTGAAGGCTACGGCCTTGGCAGCGATGATGTGCATCAGGGGGCCGCCCTGGACGCCGGGGAACACCCACTTGTTGAGCTTGTGCTCCTCAGCAAACTCCTTGGTGGAGAGGATCAGGCCGCCGCGGGGGCCACGCAGGGTCTTGTGAGTGGTGGAAGTAGCCACATCCACCCAGGGGAAGGGACTGGGATGGAGGCCAGCAGCTACCAGACCAGCGATGTGAGCGATATCGCTCATGAGGTAAGCGCCGCACTTGTCGGCGATCTCACGGAAGCGCTTAAAATCGATGATACGGGGATAAGCGGAGGCGCCGCAGATGATCAGCTTGGGCTTGTGCTCCATAGCCAGACGCTCCACCTCGTCGTAGTCAATGTAACCCTGCTCATTGACGCCGTAGCCGACGATGTTGAAGAGATGGCCGGAGAAGTTGACGGGGCTGCCGTGGGTCAGGTGACCGCCGTGGGCCAGCTTCATGCCCATCACGGTATCGCCGGGCTCGCACAGGGCCAGCTCCACGGCCATGTTGGCCTGGGCGCCGGAATGGGGCTGAACGTTGGCGTAGGTGCAGCCAAAGATCTTCTTGGCACGATCGATAGCGATGCTCTCCACCACGTCCACGTATTCACAGCCACCGTAATAACGGTTACCGGGATAACCTTCTGCGTACTTGTTGGTCAGGGGGTTGCCGGCAGCCAGCTGAACAGCGCGGCTGGTAAAGTTTTCTGAAGCAATGAGTTCGATATGGCTCTCCTGACGGTCTACCTCGGCCTGAATGGCACTGGCGACTTCAGGGTCTACATGGTTGATGACTTCCACTCCGTATGTCATTTCAATCGTCTCCTTTTTCTCGGCATAATTGCCGATTTTTTTCTATTATATCACACGATATTGTAAAATGCTTTATCAATTTTTGACAATTTAATAAAAAAATGTCGTTCGAATGCGGACAATATGGACAATTTGTACCAGGTGAACAGATTCTCCATGGCCAGGCTGAAAAATCCTTTTGTCTGAGAAAAGCAGAAAAAACAGAGAAGTTTTGTCATTGTATGTTTCAAAAATGTCAGACAACCTGTGCTGGAGGATAAAACCAGTTGGCCGGGGACATACTTTGCCTGAGGCGGTGCGAGGAAAGCATCCTCGTAAGCCGCCATGAAAAGGCAAGGAGTTGGGTACATGCAGGGGAAAGTGGAAGTCAGCGGAGTAAACACGGCGCGGCTGAAGGTGCTCAACAATGAGCAGACCATGGAACTGCTGCGGCGGACCAAAGCAGGTGACAAAAAAGCGCGGGAGGAGCTGATCAATGGTAACCTCCGGCTGGTACTGTCAGTGATCCAGAAATTCAGCAGCCGGGGAGAGAACCCTGACGATCTGTTTCAGGTGGGGTGTGTGGGGCTCATTAAGGCCATCGATGGTTTTGACCTCAGCCAGCCAGTCCGTTTTTCCACATATGGTGTGCCTATGATCATCGGGGAGATCCGACGCTATCTGAGAGACAACAGTGCTGTGCGGGTGAGCCGCAGTCTGCGGGATACTGCGTACCGGGTGATGCAGGCCCGGGAGCGACTGATGGCCGGGAGCCAGCGGGAACCTACAGTGGAACAGCTGGCGGAAACGCTGGGCATATCCCGGGAGGAAGTCGTCTTTGCCATGGATGCGGTAACGGAGCCGGTAAGTCTTTTTGAGCCGCTGTACTCCGACAGCGGGGATACCGTGTGCGTTATGGACCAGGTACGGGACAAGAAAAATACGGATGAGCAGTGGTTGGAACAGATCGCCCTGAAGGATGCACTGGACCGCCTGGGGGAGCGGGAGCGGCATATCCTGGCGCTGCGGTTTTATGAAGGAAAGACACAGATGGAGGTGTCGGCGGAAGTAGGGATTTCTCAGGCCCAGGTGAGCCGACTGGAGAAAAACGCTCTGCGCACCATTCGGAAAAATATCTGATATTTTTCTTTTTCGCATAGGACAATCCGCCCGGAGCATACCATCCCATAAGAGGGGGGATGGAGATGCAGTGCAGAATGGTGGAACTGCGGTACAAAGAGGTCATCAACATTTGTGACGGCTGCCGTTTGGGGTTTGTAGGCGACGTAGAGGTGCTGATCCCGGAGGGACGGGTAACAGCGCTGATCGTCCCGGGACCCTGCCGGTTTTTCGGCCTCTTTGGCAGGGGGGAGGAGTATTACATCCCCTGGGACTGCATCAAGCAGATCGGAGACGATATTATCCTCATCACCAAACCGGCGGAGCGCCGTCCGCCTTATCAGGACCGCCGACGGCGCAAACGGCTGTTCTGAGAGAGAAAAAGGGGTACAACACTGACAGAATCGAAAATTTTCTGATTTTTTCATCAAAAAGTCCTTGCGTTTTTCGGAAGGATATGGTACTATATTTCAGCATTACGCACGGACCTTGATGTCTGGTCGGTGCCGCCTGCGGCGGTTGGCCCGGCAGAGGAGAGGTTCGGAGGTAACGAACTAAATGATAATCGGAGGAAAAAATTACTATGGCAAGTGTCGTATCCATGAAGCAGCTGCTGGAAGCTGGCGTCCACTTCGGTCACCAGACCCGCCGGTGGAACCCCAAGATGGCTCCCTATATCTACACTGAGCGCAACGGGATCTACATCATCGACCTGCAGAAGACCGTCAAGAAGCTGGAGGAGGCTTACAACTTCGTCCGTCAGCTCAGCGAGAACGGCGAGTCCCTGCTGTTCGTAGGCACCAAGAAGCAGGCTCAGGAGGCCATCAAGGATGAGGCTCTGCGCTGCAACATGTTCTATGTCAACGCCCGCTGGCTGGGCGGTATGATGACCAACTTCAAGACCATGCGTACCCGTGTGGAACGCCTGAACCAGCTGCACAAAATGCAGGAGGAAATCGGCGACATCTGGCCGGACGTGGCAAAGGGTGACCTGAGCAAGGTCACGGACTGGCTGAGAAGCCATATCCACCGCTATGCCAGCTTCAAGAAGCCCGGCGAGCTGTTTGAATCCGTGTGCGGCAAGTTCGACGCAAAGTATTATACCGACTACCTGACGGAAAAGTACACGAAGCTGTACGGCCTGTAAGACCATGATAAGACGGCTGAATCACGAGTTGGTTTTGTCCCTCCTGCCTGACCGGAATCCATGGGGACACAAGGGGAATTTCGGCAAGCTCCTGCTGCTGTGCGGCAGCAGGGGCTATACGGGGGCGGCGTTTTTCGCCGCCATGGGCGCTCTTCGCTCGGGCGCGGGGCTGGTGTTTCTGGGGGTGCCGGAAAGTATCTACGGCATTGAAGCGGTGAAACTCAATGAGCCGGTGATTTTTCCCCTGCCCGACGCGGGCGGCAGGCTCAGCGCCGATGCCGTGCCGGAAATTCTTACACGACTTCCCCAGATGGACGCCGTGCTGGTCGGCCCCGGTCTGGGGCAGTCCGAGGGAACGCTGGCGGTGGTCAGGGCGGTGCTGGAAAAAGCGGAATGCCCGGTGGTCGTGGATGCGGACGGCATAAATGTCCTGCGGGCGCATAGAGATTTACTGCGCGGAAGGAAATCACCCACCATTCTGACGCCCCACGATGGAGAGTTTGCCCGGCTGGGGGGAGACTTGTCCAGCGGGGACCGGCTGGGGGCGGCCCGGACCTTTGCCCAAGCCCACGGCTGCCTGCTGGTGCTCAAAGGGCACAGGACCATTGTGGCTCTGCCCAACGGGGAGTGCTTTGTGAATACCACGGGCAACTCCGGCATGGCCAAGGGCGGCTCCGGCGACGTGCTGGGTGGGATACTCCTGTCTCTGCTGGGCCAGGGGATGAACCCGGTGCGGGCTGCTGTATGCGCGGGATGGCTCC
>ERZ779866.4187-NODE-4187-length-10973-cov-2.763785_pt1 | contig 10973 bp, 6 predicted proteins | sample MGYA00511248_ERZ779866 | MGnify/ENA primary metagenome ERZ779866 (study PRJEB29588, sample SAMEA2155758) | human gut metagenome | biome: human gut; feature: human-associated habitat; material: faeces | place: Denmark | collected 2008/2010 ... | reverse complement strand
GTCATGAGAATGGGGCGCAGACGGATGCGGCAGGCTTCCACGGTGGCGTCGATGAGGCTTCGTCCTTCCGCCTGAAGGTTTCGGGCGAATTCCACGATCAGAATGGCGTTCTTGGACGAGAGGCCCATGACGGCCAGAATACCGACCTGGAAGTACACGTCGTTGGTGAGCGACTTGAAGTAGGTGCCGAGCACGGCGCCGAGAATGCCGAGGGGTATGACCAGCAGCACGGCGAACGGAATGGACCAGCTTTCGTACAGAGCGGCCAGAGCCAGGAACACGACCAGCACGGACAGCGCGTACAGCATGGTGGTCTGGGATCCGGCCATTTTTTCCTGATAGGAGAGGCCGGTCCATTCCATGCCGAAGGAGTTGCCGAGCTTTCTCACTTCGTCTTCCATGATGGCCATGGCGATACCGGAGGCTACACCGGGCATGGGTTCGCCCTGATATTCGAGGGCGGGCATGGCGTTGTAGCGCTGGAGCACGGCAGGGCCGAAGGTCCAGTCGGTGGAGTACACGGCGTTGAAGGGCACCATCTGTCCGGCCGAGTTGCGGAAGTGAATGCGGTTGAGGCTTTCGGGGTTGCGGCGTACGTCGGCATCGCCCTGCACGTACACCTTTTTCACGCGTTCGTTGTGCACGAAGTCGTTGACGTAGGTGCCGCCGAGCATGGTGGAGACGTCGGTATTCACGCTGGAGAGCGAGAGACCCATGCTGGTGGCCTTGGCGTTGTCCAGATGAATGTTGAACTGCGTGATGTCGTCCATGCCGGTAAAGCGGATGTAGGCGATCTGCGGATTGGCGAAGGCGGCAGCCTTGAGCTTGTTGCCTGCTTCCACCAGTTTTTCGTGGCCTACGCCGCCTCTGTCCTGCAGCTCCATGGTGAAACCGTTGGTCATGCCGAGGGCGATGATGGCCGGAGGAATGGAGGCGATGAACTGACCGTCGAGAATGCCGGCGAAGCGCTGACGTATGCGGGCGGCCACGGAGGCGGCGTCCTGCCCGGGCTTGGTGCGGTCGGCATAGTCCTTGAGCTTCACGAAGCCCATGCCGGTGTTTTCCGCCACGCCGCCCATGCCGTAGCCGGCCACGAACATGTAGGAAACGACGTTGTCCTTTTCTTCATTGAGAATGTAGTCCGAAACCTGTTGGAACTGAGCCGTGGTTTGGGCCAGAGTAGTGTTCGGGGGCATCTGCAGCATGGTGATGATGGCGCCCTGGTCTTCCGAGGGGAGGAAGGATGTGGGCAGCTGCTTGTACACGAAGCCGAGGCCGCACACGAGGGCGGCATAGATGATCATGAGTCTGCCGCCGCGCTGCACGAGGGCATGCACGCCGCCGGCGTAGCGGTGCTGGTTCTTGGTGAACATGCGGTTGAACCAGCCGAAGAAGCCGTGCTGAGCGCCCTGAGAGTGGGGCTTGAGCATGCTTGCGCAGAGCGAGGGGGTAAGAATGAGGGCCACGAGCACCGACAGCGTCATGGCGGACACGATGGTCACGGAGAACTGCCGGTAGATCACGCCCGTGGAGCCGCTCATGAAGGCCATGGGCAGGAACACGGCGGAGAGCACCACGCCGATGCCGATCAGCGAGGAGCTGATCTGATCCATGGATTTTTCCGTGGCTTCCACGGGGTCGAGATGCTCTTCCTGAATCACGCGTTCCACGTTTTCGACGACCACGATGGCGTCGTCCACGAGCAGACCGATGGCAAGCACCATGGCGAACAGTGTCAGCGTGTTGATGCTGTAGCCGAAGGCGAGCAGCACGCCCATGGTGCCGAGCAGAACGACGGGCACGGCGATGGTGGGAATGATGGTGGCCCGGAAGCTCTGCAGGAAGAGCCACATGACGAGGAACACCAGAATGATGGCTTCCACGAGGGTTTTCACCACTTCATGAATGGAGGCGATGACGGGAGGTGTGGTGTCGAAGGCCAGTTCGTAGGCCATGCCGTCGGGGAAGTAGTGGGAGAGTTCCTCGATTTTTGCCTTCACGAGATTGGCGGTTTCGAGGCCGTTGGCGCCGGGGGCGAGGGTGACGCCTATGCCCGAGGCGGGATGGTTGTTGTAGTAGGTGGTGATGCCGTCCATTTCCGTGCCCATGGCCACGCGGGCCACGTCGCGGATGAACACTCTCTCGCCGCTTTCGGTCACCTTGAGCAGCACGTTTTCGAATTCGGTGGAGTTGCGCAGCAGGCTCTGGGCCTTGATGATGACGTTGAGAGCCTGATCGTTCTTGCCGCCGATCATGTTGGCGCCGAGCTGACCGGCGGTGACTTCCATGTTCTGGGCGGTGATGGCGTTGCGCACGTCGGAAGGCGTAAGCTCGTACTTGGTGAGCTTTTCGGGATCGAGCCAGATGCGCATGACGTACTTGCCGCCGAACACCTGCACCGTGCCCACGCCCTGCGTGCGGCTGATTTCATCCTTGATGTTGGTGCTGATGTAGTCGGCAAGGTCGATGTTTTCCTGACTGTTGTCCGGCGAGTACAGGGTGATGACCATGAACATGTTGTCGTTGCCCTTGGACACCGACACGCCGTAGCTCTGCACGGCGGAGGGCAGCTGCGACTGCACCTGCTGCACCTTGTTCTGCACCTGCATGTGGGCGACGTCGGGGTCGGTGCCCACCTCGAAGGTGAGGGTGATGGTGGACATGCCGGAGGAGTCGGACTTCGACTGCATGTAGATGAGGTTGTCGATGCCGGTCATGTTCTGTTCAATGACCTGCGTGACGGTCTGGTCCACGGTGGTGGGGGAAGCGCCCGAGTAACGCGTGTTGATGAGGATGGAGGGCGAAGCCACTTCCGGATACTGCGATATGGGCATGGTGAAGATGGCCAGCACACCGAAAAGCATGGTGACGATGGCCAGCACCCATGCGAATATGGGGTGGTGAATGAAAAAACGGGAAAGCATTACTTGCTGCCTCCGGCGGCCTCATCAGCCTTCATTTCTTCTTCGGTGACCACCTGCACGGGCTGTCCGCCGCGGGTGTTGTGGACGCCGTTGAGCACGATTTCTTCGCCGAGCTTGAGGCCGTCCGTGACGTACCAGTCGTTGCCGATGGCATGGCTTATGGTGATGTTGCGGCGTTCGGCCATGCCGTCCTTGACCACGTAGACGTAGGGCAGGCCCTTGAGGTCGCGCAGCACGGCCTTCTGGGGCGCGAGCACGGCCTGATCGTCCTGTCCCATGACCACGCTGACGCGAACGAAGAGGCCGGGCAGCAGCACGTTGGCGGAGTTGGGGAACTCGGCGCGCAGGGTGACGGTGTTGGTGGTCTGATCCACGTTCACGCCGGTGAAGTTCAGATGTCCGGCGGCGGGGTAGTAGGAGCCGTCGTGCATGGTGAGGGTGGCCTTGATGTTGGCGGGGTTCACGTCCTTGAGATCGCCGCGTTCGCCGAGCTGCTTCTGCAGAGAGTAGAGGTCGTCGGAGGACTGGGACACTTCCACGTAGATGGGATCGGTCTGATAGATGGTGGCGAGCGGCGAAGCCTGACTTGCGGTGAGCAGCGCGCCCACGGTGTAGTTGCTGAGGGTGATGCGGCCGGAAATGGGCGCGCGCACCTCGGTGCGGCGATAGTTGATTTCCGCGGAGTCCACGGCGGCCTTGCCCGACTGCACCGACGCTTCGGCCTGACGCAGGGTGGCCTTCACGTCGTCGTAGTCCTGCTGGCTCACGGACTTGGTCTTCAGCATGCTGGCGGTACGGCGTTCGCGCAGACGGGTCACGTTGAGATTGGCCTCGGCGCTGGCGAGATCGGCGCGGGCCTTGTCGAGAGAGGCCTTGTAGGTGTCGGGTTCGATGCGGTAGAGCACGTCGCCCTCCTTGACCATGGCGCCTTCGGTGAAGCAGCGTTCCTTGAGAATACCGCCCACTTCGGGACGCACTTCGGCCCAGCGGTAGGCCACGGTGCGGCCCGTGAGCTCGCGCTGAATGTCCACCTTGTGCGGAGTCATTTTAACGGTGGTCACGCGGACGGTGCGTGCCTGGGGAGCCTGAGCGGCATCCTTTTTGGAAATGAGGCCGCTCAGCTGATCGCAGCCGACAAGGAGGAAGGGAAGCGCCAGCAGAGCGGGCGCAATCTTAAGAAGTCTGGCCATTATGATATGCTCCTTGAGTAAGGATGGAGTAGCTGGTTATTCCTGCCAGCCGCCGCCGAGGGCGAGGCACACTTCGGCAATGCTGACGAGATGGTTGGCATGCGCCACGGCAAGGGACTGCTGCGCCGTGAACAGATTGCTTTCCGCGGTGAGCAGATCGAGGTAGGAGGCGAATCCGTTGTCGTAGCGGGTGCGGGCGTGCATGACCGCGCGGGAAAGGTAGTCCACCTGACGGGTGAGGGCTCCCACGGAGTTGGCGTATTCGGTCTGGGAAACAAGCGCGTCGCGCACGTCCTTGAAGGCGTTCTGCACGGTGAGCTCGTAGGTGGCCACGGCGGCCTTCTTGGCGGCTTCGGCGCTGTCCACGGTGCGCTTGATGGTCCAGAAGTTGAGGGGCAGGCTCAGGCTGCCGCCCAGGCTTGCGTACTGATTGGAGCTGCGGAGCAGTTCGTTCAGCTCAAGACTCGCTCCGCCGAGAAGTCCCGTGAGGGAGAAGGACGGGAAGAACGAGGCGCGTGCCGTGCCGATGTCGTAGTTGGCGGCCTGCAGATTGGCTTCGGCCTGACGGATGTCGGGGCGGTGTTCCAGAATCTGGGAGGGAATGCCCGAGGGCAGGGCCGGGGTCTTGTCCAGCGAAGTCATGAGGGAGGCCGGAGCCTTGAGGCCGTCCATCTTCATGATTTCCGCGGGCGAGCGGCCGAGCAGAACGGCAAGGGAGGTTTCGGCGGCGTTCTTGGCTATTCTTGCGGAGGCCAGAGCGTTGCGCGCCGTTTCCACGTTGGCGCGTATGCTCAGAATGTCGAGATCGCTGATCTGGCCGTTGTCGAAGCGGTTCTGATAGATCTTCAGGGAGTCTTCGCGGTTTTTCAAGACGTCGCGCGCGATCTCCTCCTGCCAGGTGTAGGCGCTCAGCCAGAAATAGGATTCCACGGTGCTGGCGGCCACGGTGAGAATCACGTTGTCGCGGGCGGCTTCGGTGGCCACCAGAGAGGCGCGGGCGGATTCGGCGGCGTTCCAGTACTTGCCCCAGAAGTCGAGGGTCCAGCTTGCGGCCAGCGCGCCGGAGAAGGTATGCGTGTTCTTGCCGTTGTTCTGCATGGCGGCGGGAGACGTGGCGGAGCGCGCCATGGTGCGCGTGCCGTCGGCCGAGGCGGAGGGCACGGGCAGCAGCGCGTCGCGGGCGATGCCGAGTCCTGCCTGAGCCTGATCCACGTTGGCCATGGCCTGATCGATATTCTTATTATGGGCGAGCGCTTCATCCACCAGGGCATTCAGCGTTTCGTCGTGGAAGCGTTCCCACCACTTGGTCTGGAGGGCCTGCGACTGCGACGCTTCCCAGGTTTGAGGAATATCCATTTCCGGGCGCTGATAGTCGGGAGCAAGGTTGCATCCCGCAAGAAGCAGCATGAATGCCGGAGCGAGAATCGACAGCATTTTGACCATAAAAAGGCTCCTGTATCCTTTGTAATGAGCAATATGCCGGAATTCAACGAGTTATGACTGGAAACGGTGTGGAAAGCGTTGCCCGCGCCTGTCTCGTCAGAACCGGCATCTCCCTTTTTTGAGAGGGGGGCGTCATTTTGATTGAGTGGACATACCTTATCTTTCTTGTTATAAAAAATCAAGAAGCATCAATATTTTGATAGAAAAAAGAAACACTATGCCAGACAAGGGCGGGGAGGAAAATCTTGGACTGGACGATAGAGCAGCTGCGGGCCTTTGTCACCGCCGCGGAAAAGGGATCGTTCTCCGCGGCCGGCCGGGCCATGGGCAAGGCGCAGTCGGTGGTGAGCACGCATATCTCCATGCTGGAAGACAGTCTCGGCGTGGAGCTTTTCGATCGTTCCTCCCGTTCTCCCGTGCTGACCGAGGCCGGGCGGGCGCTTCTTCCCGAGGCGCATGCCGTGCTCCGGCAGAGTCACCGTTTCGATTCCTGCGCCATAGCCCAGTACAGCGGCGAGGCCGTGCTGCTCAACGTCGTGGTGAGTCACGGGGTGCCGTTTCAAGGCATATCCGAGGCCATGGCGTCGCTCACGGAAAAATATCCTTTTCTGAGCGGGAGCTTTCACATCGTTTCTCTGGACAGCGTGTGGAAGCAGGTGAGCGAGGGAGAGGCGCAGATAGGCATCGTGGGCGGGCACCTGCCGGAAACGAAGAACAACTGCGAAATAGTCTGTCTCGGTCAGCTGCGCTACTGCCTTGTGGCCTCGCGCAGTTCGCCGCTCGGTCAGAAGCAGAACGTGACCGTGGAAGATCTCGCGCAGTACCGGCACATAGTGTTCAACCGCTCGCGTGCGGAACGGTACCTGCTCAACTCCCAGTACTGGGAGGTGAACGACGTGGTGGCGGCCATGTACTGGGCATCGCTCGGCATAGGCTGGGCGGTGGTGCCGCTGGGACTGGCCCAGCGCATCGCGCGTGACGAGTCCATGAAGAATCTCGTGATTCTCGACATGGACAACATGTCCTTCGTGGCGCACAACATTTATCTTGTCTGGAACAACGCCTTCAGCCGTCGGGATATTCTTGAGGCTCTCTGCCGCGACCTGAAGACCTACTATCAGCAGGCCTTCGAGCAGGGAAGCAACATGTTCTGAGCCTCCGGCCCCCGCGTCGTCGATCCGCCGCCCCGGCGGAAGACGCGCGGGCCTGGCCTCTCCGTTATGGTATGCCGCGCATGACGCGATACGAAGCCCGTTTTGAACGGGCTTTTCTTATTTAAAGGATGCGCGTGCCGGAGCGGAAAAAAAACGGGAGTCTGCCCCGGGTTGAGAAGGGCCTTTTTTCGGAAGGAGAATGCCGTGCGGAGCGCCGGAAAAGGTTTTTTTGCATGAACGTGGAGTAAGACAACAGATGTCCTGTTTCTGTCGGGAACATTGTTTTCCCCTGTGCCGTGCCGGGAAATACGAAAACGGAGCGGAAGAGAAGCGGCCGGAACCGGTGTTTTTCGGGATAATATTTTCAAAACACGCAAAAAATTAAAAATATATAAAATATTACAATAGGATAAAATATATAATCTTTCTAATTTACAAGGGTTTTAGTGGCGTATATAAGATTATTGATAATTCTCATAAAAGCATTCGTGAAAGGAAGGAAGTCATGCGTGTTCAGACAAGGGTATCAGACGACGGGAAAGAAAGGGCCGTTCCCGGATGCGGAGGCTCTTCGCACCATCCGTCCGGGCAGTCGGCATGGCGCGCGCTCGTCGCGGCGCGGAGCGTGCCGGGAAAAGGGCGGGAGAATGCAGAAAGGGAAGGAGTGCCGACGCACGGGGCAGCGTTCGGCAATGTTCTTCCGGTACGGAGCGTGGCTTTCGAGAAGCGGGGAGAAACGACGTACCGGCCGATGCGGCTTCGGACGGCGCCGTGGGGCCCGGAGGGGGAAGTTTCCGGCCGTGTCCCGGAGTCGGTTCGGAAGGTTGCGGTCGGAGCGGCGGAGCGTTCAGCGTCGCGTCACGCGGCGGGCCGTGACGTAGTAGCGGTCCCAGTAGTTGACGGAGAGGGATTCGATGCGAACGCGTGCCCTTGGCTTTGGGCTGTGAATGAAGTTGTTCTGCCCGATGTAGATGCCGGTGTGATAGCCGGAACGCGGAATGCGGAACACGACGATGTCGCCCGGCCGCAGACTGCCGCGGGAAATGCGCTGTCCGACGCTGGCCTGATCGCGGCTGATGCGGGGAACGGAAATGCCGTTGGCGGCGCAGGCCCAGTAGACGAGGCCGGAGCAGTCGAAGCCGCGGGAGGGAGAGGAGCCGCCGGAAACGTAGGGGCGGCCGAGCTGACTTTTGGCTGTGGCGGCTATGGCTGCTCCGCTGCCGGAGGTGACGCGGTTCGCCTGATGGTAGTCTGGCCTGTAGGTCTGTTTACCGCAGCCTGCGGTCATGAGAAGGGCCACGCACAGAAGCAGCAGCGGAAGATACCGATACAGGGAATGAGCGCGATGAGTCGTCATGACGGACCTGCCGGGGTTGAAACGTGCAATATTTCTTTTTTATGGTATCCCGGGAAAAGTTGCAAGTTTTGATTCATTTTTTTGTATTTTAAGATTGAAAGTCATTTATATTTATGCAATATTATAAAATTGAATAATAGCAATATTACTATATTGTAGTATTATTTATATAAGATGATATGGTATTATTTTTTATTGTTTGTTTATTGACGCAGACTATCAAACGTGAAATACACTGTTATCAGCGTATTGCATTGTTTTCTCATGGAAGTAACAGGATTATATGGCGGAAAAGTTGCTTTCCTGAAAAACAGAGGAGGACTTTATGGTATCGGAACTTTCGACTCTCATTCACAATCTCGTTCTGAACAATCCCGTGCCGGCCAAAGACCTGGCCAAAGCCATAGGGAAGCCTTATTCTACGCTGCTTCGAGAAGTGAATCCGTATGATACGGGCGCCAAGCTCGGCGCGGAGACGCTTTTGCAGATCATGATGCAGACCGGAGATACCAAGCCGCTGGAGTACATGGCCGGCAAGCTCGGCTATTCTCTGGTTGCCGCCAGAAACGACGCGCCGCACGTCACTCCCGGAGCCTTTCAGGGGGCCGGTGCCGGAATGAGCAGCGGCGTTTCCGCCGTCGAGGGACGGAAAAGCGGGGAACGGGAACACAGGGCCTGATGCATTCAGTTCTCTGTGCGGAGGAGCGGCAGAGAAATGAAGGGCGAAGGCAGGGGAAAAGCTGTCTTCGCCTTTTTTGCGGCATGGTGCGGGAGGAGGCTGCGGAGAACGTTTTTGGGGACGGAGATGACGCCGCATGGAGCGACGGGAATGCTTCCGGGAGGCGTGCGTTCGGAGAAGGGCCCCGGCAGGGCATTGCCGTACCGGGGGCGGGAGGAGTTAACGAAAAAAGGGCGCAAACGTGTTGCGCCCTTTTGGGAACCGGACACCCGGCAACAACCGTTACCGTTGCTTCCTTTCGGACCTGGCGGGGTTGGCGGCGCGACCGCCGTCCGGTTCCCTGAACTCATTAAGCGAAAAACAGTATAGACGCAGGGAGTTTTTCTGTCAACAGTCGGCATTGCGGTGCGGCTTCGGCCTCCGGCAGGGCGTTCGGAGAAGGGCCTCCGGTCGGCGGCCGGGAAAAAACGCGGAACGGATAAAAAAACGCTTGCCAAGGTTCGGGCTTTGCTATACAAAAACAGCTGTGCCCAGGTGGTGGAATTGGTAGACACACTATCTTGAGGTGGTAGCGCCGAATGGCGTGGGAGTTCGAGTCTCCCCCTGGGCACCAGTTTGAGAACAGGAGCTGCAAGATTTTCTTGCAGCTCTTTTCGTTTAATGCCGCTTTTTTTTCGATACGCCCCGATGTACGCCCCGATGATGTTTCCGGGGCTTTTTTTACTGCGGGCGCAACATGAAAACTTGAAGGATGCCGGTGTATTCAGCGCGCTTTCGTTGACGCGGCCTTTCTGCGCCGCTATCATGACCGCGGCGTTCTGCCGTCTTGCACCGTCTGCAGGGGCGGGGCGCACGTTTTTTCTGGAGAAGAGCATGAATGCAGGGAACGGAGGAAGGTTCGTCGCCGTATTTTTGCTGGCGGCGGCTTTTCTTTTTTCCGGTTGTGCGGGGGCGCATCGTGATGCGGGCGTGCGGGCGGAGGGACTTGAGCTTGTCATTCTGCACACCAACGATACTCACTCCTGTCTTGCCGGCATGGACGGTCACGGCAACGCCAGTCTGGACGGCGTGAACAGCACGGGAGGGCTCGGGCGCGTGGCTGCGGCCGTGAAGGCCGTCCGCGCAGAGAAGGACAACGTCATTGCCGTGGACGCCGGGGATCAGTTTCAGGGAACGCTGTTCTACAGCGTGAACAAGTGGCCCATGGTTGCGGATGTGGACCGCGTGGTGCCGTGGGATGCCGTGACGCTGGGCAATCATGAATTTGATGAAGGATGCGCGGAGCTGGCGCGATTTCTGAAGGCGACGCCCGTGCCGGTGCTGGCCGCGAATCTGGCGCCGGAGGAGGGATGTCCTCTGCGCGGCGCAGGCACGAAGCCGTTTCTGGTGAAGTGCGTGCGCGGGGAGAAGGTGGGCATTGTGGGGCTTGCCAACGACAAGGTAGCCGGACTTGCCGCCGCCTGTCCGCATACGGCGTTTCTTCAGGCAAAGGATACGCTTGAGCGTGCCGTACAGGAACTCGAGGCGCAGGGCGTAAGGCACATTGTGGCGGTGACGCATCTCGGCCTTCCCGAAGACAGGGCTCTTGCCCGCTCCGTAAACGGCGTGGACGTGATTGCCGGCGGACACACGCACAGCTGTCTCGGCCCGGCACCCTCCGACGGACCGTATCCCGTGGTGGAGCACTCCCCGGACGGCTCTCCCGTGCTGGTGGTGACGGCCGGGCGCGGAGCGAAATATCTCGGCGAGCTGACCGTGACCTTTGATGCCGACGGCGTTCCCGCCTTCTGGCATGGCTCGGCCGTGGAACTGACGACGGGCATGCCTGTGGATCCGGCCGTGCAGAAGCTCATCGATCATTATGCCGCCACACTGACGAGCCTGCGTTCGGAAGTGGTGGGCCGCCAGAACCTTTCTGTGCCCGACGGCATGGAAATCTGCCGTTCCGGGGACTGCCTCGGAGGCATGGTCACCACGGATGCCATGCTGGCCGGAGCCCGTCCCTTCGGAGCCTCCGTGGCGCTCTGCAACGGCGGAGCCCTGCGCGCGGCGCTTCCCCGGGGCGAGATTACGCGGGGCGACGTGCTTTCCGTGCACCCCTTCGGCAATGCCGTGCTCGTGCGCGAATACGGCGGACAGGAAATTCTGGATGCCCTGGAACACGGACTGGCCGGAGAGAACGCCCGAGGCCCGCAGCTTCTGCAGGTGGCCGGACTCCGCTATGAG
>ERZ779866.4186-NODE-4186-length-10978-cov-3.175410_pt1 | contig 10978 bp, 10 predicted proteins | sample MGYA00511248_ERZ779866 | MGnify/ENA primary metagenome ERZ779866 (study PRJEB29588, sample SAMEA2155758) | human gut metagenome | biome: human gut; feature: human-associated habitat; material: faeces | place: Denmark | collected 2008/2010 ... | reverse complement strand
TCTCGCCCTTATTCAGTTCAAACGAAACCCCGGATGCCGCACATATATCTTTTCCGGCTTCGTCGCCCTTAAAAAAAACCGACAGATTTTTAACTTCCAAAAGCGCCATTATTTGTTTTTCCTCGCGTCAAAAGCGTCTCTGACACCTTCCCCGATAAAAATCAGCAGCGTCAGCAGCGTCGACAAAACCGTAAAAATCGTAATTCCGATCCACGGCGCCTGCAAATTGTCTTTTCCCTGGCGAACCAAATCCCCGAGAGAAGGATATTCTGCCGGCAGCCCCAGCCCCAAAAAGTCCAGAGCCGTCAGGGAAACGATGGCCTCCGACAGCAAAAAAGGTACAAACGTTATTGTCGCAATCACCGCGTTCGGCAGAATATGCCGGGTCATAATCCGCCAGTTTCCGGCACCCATGGCCTTTGCCGCTTTCACAAACTCCATATTTCTGGTTCGCAAAAACTCGGCGCGCACGACACTGGTCAGGCTCATCCATGAAAACAGCAGCAAAATCAGCAGCAGCGTCCAAAACGTCGGCACAAAAATACTAGCAATGATAATCAGGATAAACAATTGCGGCAGAGCCTCCCAAACTTCCTGAAAACGCTGAAAAAATATGTCGATCTTGCCGCCGAAATACCCCTGCGCCGCCCCGGCGACAATGCCGATAAGCGAAGACGCCGTCGTCAAAACAAAGGCAAAAACTACAGACAACCGCACGCCGTATAAGATTCTGGCAACAATATCCCTTCCCTCGTCGTCGGTTCCGAGCCAATGCTCGGCCGACGGCGGCGCCGGCGTCTGCGTCGTCAGTTCATAATCAACCGTATTGAAAGAAAAAGGAATGGGCGGCATCACCATCCAGCCGTTTTTGTTAATATTGTCAATAAGATAATAGTCTTTATAATCTGCCGGGGTCGGGAAATCTCCGCCAAACGTCAGATCATCGTATTCCTTGACAATCGGAAAATAAAAATCTCCTTTGTATTTGACAATCAGCGGCTTGTCATTGGCCAAAAATTCTGAAAACAAAGTCAGAACAAACACCAAAAGAAACAAAAATAACGAAAAAACCGCCCGCTTGTTTTTGGCAAAGGCCTTTATGCGTCTTTGCCAAATCGGAGACAACAGAGGTTGCGGTTTTTCGGACATTTTATTTTCCAAACGGCAAAGCTCCTTATTGCGCAGCCGAGTTTTCAAGCGGAATATTGTCATTGGCCGCGGCCGGAACCGGAGCGGGAGAAGAAACGGAAGCCGGCGCATTGTCAATCACGATGTTGAGTTTGTCACTGCTGTTGATATCGGCCGCCGGAACCTCCGTTACCGTTTCTTTGACCTCAGTTCCCTTGTCCTCAACCGGAATATTCAGCTTTTCAACCTTTGCTTCCGGTTCCTCGACAATCTCATTGCTCATCAGTTTGGCTTTTCCGACCACCACTTCCTCCGCGGCGGGAACCTCATCCGCATTTTCCGCTGCATTTTCTTCGGAAACGCTTCGCGCCTGCGCTTCGTTCTCGGCGGCCGCCGGAACTTCCTGCACTTCAACACCCTTTGTCTCCTTCTGAGTTTTTTCCTCCGCCGGAACGGTTTCGGGCTGTTCGGACTTAACTGCGCCCTCCTCTGCCGCCGAAACTTTTTCTTCTTTGGCATAAGGCGTAAGATTCCGGGCTTTCATCCACTGCTGATACCATTCGTCAAACTTAACAATGGCATTGTCGACCGTTTTTTCATCCAAATTCAATGTATTTAGAGAAGCTCGAAGTTCGTTCAAAACGTCTATATGCAGGTTAAACTCCTTCAGCTCCGGACACTTTCCCTTCCGGTACAGATACTGTTTCAAAACGTTCGGTGCCGAACAAATGTCATACCGAACTCTAAAATTCTTTCTCAGCGGATCTCTGATGGCCATATCGACATATTTCTGATTTTTCAGCTCTTCGATAAAGTTCTTGCCCGCAAGAGAAGTCATGCCGTTAATGCCGCTGACGCCTTGAATGACCACGACCGTCTTTTGTGCGGACGGACTGTTGTTCAGATAGTCGATAAACCGCTGCAACCGTCCGTATACGCAGCGCAGCTGATCGGCATAAGCCTGGCGCTTGTTCTTGTCGCTGACCTTTTTAACCCAGGCCAGATCTTTCTTGTTCTGCCATTTGCCAATCGGCTTCACATTGCAAAATTCATCATAAATAAACGTATTGGCCGGTATATTGAGCGAAACGAAATATGCCTTGTTGCCGTTGTCCTTGGCAATGTCCTTTTCCAGAATGTCAAGCATATCCAAAGAGTTTTTGACGTCGATGTTTTTGTAAGAAACGCCGACCATCGGAAACGTCTCCACGTCAATAAACGGACGCAGGATATTGTAAGAATAGGCAAAATCGTCAAACAGCCCCCAGCTTTCCAGCCATTGCGCCATCAAAACCTCTATTTTTTCCTTCTGACTCAGGTTCATACCGTCAAAATCTATCGGCAGGCCGTTCTTTTCCGCACAGCGGTCGACAACCATTTCATTGTTGACATAACACATTTCTATACCGCCGCTCTGGTAAGCGTTGATGCCGTACTTTGCTCTCTTAAAGGTGTCAAACAGCTTGTTTTCTTTCAAATATACATATTTTGTCGTTAAGTTGTTGAATTTCCAAAAACTGCTGACGCTGATATTGCTGAGCAGATATTCGTTCAAAGACTTGGAATTGTTATTATTCAGCGCCTGTGCGATATTATTGGCCGGATCCAGATCATTGACATAAGTGTGGGGATAGAGTGTAAAGTTGTTTTTGCCGTAAAAACCGAGCATAATGTCAAGTGTCTCCCGCAGACTGTCATATTCCTGAGATTTTTTTTGTACTTTGGCAGCCACATCGTTCAGATAATTATACGAACCGACCGTCGGCAGCGCTATATAAACAAACTTCTTTCCCGGCTTGGCGTTGGGAATAATAACGTCGTCTTTGACAACCCTGAACTTTGCATGTTCGCCGCTGTCCATAAACTGTGCAAAAACCACTCCGCCCATGCACAACATCAGCAAAAAGACAAAATACGCAATCACCTTTTTGGAAGCATAAGTTACAAACAGGAAAAAGATAAAACCAATGACGCCGGCCACCACCAGATGAGAAACATAGTTAAACAACAGCCCCAGATCCTGCGAAATATAGGTCGCCGCCAGTCTGGAAAGCATCGAGTTCTTGTCAAATGCGGCAAACTGATTGAGCATGATAATCACAAACAGCCCCACAGCGCCTGCCGTCAACAGGTTCTGAAAGAACGAAGAAAAAGAAACGATATACATCAGAGCAATCGAAAAAACGAAAATTCCGATCAGAATATACAAAACTTCCGGCGTAAAAAACGTCATTGAGGAAAACATATTATAGCTTCCCGCCCCGGCAAAGATAAGAAAATCAATACTGAGCAGGCAGGCAATAATCATTGCTTTCTCTACCCAGTCAATCAGATATACGGAAAAACTCCTTTTTTTGGGCTTCTTTACCGTCCGATAATTTTTGTCGGCCGTAACGGCCATGCTGGTTTTGGTGTCATCAATAATAACGTCGTGCATATCTCTTTCCTCATTATTTTAATTTGACACCTTATATAAGCACAAGTTTGGTACCATTTAAAGAAAAAGCCTCAAGATATATACAATCTTGAGGCTTATAAGACCATCTGTCCTTATTATCTTGAGTAGAACTCGATAACCAGGTTCGGTTCCATCATTGCGGCATAAGGAATGTCTTCAAACTTAGGAACAAAAGAATATTTTGCGGTCTTCTTTTTGCTGTCGACTTCCAGATATCCCGGAAAATCTCTGTTTCCGGCTTCCAAAGCGGAAATGACAATCGGAAGTTCTTTGGATTTCTCGCGGATTTCGATAACATCGCCGGCTTTTACCATATAAGACGGAATGTTAACTCTTTTTCCGTTGACCAGAATATGTCCGTGGTTGACAAACTGGCGGGCGGCAAAAATCGTCGAAGCGAATTTTGCTTTGTAAACCAGGTTATCCAAACGGGATTCCAACAGGCCGACCAGGTTTTCGGCAGAGTCGCCGCCTCTTCTGACAGCTTCTACATAATATTTGTGAAACTGTTTTTCAGAAACGTTGCCGTAATAAAATTTCATCTTTTGTTTTGCAACCAGCTGCTCGCCGTAGTCAGTCGGTTTTTTTCTTCTCTGACCGTGCTGACCCGGGGCATAAGCTCTCTTGTCCAGAGGAGACTTGGTGTTTCCCCAGATATTTTCGCCGAAACGGCGGTCTAATTTTTTCTTTGCAGAAATGATACTTTTCATTAAAATTTTCCTTTTAATTGTTTTTTACGTTATTGTCCCGGTAGTTTTGGTTATTGCTCCAAACGGGGTTTTTTGCCCTCATTCCCGGAAGTATCCTGATAACTACAACAAAAAACCGATAATTTCAAGCAATATTTTAAAAATCTGCTGGATTTTATCGCCAAATTTGCTAAAATGCAGCAAAACAAAAAGGATTTAGGAGTTTCAATGTCTTACGATATATTATTTCAGCAGGCTCTGACCGCGCATCAGGCCGGACGCTTTGACGAGGCGGAACATCTCTATCGCCAGATTCTGGAAACGGCGCCCGAACATCCGGACATTCTTAACCTTTTGGGGTTAATCGCTCAGGAAAAAGGCGTCCATAACGAAGCCGTTGAACTTTTCTACAAAGCTATTCAAAAAGCTCCTAAGCATGCTCCGTTTTATTTCAATCTGAGCTTTTCTCTTGATGCTTCGGGACACCCCGTCGAAGCGCTTGAAAACCTGCAAAAGGCCATAGATCTGGATCCCGACGTCAAAGAGTTCTACAACCAGACCGGCATCATCCAATACAAATCCGGCCATGTCAAGGAAGCGCAGGAAGCCTTTCTCAAAGCCGTCAGCCTCGATCCTGACTACAGCGAAGCCAAAAGCCATCTGGCCATGACCTACTTTGCAAGCGACCGAGCCAAAGCTGTTTCTTTTCTGGAAAACATTTCCGCGCAATATAAAGAAGAAGCGCTCAGCCGTTACTTTCTGAGCACCATTTTCTTTGACGAACGGCGCTTTGACGAAGCCGAAAGATACGCCCGGGAAGCAGAAAAAATCACGCCGTCCTCCGACGAAATAAAAACCGTGCTCGGATTGATAGCCGCCCAAAAAGGAAACGTTGACGACGCCAGACTGTATTTTTCTCAGGCTGTCGACCTGAACTCGACTAACGTTCAGGCGCTGGTCAATCTGGCCAACATCGAAACCAATGACAAAAATTTTGAAGAAGCCGAAAAACATTACAAACGCGCCGCCGTTTTCGCCCCCGAAAGTCTGGATGTTCACCTGAATTACGCCAATATGCTCTATCTTGCGGACCGAACCGCCGAGGCTCTGGAAGAATATCGCAAAGCCGTAATCATTAACCCCGCTTCTTCCGAAACCAGCAACAACATCGGCATTATATTAAAAGACCTTAAAGAATATGAAGAAGCTCTGGCTCTGATGTTTAACGCCTTTTACATGGAACCCGAACGGGAAGAATATGCAGTAAACATTGCCGAAACGCTGGTCTTGTTCAGCCGCAGCGAACATGAAAAAGCACTGAATGCCGCCCAAAACTGGGCAACGCACGCTCCCGACAACGTTTTCGCCAAACACACGCTGGCCGCTCTCAAAGGAGAAAACATTGAAGATTCTGAAGTTTATAGCGAAAAGCTGTTTGACAATTTTGCTGGTAATTATGAGCTGGTTCTTAAGAAGATTGCTTACAGCCTTCCACAGCGCATTAGAGAGCTTGCGGGAAATGCTGCGGGTACCGTTATCGATTTGGGCTGCGGTTCGGGACTGGTGGGACAAGCGCTCAAAAACCCGCAAAACCAAATAATCGGCGTCGACATTTCTCAAAATATGCTCAATCTTGCCGCCGAAAAGAAAGTCTATGCCAAACTAATCAAAAGCGGCATTCTTGAGTTTATGCAGACCAAACCTCAGGCCGACCTGATTGTAGCCGCTGACGTCTTCGGCTATCTCGGCGCACTGGAAAACATCATTGCCGCGCTGAAAGGATATAATGTCTGCTTTTCGATCGAGCTGCTTTCCGACCGTCCGGGATATCAGATTTCAGACAACGGGCGTTATCGCCACAATCCGCAATATGTCGAAAAACTCCTGCAAGACAACGGCTTTTCGCAAATCAGCAAATATGAAACCGTTTTGAGACAGGAAAACGGCGAAGACGTCAAAGGCCTGATTTATTATGCCAAACCCTGATTACGTCATTGAACGGCTCTCATCAAACTCTTACGGTGAACTTATTGAAATATGGGAAGCCTCCGTTCGCGCTACCCATCTGTTTCTTACGGAAAAAGACATTGCTTTTTACAAACCCCTGATTCTGAAATACGCCCTGCCCGGCATCAAAACATACGGAATCAAAAACAACAATGCGCTCCTCGGTTTTATGGGTGTATCCGAAAATAAAGTGGAAATGCTTTTTCTGCGACCGGACTGCCGCGGCCGGGGTCTGGGACGAAAACTGCTCTCCTTTGCGCTTAACGAGCTGAAAATTCGCAATATAGATGTTAACGAAGAAAATCCCGACGCGCTGGGGTTTTATCTGCATTTAGGATACGAAGTCGTCTCCCGCGACGAGCTAGACGGCAACGGCAAACCGCACCCGATTTTACACCTGCGACACCGCACCGGCTGACTGTCTGAAAACAATACCCATATACATTCTGTCAGGAAAGTTTCTGTTGCAGATTTTATGAATTGTGTTAAAACTAATTATAGTAATGACAAAAGGAGAACTGCCATGAGCGATGAACTGATTGATATTTATGACGGCAATATGAATCACCTTGGAACGGCACCGCGCTCGCAGGCGCACCGCGAAGGACTGTGGCATAAGGCTTTTCACTGCTGGATTGTTAAACGCGCTTCCGACGGTCGTCACCGGGTTCTTCTGCAGCTCCGCAGCAAAAACAAAGATACGCACCCGAGCCTGCTCGACATCTCCGCCGCCGGCCATCTCAAAGCCGGAGAACAGCCCAGAGACGGCATCAAAAATATTGAAGAAGAACTGGGCATAAAAGTGGACTTTGACAAACTGAACAAACTTTTCACCATCAACCATGTCTTTGAACGCAACGGATACATCAATCATGAGTTCAATCCGACTTATCTTCTGGAAACCGACAAAAACCTGTCCGAACTCAGCATGAATCCCAATGAGGTCGACGGAGTTTTGGAAGCGACCATAGACGACTTGCGCAATCTTTTCAGCCACAAAGTTGATTATATATACGTTTCGGGTTTGCTGCTGGACGAATACGAAAACTATGTTCCGCACACCGGTTCCGTTTCCGTCAGCGATTTTGTCCCGCACGAAGACAGCTATTATGTCAAAGTAATGGACACCGTCAGACGCTATTTTGACAATCCGCAGAAACTAGCCGTCTAATTTTTTCAGGATTTCTGCAATCGCCTTTTCGCCGCTGCACAGATTTTTCTCCGCATATGCGCTGAACTCGGGAACCAGCTTTTCCGGGCTGCGTTGTGTCATATCATAATATCTTGCCTGCAAAACCGCCTCAATCCGGTCCAGATCTTTCACAAAACGCGCTTCCGGCGTTTCAAGCGCTTCAAATTCTTCAAACAACGCCTTCAATTCGGGAAAGTTGAGCTTTTCAGCCAAAAATCCGACCGCCGCGCGTTCTCTGCGGCTTTTTTCTTCCCGGCCGATTCCGTCCGCCGGCGTAATGTCTCCGACAATGCTTTCCTGCAAGTCATGAACAATCGCCAACTGCAGACACTTGTGCCCGTCAAGGCCTTCCGGTGTCAGCAATACGGCCAGCAAAGCCACACCCCAGCTGTGATCAGCAACACTTTCCGGCGCCGAAACCTTTTTCATAACCCAACCCGAACGTTTCAGATCTTTCAGCTTTCCCAACAGTTCAATCACGGCGGCGGTCTCAATCACAGTTTTTCCTCCAGTTCTTTCAGAAAAATCAGCGTATCTATCGGTGAAGACACTTTTAAAACCGGTAAACCGCACTCGCAACAGCGGCTGATATTCGCCGGACTGTCGTCAATTAACAGACACTCCTCGTAGTCAATACCGTTTTTGCGGAGATATCCCTCAAAAAACAACAGCTTTCCGCTATCCGTATCCCTTTTCAGAAACCCGACCGTATCTGAAGACAGGATATCGTCAAAATGCCGTTCCAAAGACAAAGCCGGAATGGTATAGCGGCAAAAGATGTCCCAATTGTCTGTTGCCAACACTACTTTCACGCCGCGTTTTCTTATTTTGGCAATAACCTCCCAGATTTCCTCATTGTCCACGTTCTGGTGTTTGCAGCAATCGGCAAAAATATCCAAGACCTCCTGCTTGGAAAGCAAACCGTCACGGGCAATAATTTCCGCAACCTCTTCTTGTCCGATTTTTCCCCGCGCCCATTCCAAATGCCAGCCGGTCGGGCTCTGGTCAAAAATCTTCTGGTCTATCCGGGAAAAAAGCTGCGGATCGTCCTGCCGCAGTTTATGCAAAAAAGCTCTGGATGTCAGGGTGTTAAACCAATCTATAAAAAGCACCTTAAGCTTGCTAATATTCATCTCTGTCACAACTGGTCTCTATCATCATCAGCATTTTCAGCACATCTTCCGGTGACCTGATCAGCTTTGCCTGCATACCGTACTTTTTGCACAAATCCGTCGTCTCGCGGCTGTCGTCCAGCAAGATGGCTTCTTCATACTTTATATTGTGCTTTCTTAAAAAATCGTCAAAAAATAACAATTTTCCGTCTGCCGTATCCGTTTTGAGACACTTCAGTTCGGAAGAACACAAAATATCGTCAAAATGCCGTCGCAGCTTTAATGCCGGAACCGTATATTCGGCAAAAACGTCTACATTATCCGTGGCAATAACCGCCATTTTTCCTTTTTTGCGGATTTTTCTGATCCATTTCAAAAAATCCCGCCTGTCCAAAAACATTTTCTCGCAGCCGTTTTTCAGCACCTCAAACACTTTCTCCGGCGCCAGATCGTCCCCGGCCAGATAATGCACAATTTCTCGGCAGCTGATCTTTCCGCGCATCCAGTCAATAAATCCCTCTATCGGCATTTCATCAAACAGACGGCTGTCAAGCTTATGAAACAGAGCTACGTCGACATCATGCAATTCATGAAAAAAAACGCATGAACACAATGTCTTGTGCCAATCAATAAAAACAACCTTCAACCGTTTCAGACGCTTAAACTCCCGCATTTGCCCCTACTCGTTGGATATGGAAAGTTCTCTCACAAAAACCGTCGGCGCGCCGAAAGCAGACGGATTGAACGCCAAATCGCCGCCGATTGCCTCAATCTCATTCCACAGTCGGTAAACGTTGCCGGAAACCGTAATCTGATTCAACGCTCTTCCTAATTTTCCACCTTTGATTTCAAAGGCCTCCGCGCCAAAGGAAAAATCGCCGGAAACAGAAGAATAACCGGCATGCATGCCGTTCAGGCCGACGATATAAACACCGTCCCCGGCCTGTGCCAACACTTCGTCGCGGCTCAGCATCCCCGGCATAACATAAAAGTTGGAAAAAGAGATTCCCCGATCGCCGCTTCCGCTGCCGTTGCCCGTAGAACTGACGCCGTCTTTGTGAGCCGTTCTCAAGTTATAAAGATAAGTATTTAATATTCCGTCTTTTATTACCTCATTCAATCGGCAGGGATAACCTTCGCCGTCAAAACTGCGACTGTTATACCCGCCGTCCAGCAACGGATTATCAACCAGATTGACAAAGCCAGAGGCTATTTTCTGTCCCAGTTTTCCGACCAGTTTGGAACGCTTTTCCTGTACGCTGTTGGCAGAAAAGATACCGGCCGTCGTTTCCAGAAAATCGGCAAACGCCTTGTTTTCAAACACAATTTTTCTGTTTCCGGACTTAATGTTCGTCGGATTAAGCTTGTCCAGGGCTTTTTGCGCCGCCTTGGCCGCCACGCCGGCCGGATTAAAGTCTTCTTCCTTGTCAAAAAAGACAATCTCACTGCCGGTCCTGGTTACGCCGCCGCTCTCCGCGCTCAAATACAAATAAGCATAGGCGCTGTTCTCTTTCTCAGACAAATCAAGCCCGTGCGAATTTTTCATAAACCTTTTACTCTCGCCTTCTCCCAAAAAGGTACTGATAACCTTCTTAATGCGCTTGTCGTAGGCATAAGCGGCTTTTTCAAGCTCCAGCACATATTTTTCTTTATCCAGTTTCGCATATAACGCACTGACAGGAGCTGATTTTTTCACTTTTTGATATGATCCGCTGCCGTCATGAAAGAAGTTTTCCTCATCCCCGCTGATTAAAAGCGCATTTGCTTCCGCCTGCTCTATAATCAGCGGAATATTGCGTTCCTCCAGCTCGCCGCAGTCAAATGACCCGATATTTTTTCCCTTTTTCACGGAAAAGGTTATTCCTTGGTTTTCCGTAAAGGAACGCTTATCAATCTTGCCGTCAAGCGCGCGCAGGCCAAAACTGCTGCGGTAACCGTAATCTATCTGGAACTCTCCCGCTTTTTGCTGAAGGCCGGCTGCATAAAGTTTCTCCACAAATTTCTCGGCATCCATTATCTTTGTCCCCCTACTGTAATGTTTCTGACTCTGACTGCCGGTTCGCCAACTGTCGTCGGAATACTCCCGGAAGAAGCGCCGCACATGCCGCAGGCTAAATCCATATCATTGCCGACCATGTCAATCTGCTGCAGGACTTCTATTCCCGAACCGATTAATTTTGCGCCTTTAACTTGTTGTTTTATCTTTCCTTTTTCAACGATAAAAGCCTTGTCGACACTAAAGTTGAACTCACCGCTGGCCGTATTGACCGAGCCGCCGCTCATTTTTTGTGCAAACAGGCCGTATTCGGTATTGGCAATCATTTCTTCCAATGTGGAATTCCCGTTGGCAATAAAAGTGTTGCTCATCCGCGATGTCGGCGCAAACTTGTAA
>ERZ779866.4181-NODE-4181-length-10994-cov-4.112259_pt1 | contig 10994 bp, 10 predicted proteins | sample MGYA00511248_ERZ779866 | MGnify/ENA primary metagenome ERZ779866 (study PRJEB29588, sample SAMEA2155758) | human gut metagenome | biome: human gut; feature: human-associated habitat; material: faeces | place: Denmark | collected 2008/2010 ... | reverse complement strand
GCAAATATCCACGGAATTATCACAGCCATAGAAAAAAAGCCCTGTGGGACGTAAGAGCTGCTATATCGACACACGTATTGCATCAGGCGCCTGTCCAAGAAGAGAAAAAAGGGGAACGAGCGCTCCACTTGGAGAAAATTGCCCGTCCCCTGTCTTGGAAGCATCCGGCTTTTTTGACCGGCTCTATTCTCGGCCCGAAAGAATCGGAACCCTGTTATGTAGCGATTAAGATAATAATGATGTGGGGCAATAGGCGGGAGTTCACACCCTGCGCAGCCGGATCGCCATATATTCCTTGCCTGGCAGCGGAATGCGGAATTTACCGCTGTGGGTGCCTAGAGGAGTGATGGTCATCTCCCAGGTATCGATTACCTCGACCTGCCAGGAACCTTCCTTCTGGAAATCCCGGAAGCTCGGGCGGCCAAACCCGTAGTAGTGAATCTCATACGCCCCCTGATGGGAAGGGGTGTCGGGAATGGCGACCACCTCGTCAAAGCTGCCCTTGCGCTCACGCAGACCGAGCCCCGTGGTTTGGCAGAGGATTTCCTGCAGGAATCGAATCCGCGCAGGGCTTTCCCCATGGAGTTCGCCGCCGTGGCTCCACCAAAGGATGTCGTTTTCCGGATCCAGATAGGTTTCCCCATGGCCGGCGTACCCGCCCCGCATGGAAGCCTCCCAAAAGCGGCGCACCAATTCCTGACCGGAAATGTTCCCCCAGCCCATGTCGATGTTGCCCTCGTAGGCGATCTCATCCCAAACCACGGGCTTGCCATAGCGAACGCGGTAGTCGCTGGTATACTCCACATGGCGGTAAAGGTCCTGGCGCTGCATGGAACAGTGGGTCACCCAGGGGCGGGTATAGTCATAAAATGCCATGCAGTTGTGAACGGAGCGCAGATGCGTATACGGATCCAGTTCGCACAGAAGGGACGCGTAATGCTCCCAATCCTCCAGCGTCTTGGACTTGAGCAAGTCATACTCGTTGGCCAAGCTCCACCACAGGTTGCGGTAGGCAGAAAAGCGCGCGATGCAATACTTCCAGTACAGGTCGTCAGCTTCACGTCCCATGTCGGAGAAGCCCCAGCGGTCATAGGGGTGCATCATGATCAGGTCGGCCTCGATGCCGCGATCCCGCAGAGCCAGGATCGCCCGTTCGATGCGGTGGAAGTGCTCCGGATTGAAACGGGTGAAATCCCAGTGATTTTCGGAGAAGTCTACCTGGTAGGAGAAGTTCTCCTCGGTCAGGCCGGAAGCGTCCATGGGGGTGCCCTCATAGGGGAACGTCTGCGGGTCCCTGAAGTTGTGGATGTAGTGCTTGGGAAACACGCAGAAGCGCATCTTGTTAAAGTATCCCTTGTCGAGTTCCTTCAGAGTCTTGGCGATGACCTCGTCGCTCTGGTGCGGCCAAACGTAGCACGTCGTTCCCACGGAATAGTAGGGCGTGGCGTCTTCATAGGCCAGGTGATGCGTTCCCGCCACGCGCACTGGGCCGTGGTTGTTTCCGGTGGCCGGCGTGACGGTAAAGCGCCCAACAGTTTCCGCCTCGGGAAAGGAGCCGGACGTCGTGTACGTGTATTCCCCTTCAAACGAAGGCATGAAGCGCACCTTGTAGACCCCATCGCCGTCATAGAATCCCGTCGTCTTGACGGTCTCGTTCTTACCGACAAAGGTGCCTTCGAAGCTCTGTTCTACGAAAGGATTGCCCTCTTTCGGGCCGTTTACCGTGATCTCCAATACATCCCAGCGCTGTACTCGCATGGGGTCTCCTCCTTTTGCCAAGTATGGGTATAATCGCTCAATGCGACAGATACTCTGCATTCAGTTCATCAATCGTTTCAAACGGAAAGAGTTCTGCACATCCATCCGGAATCGATTCCAGCAGCGCAAGAAACTCTTTGACGAGCTGCGTTGCTTCCACGCTGTGCTCCGCCGGATCTAGCGCATGCCGCAGAGACCAGATCTGATCATAAATTTCGATCTGCGAAATCAGGGTGCTAACTTCAAAACTGTAATCGAATTCATTCTCCTCCGTTGCCTCGCCGTATTTTTCTATGATCGCACGCAACCTGCGGAGAATGGCTTCTTTATTGAGATCCAGCGGCAGATAAACCCGAATTGCATCGTCCGCTTGCTTGGAAGATGGACAAGGCATCTCTGCTTGCCCCGCGATCGAAGTGTCGACCAACCACGGCTCATTGACAAAGAAAGCTTCCCCATCCGGAGAGAGGGGGAGAATGTCCAAGCGGTGTTTTTTCATTTGTCCTTCCTCCATGTATAGCGTTTCCCGGGCTGTGTGGATACTTTGCTAAGATAAGTTAGATGGAGAAGGCGGTTCTCCGCATTCGTGGACCCACAAGTTCCCCCTTATTGTACAATATGGTAGGGGGAAACACAATGCGGTTCTGTATTTTTCCCCAAGGAGATTCATCGGAAGGAGCGCCGTGATTTGCACAGCAGAATGCCAACGATTTAAAAAACAGCGCAGTCTGGAAAAACTATCGTCCCTAAAAATCACTTTTGCTGTGAAAATACCGCACCTTGGAAGGCGGGATGCCGAAGCGCTTCTTGAAGGAGGAGGTAAAATAGGTTCGGCTGGAATAGCCACAGCGCTGACAGACCTCCTGAATGGGGATGGAGCCGCTGCCGCTCAGCAGCTTGTAGGCGTAGAGGAGGCGCTTTTCCGTGAGGTATTGCGGGAAGGAACAGCGAACCTCCTGATTGAACAGCTTGCTGAAGTACTGCGGAGAGATGTGAAAGGCGTCGGCGACTTGCTGCGCGGACAGATCCGTGTCCCCGAAGTGCTGTTCAATATACTGCAGCGCTTCCTCCATGCAGACGCTGGCACGACGCTGCTCCGCCTGCTGATAGGCATTGGATACGAGGTTAACCCATTTCATGCACCAGTCGAAGAGCTGCTGCCTCGTCTCCATCGACTCCAGCTGCATACCCAACATCTCCTGGATTCCAATCTCGAGCTGAAGATGAACGCAGAGCGCATCCAATTTAGCGGTGAAATCCTGCATCGCATGTGTGAGGGCAGAATACGTGCCCTGCCAGAGCAGGTCCAGGAAGGCGTCTACGTACTGGGCGCAGTCACCCTCCTGGCGCAGAATGGCCTGCATGAATATCCCGTCTGAGATGGTGCTATCAGAGCGCGCAGATGGTGCATGTAGACCGCAGAAATGGTGCAGCGCCGCCGTTTGCATGGTGCATTCGTACGGTTTCCGCTAAAATGGATTCAGCATCGTCAGATGTGAATTCATTTTAGGAGGGCGTACGTACTATGGTCAATCACAAAGAGATTCTTCGGCTCAAAAGCCTGGGACTCACACATTGCGAGATTGCAGACGCGGCCGGCTGTGGCCGCAATACGGTCACACGGACATTAGCCCGGGCGCGGGAACAGAAGCTCAACTGGCAGCAAGTGCAGTCCCTGTCTCAGCAGGAAGTCACACAGCGGTTGTTTCCAACTGAGCAAACAGGCCCTGTCTACAAAATGCCGGACTACGAGTGGGTACACCGGGAAATGCAGAAGAGTGGGGTCACCCTGAGTCTTCTGTGGGTGGAATACTGCGAGCAGTGCCGTCAGGCTGGTGAACTGCCCTACAAATCCACCCAGTTCAACAAGTACTACGCGGACTATGTCCACAAGACGAAGGCCACTATGCACCTGGCGCACAAGCCCGGCGAGACCATGCAGGTGGACTGGGCCGGCCAGACGGCAGCCCTGGTAGACACGGATACCGGTGATCGGCTGGAGGCCTATTTGTTTGTGGCAGTGCTGCCGTACAGCGGTTATGCCTACGCAGAGGCCTTTCCGGACATGAGGCAGGAGTCCTGGATCACCGGTCACGTCAACGCCTACCGGTATTTTGGTGGTGTCACCCGCATCCTTACGCCGGACAACCTCAAGGCCGGAGTACTCAAAAACTCACGGACCGAAACTGTTCTCAACAAATCCTACCAGGAAATGGCAGAGCACTATGGGACTGCTATTCTTCCGGCCAGGCCCCGCAGTCCCAAGGACAAAGCCTCTGTGGAGGGCTCGGTGGGCGTGGTCTCTACCTGGATTCTGGCCGCCCTGCGCAATTGGCAGTTCCTCTCCCTGCCAGAGCTGAATCAAGCCATTCACGAAAAACTGGAGGCCCTCAACCATAAGCCCTTCCAGAAGCGGGAGGGAAGCCGGGCAAGCTGTTTCGAGGATGAGAAGCTCTTCCTGCTGCCGCTTCCGGCCCAGCCGTTTGAATTGGCTGTCTGGAAGGTGGCCACGGTCCAGTACAACTACCACGTCAGCGTAGAGCGCATGAATTACTCCGTGCCCTATGAGTATATCAAGCAGAAGGTAGATGTGCGCCTCACCCGGACCACGGTGGAGATATTCTTCGCTGGTACCCGCATCGCCTCCCATTTGCGCCTCCATGGCCGTCCCAGCCAGTACAGCACCGCAGAGGAGCACATGCCGCCGGATCACCAGGCCTATCTGCAGTGGAATGGAGAGCGCTTTCTTCGTTGGGCGGAGCAGATGGGCCAGCATACGACTGCGGTGGTACGTCTTTTCCTCTCCGCCAACAAGGTGGAGCAACAGGGCTATAAGTCCTGTATGGCCCTACTGAAACTGGCAGACCGCTATTCCCCTCAGCGCCTGGAGAACGCCTGTTGGAAAGCCCTCTCCTACACTTCTTCCCCCAGCTTGAAGAGCATCCAGTCCATTTTGAAATCCGGGCAGGACCAACTGCTCTCTGAGGATGTCCAAGCCAAGCCGGAAACACCAAAGGCTCATAAGTTCACCAGAGGCGCCGGCTACTACAAGAGGGGGGAGTAACATGCTGAGCAACGAAACCGTCCGCAAACTGCGGGAAATGCACCTGGGCGTCATGGCGGAGGCCTTCTCCGCCCAACTGAAGGACACCCAGTTCCAGGCAGTGGCCTTCGAGGACCGCTTTGCCATGCTGGTAGACGCGGAGTGGAGCGCCCGGAAAAGCAACCGGCTGGTCCGCCTCATCCGTAACGCCGGCTATGCCGACCCCGCCGCATGCGTGGAAAATATCGAGTATCTACCGGAACGAAGGCTGGACCGGGAACAGATCCTGCGTCTGGCTTCCTGTGCCTACCTCCATGAGGCACATAATGTCATCATTTTGGGAGCCACTGGGGCCGGTAAGACCTACCTGGCCTGCGCCCTCGGCATGGCTGCCAGCCGTAGCTTCTACACAGTCCGCTATATCCGCCTTCCGGATTTACTGGTGGAGATCTCCGCAGCCCGGGCCAACGGCACCTACCGGGACTACATGAAAAAGCTCAAGAAAGAGAAACTGCTCATCCTGGATGAGTGGCTGCTTTACCCCCTCAAGGAGGCAGAGGCAAGGGATGTGCTGGAACTGGTGGAGGCCAGAAACAAGGTATCCTCCACTATCTTCTGCTCCCAGTATGACACCAGTGAGTGGCATGAGAACCTGTACGATCCCACCCTGGCCGATGCCATCTGTGATAGGATCATCTACAACGCATACACAATCCAAATTGAGGGCGAGTCCATGCGCAAGCGCAAGGCCCTCCCCGAATAAGCTCCGGCATGGCGGCTCGGTGCACCACGCCTCCGGCCGCCATGCACCATTTCACCGGAATGGATGCACCATTCGCGCGGAACCAGTGCACCACCTTCTGCGGTCATACTGTACTCTTGGGGCGGTGTATGCACCTGCATTATGTCCTCAATGGCTGACTTGATCTGCGAACCGCTGATGGAGAGCTGGGAAGCGCACATGCTGGGCAGAATCAGTTTGCCCAGGCCCAGGATGAGCCGCTGGTCCGTGCAGGAGAGAGCCTGCAGATAGGCGCCCCGGAGATTTTGCAGGTTGTCCATGGGATAGCTGATGCCCATCGTGAAGGAGAGATCGCACTCGCGCTTCCACGCTTCAAAGTTCTGTTGAATGATTTGGAGGGATTGATCGAGCAGAGGCTGGGCATCGCCCCGCACGGAGAGCAAGCCGGAGACCAAATTGGGATCGTTTTGCACCAGGACGCAGTGTACGCCGGAAGGAACTGCCCATTGCAGGAGCCTTCCGGCTTTTTTTAGTTTGAACAGCATCAAATCGGTTGCCTCGCTCCGAAAGGAGGCGCCGTCTGCGCGCAGGACGACCGCGCGATACAGCGTGTGGTCTTGGAGCAAAACCTGATGCTTGAGCAATTCATTCAGCAGAAATGCCTCGTCCTGCGGCTGTACGCGCGTAAAGAGCTTGGTCAACAGGCTGTAGTTCATCATTTCGCGCGAGGTCTCCTGCAGCGCGTCCAGGCTGTGCAGCGCGGAATCGACCTGGTGCCGGAAACTGTGCGGCACTTCCAGGTGATCTCGCTTGGACAGAGAATCCAGGCGAATGACCAGCCGCCGCAAGGGGGAAAGCAGATTCTTCAGCAGATATGCGCTCAGACCGCTCACAACGAGCGCAGAGAGAATGGTCGTGAGCTTGACGGGTGTCCAAGCGGGGTTGGAAAAAACGGCCGAAAACCCAAGTCCCGCAGAATAGATTTGAGACGATTGAATTTCTTCAGATGACAAGGTCTTCGCAAATTGTGCGGCATTGTTGCTGAAGACGACCTGATTCTGCGCATTTATGAGCAGAATATCCGTGCTGTCGCGATAGAGATTGTGTATGGCGGGGATCTGGGCAACGCGATCCATATCCAGATCAACGATGATGCAGGCCGGGGAATTCTGCCGGTCCACGTACCAGATCAGGCTCAAAACCCGACGGCTGCGGCCGCTGGGATTCGTGCAGACCCTGGGAATCGGTTCCAAGGCAGGGGAGTCCTGGGCCAGCGCAAAGAGGTCGTCTTCGGACTCCACATAAGCGGTTTCCGGAAAGCGAAGGACGACGCGGTCATGCGAGCAAATGGAGATGGAGCTGATGTAAGGCTGCACAATCAAGGCATTTTGCAGATAGGCGGAGGCTTCCTTGAGCGCAGTGGTAGAAACCTGCCGGCTGTTGAGCATTTTAATGATGCTGGGCTGCAGGCTCGCCTCCATGGCGGTGGATTTCCCGGTTTGAATTACGCCCTCCAGGGCGGTTCCCGCGAGTTCTGCGCGCATTTCTGCCTGTTCTGCGAAGGCGGAATGCTGCAGAAAGCTCCCTTGAATCAGCAGAAAAGCGCACAGCGCCCACAAAAGAAATAGAGGAAGCGCGCAGCGCAGCGACCGGAGGAATTGTCTTGGCTGAAATTTCGGAGGATCGGTTGAATTCGTCATTGGCGAAGCCCCTTTCCGCATATGGGATTGTCTATGCGCATTCAGTATACCAAGAAAGATAAAGAATGTAAACATTTCGGAAAAATATGCGATGAAAGTATACATAGTTGAAAAAATTGTACACAGCAAAATGCGCGCGAAAGACACCAAATGCGGGAAAAAGATACGCAAATGGAAATGTTTTCCCTTGTCACAGACAAAGAAAATCCTCTATACTGAGGGCAATCCCAGAACCCAACCAGCAAAGAAAGACAAGGCGGTGAAAACAACATGGTCAGTCGCACACTTTCCGTGAGCAAGTGCAAAGTCGCCAAACGAAAACAACCAGAACTCATCCGAAATGCCCCGGCCTATGCCATGTGCATTCCTGGCCTGCTGTACTTCCTTCTCTTCAGCTATATTCCGATGGCCGGGATTGTGCTCGTCTTCAAGGACTACAACGTCGTGGATGGCATCTTCGGCAGCCCGTGGATCGAACCCTGGTACAACAACTTCCGCTTCTTCTTCTCGAGCTCCCGCGTTTTCGAGGTCACCTGCAACACGCTGATTCTCAATTTCTTCTTTTTGATCACGAGCCTGGTCTGTCAAATGGGGCTGGCGATCCTGTTGAATGAACTGCGGATCAGCTCCGTCAAGAAACTCTCCCAGTCCATCGTTTTCCTGCCGTACTTCATGTCCTGGGTGGTCGTGGGCGGCATCGTGTACAGCTTTTTCTCCAGCGAATACGGAGTGGTCAACAGCACGCTGCGCTCTCTTGGGCTGGACCCCGTCAAGTGGTACCAATCCCCGCAGTATTGGAGGACGATCCTGGTCGTCGCGCACATCTGGAAATGGACGGGCTACGGCTCGGTCATCTACATGGCGGCGATCATGGGGATCGACCCGACGCTCTACGAGTCGGCGACGATCGACGGCGCAAGCCGGTTCAAGCAGGCCTGGCTGATCACGGTGCCGCTGCTCAAGCCGACGGCGGTGATCCTGGTCCTCATGTCGATCGGCAGGATCTTCTTCGGGGACTTCGGCATGGTCTACGGCATCGCGCGCGACAACGGGATCATCCTGGAGAACATCGAGGTCATCGACACCTACGTCTACCGCTCTATGCGGGTCACCGGCGACTTCTCCCTGTCCACGGCGATTGGCATGTATCAGTCGCTCATGGGGCTGGTGCTGCTAACGCTTGCCAACTGGGTCGCCAAGAAGATCAACGACGGCGCCGGCCTGTTTTGAGAGGAGGGATCGACATGGCAAAGGAAAAGGCGTCCATCCGGGTTCCCGTTGGAGACAAGGTGTTCCGCGTGATTTCGTACGTGATCTGCATCGCGTTTGCGCTGGCGTGCCTGTACCCGCTCCTTCTCGTCCTGGCCGTTTCGTTCTCGCAGGAGTATTACATCGGCCTGTACGGCTACCGGCTGATTCCCTATGAGTTCTCTTTGGACACCTACCGGTACATCTTCCGCACCTCCGGCCTGGACTTCCTGCGCTCCTTCGGCGTCTCGGTCAGCGTCATGGTGGCGGGAACGCTGACGAGTCTTCTGGTCACGGTACCCCTGGCCTATGTGCTGTCCCTGAAATCCATCAAATACCGCAATGCCCTGAGCTTTTACTGCTACTTTACCACGATCTTTTCGGCGGGCCTCGTCCCTTGGTACATAACCTGTGTGCGCATCTACAATCTCTCCGATACGTTCTGGGCGCTGTTCCTCCCCTATGCAGTCTCGGTATTCTTCATGTTTGTGCTTCGATCGTCGTTTGCGCAGCTGCCCGAGGAGATCGTAGAAGCGGCAAAGATCGATGGTGCGGGGGAGATGGCGATCCTCTTCCGCATCGCCATCCCGCTGACGGTCACGCCCATCATCACCGTGGGGTTCCTCTACGCGCTGCAGTATTGGAACGACTGGTATCTGACCCTCATGTTCATCAACGATCGCACGCTCTATCCGCTGCAGTTCCGGCTCTACTCCATCTTGACGAACACGGAGGGGCTCTCCGCCGCGCAGGCCCAGTCCGCGGCCGGGTACATGCAGGTGCCGACCGAGACGGTCAAGATGGCGACGACCGTGCTGACGATCACGCCCATCCTCTTCCTGTATCCCTTCGTGCAGCGGTACTTTGTCCAAGGCATTACCATCGGCGCCGTAAAGGGCTGATGTTGGTAGCGCAGCGACTCAAAAAAAGGAGGTCGAAATCATGAAACGCATCGCAACCCTGCTCCTGGTACTCCTGTTCCTGCTCACAGCCTGTACCGCCGCACCCTCTGCCAACGAGGGGGCGGACGCCCCCGCCTCGACCTCGAGCGCGGAGCGCGAGGGGGCGGGCAGCCTGGAGCCCTACGTGATGACGGTGCTCTATCCCGGCGACATCACGCCGCGCATGGAGAGCTTCATCGCGGGCGAGTTCAACCAGCGCATGACCGAGGAGCTGAACCTCACCGTGGAGATCAGCTACTCTCCCTGGGGCGAATACTTCAACAAGCTGGACCTGATGCTTTCTTCCGGAGAGCCGATCGACTGGTACTGGGATGGCGCCACTTCCTTTGCCAAGCACCTGTCGAAGAAGCACTGCGTGGAGCTGGACGACCTGCTGCAAAACTACGGCCAGGACGTTCTGCGCATGATCCCGGAGGAGAACTGGACCGCTACCACCAACGATGGAAAGATCATGGCCATCCCCTCGCAGGCCATGCCGCAGGGCGATAAGTTCTACACCATCCTGGCAAGGACTGACCTGATGGAGAGCGTCGGCGTGGAGAGCTTTTCCACCCTGGAGGAGTTCGAGAGCCTCATGGAGCAGATTTCCGCGGCGAATCCGGACGTCACCATGCTCGCGGGCGCGATTGACCGGCCGTTAATTCGGTGGTTCTCCCCGGATACGCACATCCGCACCCAGAATTACGTCTACGTGATCGAGAATGAAGAGGGCACCCAGGCGTACAGCCTCTTTGAAAACAAGGAGCTGATGCGCAGCATCAACAACAAGATGGCCGAATGGGTCGAAAAGGGATGGGTCCCGGAAAAAGTCCTGACCGAACGGAACAATGACGTGACGCGCATGGACAACGGCAACTACGCATTCATGGTCGGCGCCATCCTCCGGCCGCAGGAGCGCTTGGCCTCCGTGCGCAAGAACGCGCCCGACGCGCAGCTGCGCGAGTTCTCCCTCGGCGATCAGCCGCGCTATAAGGAGCTGGCCTCCAATGAGTTCCTCTACATCACGCCCCAGTGCGGGAACCCGGAGCGGGTCATGATGTTCTTCAACTGGATCTATCAGACGGAGGAAAACTTCCTGTTCACGTGCTACGGTGTGGAAGGCAAGGACTACACGCTGAACGAGGACGGCAGCATCGAGCGCCTGAGCAAGGACGACCTCTGGTATGACTGGATGTTCAACAACATCGCCTATGCCAAGTTCTCCAGCGACGTCAATCCGGATTTCGTCAGCGACCTGGAGCACTGGGAGGACAACACGGAGCTGAGCAAGCTCTACGGCTTCACATTCGACAACACGCCCGTAAAGTCGGAGGTCGCGCAGATCGACTCCATCTGGACGAACAAGGTGCTTCCGTTGCTGGATGGATTCGTGGACTTCGACTCGAACTACGACGCGATCCTCGCCGAACTCAAGGCGGCCGGCATCGATCGCTACACCGAGGAATTCACAAAGCAGCTCACGGAATATCACGCTGCGAGCGGCAGCTAAAGGAGGGAAAAGACCGTGCCCAAGGATTTGCTGCGCGCCAGGGGGTCCAGCG
>ERZ779866.4180-NODE-4180-length-10996-cov-10.068184_pt1 | contig 10996 bp, 6 predicted proteins | sample MGYA00511248_ERZ779866 | MGnify/ENA primary metagenome ERZ779866 (study PRJEB29588, sample SAMEA2155758) | human gut metagenome | biome: human gut; feature: human-associated habitat; material: faeces | place: Denmark | collected 2008/2010 ... | reverse complement strand
GCCGCCAGATTCTGCAGCGCACCCTGCAAGGGATCATAGAGCCGGGAAACCACCAGCAGGAACAGGAAGAAGGTCAAAATATCCAAACTACCCTGCATCAGCAAAACGGAGCCTGCAAGCGCAACCGTGGCAATCCCAAGCTTTAACACAAGGGATGCGGATACTACAAATGCCGCCAAACCGAACTCATTGAGAATGGAGCGGTGTTCCACCGCGCGGATCTTCTTTTCCAACCCTTTGAGGTATTCTTTTTCAGCGTTGTTGGCTTTCAGATCCTGCACCGTTTCAATACACTCCTGAATTCCATCCGCGCAGGCCATTTTCGCATCCATGGATTTCTGATTAAACCCTTCCTGTACCTTTGCAGAAAAACCTACAATGGCAAACGCCACCGGCATCACCCAAAGAGCCGCCAGCGCCATACGCCAATCGTAGAAGAACAGGCTGACGGCAATCAAGACCGTAGAGATGATGGATCCGGCAAGCTCCGGGATAAAGTGGGAAAAGCTCTGCTCTAAAAAGGTGCAGTCCGCCATAATGGTGCTGGTAAGATCCGCAAGGTCTTTCTTTCCGAAGAAGGAGAGGGGGATTTTCCGCAGCCGTTCCGCCAATGTAATACGGCGCACGCCGCTTTCCGTATAGGTGGCAAAATAAGTGGCGTTATACTGGAAGTAGGTTGTCAGCAGGATCAATCCCACACAGAGAATACATCCTACAATATAGAAGGGCAACCGGCTTTCCGGAACACCGCCGTTCATCAGATCGCTCACCATGCAGTACAGCAATCCCACCGGGAACATGAAAGAGATATTTTGCAGGACGCAGGCAAAACAGCCCTTAATTAAATCCTTTGCGCCCTGTTCGGACAAGGCATATCTTTTTTGCAGACGTCTGATCATCTTACTGTACCTCCTTTTGGACTTTCCACTGAACGGAAGTCTGATAGTTCTTCCACATCCTAGCGAAGAGACCGCCTCTTTCCATCAGCTCACGGCTGGAACCGCTCTCTGCGATTTGCCCGTCTTTTACAACGTAAATCTGATCTGCACCGGCCACCGTGGAAAGCCTGTGGGCAATCATAATGACCGTTTTGCCCTGAGACAGTTTGGAAAAAGCCGCCTGTACTCTGGTTTCATTGTCGGGATCCGCAAAAGCTGTGGCTTCATCCAGAATAATGATGGGGGTATTTTTCAGCATCACGCGGGCAATGCCAATACGCTGCTGCTCACCGCCGGAAAGATAGACACCCTTGGTGCCGATCACCGTATCCATACCATCCGGCAGTTTTTCAAGGATATCGTCGCACTGGGCATTTTTTAGGGCAGCCATGACTTCCTCCCGGGTAGCTTCCGGTTTGCTCAGACGCACATTCTCAAAGATGGAAGCTTTGATCAGTCGGCTGTTCTGGAACACAAAGGAAACCGTGTTCATCAGTTCTTCCTTCGGAATATTACGGACGTCCACGCCGCCTACCCTTACAGTACCGCTTTGAGGATCGAAGAAGCGGGAGATCAGATTTGCCAGCGTGGTTTTTCCACCGCCGGACGGTCCCACAAAAGCGACTGTCTGCCCGGCACGAATTGAAAGAGACACGCCCTTTAAAACCTCCTTTTCTCCGTCATAGCTGAAATGCACCTGTTCAAGCTCTACAGAGCCGTCTTTCGGATGTTTGGGATGAGCTGTTTCTTTCAGCGGCTCCAAATTCAGAACGCTGTCAATCCGCTGTAAAGCATCGTCCACGATCATAGCGTTTTCGCTCTGGAACATAATTCGTGTGAGCGTCACGGAAATGATCGGCGTAATGATGATATAGAATACCAGATTGAGTAAAAATTCTGTCGTGACCTGATCCTGCGTAAACAACAAGGCTCCTGCGATCAAGAAGACAAATACGCCGTTGATAGCTGCGGTATAGAACATCATCGGCGTGCGCAGCTGCTTGGTATAGGCGATCACCCATACTTTATAACGGTCAATGGAGTCTTTGAATTTCTTAAAGGAAAAGATGGTTTGGCCAAAGGTTTTTACCACCGGAATACCTCGGACATACTCTACAGCTTCATTGGACATATCATCCAGCGCATTCTGGTATTCCTTCATCTTCTGCTGCATTTCCTTTCCTGTCATTGCCATCATAATGAGAAAGCCCAGAAGTACCGGCGCCAGGCTCAAAAGACCCAGTCTCCAGTCAAACACAAACAGCAGAACCAGAAGACCGCAGGGGGTTGCGAGGGCGTTCGCACGGTCCGGGAGCTGGTGCGCCAGATAGGTTTCCGTAGCGGCGCTGGATTCATTGACGATTTTGCGCAGCTTACCGCTGCCAAAATGTTCCGCAAATCCCAGGGGGAGTTTTACGATATGGTTCATGGACTGCAAACGCAAATTGGTGGCAATGCGAAATGCGCCCAGATGGGAGCACATCAGCCCGGCGATGTACACCAGTACCGCAATGACCGCAAACATCACTGCCATCCAACCGTTGTAGGTCAGATTCTGCGCACGGCTGAAATCCGGAGCGACTTCCAGCACTTCACGCATGACCTGCCAGATAAAATAATAAGGCACGAGTGCGATCAATGCGCTGATTGCGGAGAGGATCCAGGACGTATAAGTCAGATATCGGTAACTTCCCGCAATCGTGAGCAGACGTGATAAATTGGATTGTTTTTTCAAGAGAATTCCTCCTTTACCTTTCATTTATGATACAGAGGACAATGATGCGTCCTTCTTATATCCAATTCAGTTAGCTTAAACTAACTACAAGTCAAAAATTATAGGGCGCTATTGCCCCATAATTTTCATCCATCCTGCGGTGTAAAAGGCCCGCATTTCCTTTACATAGTTTTCCGCATCGGGAAGCGGCATTTCATGGATAACAAGTTCAAAAAACGTATGAAACATCCCGGTGATCAAAATATGCTCCAGAGTTGGGTCAAGCGGCGGGGAGGGTCTGCCTAATTCCGCCAGCACTCTTTGATAAGCGTGTGTCCCCTCCACTTCAATTTCCACCATCTCATCAATCAGCCCGGAAAAGCGGGTCCCTTCGGAACAACAAAGAATGAGCTTACATTCCTCTAAATGCTGATAGGCATAATGCAGCATATCAAACATGCATACCCCTGATATATCGCCCATCACTTCCGGCTGCTGTTCATGGGGCAGGTCGGCAAATTGCTTCTGAGCGTCCTTAAAACGATCAATCAAGTACTGATAATGCTCGCCAACCAGTGCCTCAAAGAGTTCTTCTTTGCTTTTATAATAACCGTAAAAGGCTCCCAGTGTCTTGCCCAAAGATTTGACGATATTCCGCAGGGAAGCGTCCTTGTAGCCTTTTTGCAAAAACTCCGCCTTTGCCGCCTCATGGATTTGATCCAAGGTTGTCAGATTCTCATCTATGGTACACACCTCCCTAAAAAATATAGCGGTGCTATATATCACTGCTATATTATAGCTGCCCGTAAGCTGAATGTCAAGTGCTTCTGCATTTTTTATGGATGAATAAAAAGAGAGAAACCACACAAAGATTTCTCTCTTTTGGTTGTCCGGCTATATACAGCAGTCATTATCCTGTTTCGGTTTCGGCAGAGCACTCATACTACGCAGGCTGACGCCAAGCGTAGAAAGATTGTGCAGTGCGGCCGATGCTGCAGGAGGTAAAATTCCTGCCAATCCCAAGCCTATCAGCGTCCCGTTAAATCCGATGACAAACCGATAATTTGAGTGAATTCTCGCCATCAAAGCCATTGCAATACGACGCAGCTTAACAAGCTCCCAAAGACTGTCCGCCGCAATGGTAATATCAGCAATTTCTCTGGCAATTGCTGCGCCGTCACTGATGGCAATTCCCGCATCCGCTTCTGAAAGGGCGGGAGAGTCGTTGATACCATCTCCGACCATTAAAACAATATGTCCTTTTTGGCGCAAATCGGCTACAAATTTTGCTTTATCCGCAGGAAGAACCTCAGCGCAGAATGCGTCAACCCCTAAGCGGTTTGCAACCGCAGATGCCGTCCGATAGCTGTCGCCTGTCAGCATAACTGTTTTTTGAATTCCCAAAGCACGCAGCGCAGTCAATACTTCTTTAGCTTCCCTGCGCAGCGGATCGGAAATACAAATCACTGCTGCAAGCTCTCTGCCAATCGCCAAATACAAATGAGAATATTCTTCAGGAAGATGATCAAAACGCTCCTGTTCATTTAGCGGAACAGTCACTCCCTCATCTTCAAAAATAAAGTGCGCACTTCCAATCAACACCTTCTCTTCATTCACCGTACTGGCAATTCCGTGAGCCACTATGTATTCTACCTTGGAATGAAATTCTTCATGGGATAACCCTCTGCACTGCGCTTCTTGTACTACGGCGTTTGCAATAGAATGGGGGAAATGTTCCTCTAAACAGGCTGCAAGACGCAGCATATCCGACTCGTCTCGCCCTCCGAAAGTGATGATCTGCGCAACCTTCGGACAAGCATATGTCAATGTGCCTGTTTTATCAAATATAATGGTATCCGCAGCTGCCACCGCTTCTAAGAACTTGCCGCCTTTTACAGTGATATGTTCTTTTCCGGCTTCCCGCATGGCAGAAAGCACCGCCAGCGGCATGGAAAATTTTAACGCACAGGAGAAATCCACCATAAGTACCGACAAGGCCCGCAGGATATTTCGTGTCAGCAGAAAGCTCAAGATACTGCCGGCAAAGGTATACGGAACCAATTTATCTGCAAGGTTAGCCGCTTTGCTTTCAGCTGCCGATTTCATCTGTTCGGATTTTTCAATCATGGTTACAATTTGATCATATCGACTGGAACCCATAGCTTGTTTTACTTCCAGTATGCACTCGCCTTCTTCTATGACAGTACCGGCATACACGGTGTTTCCCGGGTGTTTTACGACCGGTACAGACTCTCCAGTCAAAGAAGCCTGATTGACTGTGACTTCCCCCTCGGCTAAGATACCGTCCATAGGAATCATGCTCCCGGTACGAATCACGATTTTGTCACCTGGGCGGATATCTGATACTGCTGTCAGAATTTCTGATTCCGGTGTCTTCAGCCATACCCGATCCACATTCAGGGCCATACAGCGAGCAAGGTCTTCCATTGATTTTTTTCTGGTCCATTCTTCCAACAGTTCGCCCAGTTCCAGCAGAAACATGACGGTTCCTGCTGTTCCGAAATCTTTGCGAAATGCGGAAATTCCTATGGACAGTGCATCCAGCACATCTACCTTCAGTTTTCCTCTCCAAAGACAGTGGATACCTCTCTTCAAAAAAGGGAGCATATGCCATACAATTCGTGCGATCTGCAATGGTTTCGGCAAAAAGAGCATAGACGCTGCTTTTAGTACCACTTTTCCGACCAGCTTTTCCTGAAATTTACGGTTTAATTCACGGCTGCTGTGCAGTGGCAAAGTGATTTGTGATTGCGCTTCCTGCAAGTTAAACTCACGGATAGCCGCCAGCACTTCCTTACGTGACCCGGAGTATTGCAGAATCACACACCCGGTGCGTTCATGGACAGTTACTTGTGTGATCCATGATTTCTTTTGAAACCAATTTTCCAGCACATCTGCTTCCTGCAAAGTCATTTTTTTCTGACCGATTCGAAAACGGATACGCCCTTTGCTTTCGTGTAAAATAATTGCCTTCATTTGTCGCTTCTCCTTCATAAAAAAAGAGCCGTATCAACGGCTCTTTTCTGTTACTCTTCCTCAGAAGTTTCAAGTTGTGCGGCTGCCGCTTCTTCCGCTTCTTTTGCAGCTCTTTCTTCATTCAGATCCTTGGCAGAAGCTAAAATGTCCGATGCGTTTTCCTGCACGGTCGTTACCGTTTCCATGACATAATCTTTCATACGCAGTCCTGCGGCTGTTGCGTGAACATATGCTTTTTTAGCGTCTTTGCTGGACAGCAGTTTAATTCCAACCGATCCGAAAAGTGTGCCACCTACAAAAAGAGCCAATTTATTGTATAAACTCATATAGAATCTTCCTTTCCGTTATTTTCTTTTGTATCCCGTAATCATTACCATAAGCAGGCAAATTACGGCTCCCCATGCCCAAAAACGGTGCTGTTTCAACCAGGTCCCTCCTTCATAGATTTTGTCTAATTATTATAACAACTTTAGCTAAATCATTCTTTTGGAAACAGACAAAAACCAATGGAATCAGACCTATTTCGATACTGTCTGGGTGTACAATTAAAGTGCCTTTTAAAAGCTACATTGAATTGACTTAAACTTGCGTATCCAATTGCCTGTGCAACGTCCAGTACAGTCATAGAAGAGCACCGAAGAAGTTCAGCGGCTTTTTCCATACGTTTATGTGATAGCCAAGTATATACCGGCTGACCACGAATACTGCGAAAATATTTTTTAAATGTAGTAGGAGATATATAAAATTTGTGACACAAATAATCAATCGTTATTTTTTCATCCAGATGCATCTCCATATAATTGCAAATCTCATTTATCTCTTCTCTTATTACCTTGCTTATTTTCAGATTATCCTTATCTTTTGGATACAATGTTCCTGTACTCAGCAGAAACAGTAATTCTACCGACTTCCAAACGCAGTATCTGCTTTTTTGTAAGTCTTCCATTTTCACGATTTCAGAAAATGCAGAAAAAACCCAAGATGAGCCATGAATAACAGCACATCCATCTTGCTCATCCATATATTTTTTTACCTCAAGAGTATTCAATTTTAAATCTCCCATCATGCGGCATAGGGAATATAAACTTTCTTTTGCCATAGCCGCATCTACGGATACCAATACTCCTGCCAAATCCGCTGTACATGCGACAGAATACAATGAAGATATCCCAGATAGTAAAAGAATTTCCTGCTTTCTTACAACAACCACACGATTCAATTGCTGTTTGAGTACAACATGACCTGCAAAACAAAAGAAGACTTCAAAGTGAAGTGGCTGCAAGGATATCGGGATAAATGGATCATTTGTATTGCCTTGAAGACGAAAATTGCAAACATCCACACCTGTTATTATTGTTTCCCATAAGGCTTTTTCACCTCGGATACTTTTCAAAAATTCTGTTAACACATAGTTTCTTCTCCCTTCTAATAGAAATTATGTCCTGTGATAGAATGTAGTTAGCAAAAGCTAACCACATTCTATCACAATTTCTGTATGAAATCAAGAACTACACAATCGATGTCATAAATAGAATAGCATTTTTATTCTTTCGTTTTAAAATATCCAAGCGCATCTGTACGCTCTCCGTTCTGCCATACTTCAAAGTGCAGGTGGTTTCCGGTAGAATTGCCGGTGGTACCGACATAACCGATGACTTCGCCCTGTTTCACTTCCTGCCCTACGGTCACGCAGATAGAGGAACAGTGGGCATACAAGGTGTCAAAAGTATCATTGTGACTTATCTTGATATGATATCCATATCCACCGCCCCAAGAGTCGATGGCATTGGCAATGGTAACTGTGCCATCTGCCGCTGCCAGAATCGGTGTACCACCCGGCGCTCCAATATCGGTTCCGCTATGATATGCAATTTCTCCAGTAAAGGGGTCCTCACGGTATCCAAACCATGAGGTAATGGTATAACTTTGCGGAAGAGGCCATTGGAAAATCCCGGTTCCTTCCCAATCAGTATTTGGATTCATGATCTGACCACCGCCGCTGCTAAAACCACCCAGCAGTTCTGCCCACAAATTCTGATTTTCCGACTCCGACATTAAAGCAAGATATTCATTTTGTCTGGCATTGAAATTGTACTGCTGTGCCATTTCCTCTGCTGTTTTGTGTGTTAGAGAGATTTCCAGAATGGTTTCCGTTACCGTTTCGGTGCGGGTAGTTTCTTTTCCGTCCTCGTCTACTTCAGTAACTTCTACTTCATGGCTCTCGGTACGGGTACTGGAAGACACTGCATTCATCTCCCACATAATATCCCGCATCTGCTGAACTTGAGTGTCATCCAAAGAAGCCACCTGAGCGTCATCTTCTGCACCGGTCACCTTGGCTGAAAAAACAGCGAGAACATCTTCCCAATTGATAGAAAGCACTCCGTCATTTGAAGTAAACTCTACCCGATCATGGCTATTGCTATCTTCAATTTCTTGAATGTGTGCCTGAAATTCCCCGTTTAAAGTTGTCACAGCCTGCGTAACGCTGGTGCCGGTTCCCGTAGAATCCGAACCGAAAAATAAGCCGAAACAGGAACCGACAATCAGGGCAATCAAACAAATTAACAAGATTATCACTACAGCTACCCAACCTCCGGCAGCGATGGCAGCAATCAACCCCTTTACAGCCGCAATGGTTGCTTTAACCGCTGCTATAGTTACACGGACCGCCGCTTTAACTCCTGCAATTGTTGCTTTCGCAGTAGCCTTGGCGGCCTGTGCGGCTTTTTGTGCCGCTTTTGCAGTGGCCTGCGCTGTCTTGGCTGCCTGCTGTGCAGTCTTTGCCGAGCGCTGGGCAGTTTTGATACCTTTAGCGCTATTCTTCACACCTTTCATAGAACGGCTGGCGGTTTTTACTGCTTTTTGAGGTTTTCCTTTGACCGCCTTGGCAGCGGTATTTTTGGTTCGTATTTTAGAAGCGGTATCCTTCGTGATCTCCGTTGCTTTGCTGCCAGTGTTTTTCGCTTCTGACAGTGTACGGGAAATTTCTCTTTTTTCTTTGACTTTCCGAGCGGTGGTCTGCGCCAGTTTTTTCCCGCCCCGATAGGTAAGGTCGGCGACCTTTTTTGCGGTGGTTTCGATACCGGACAGCATCTGATCCCCGGCGCTGTTGGCGGGGGCGTTGGAGGTTTCTCCCTGCTGGCTGGCAAAAGGCGTCCCCTTCAATTCCGATACGGCTTTCTCCTTGGATTTCAGCCATGCATCCTTCATTGCGGTTTTTGGGGCTTTGGCGGCACTATCCAAAAGCCTTGGTTTTCCATTTTCCGGTTTGGTCTTAATTTCTTTCAATGGCATACCTCCTAAAAAAGATACAGGGAGCCAAAGGAGGCTCCCTGCTGCGATGTTGTTTCATGTATAGGTTTACACCCCCCTCAGTGCTTCGTCCGGCTTGGTGGTCATCAGCTGGTACAGACGGGTATTGCGGGGGAAGCTGTTTTCAAACGGTACAATGTTGCCAGCACAGCGGATGAGACCGCAGCCAGCAGATACATTGGTGATGTAGCCAAGCTGGGTGTCCGAGATATGGAGCAGATTTGCCAGTTCATCCCGGTCGGTGGAGGACTGGTTCAGAAGGAGCAGGAACTCCGAGTTTGCCAGCATCAGGCGGGCAGTATCGGAACGGAGCAGCTCCTCGACATTCTGCGTGAGCCCTGTCACAAGGCCGTTATATTTTCGGATACGCTTCCACAGCTTGTAGAAAAAATCGGCGCTGTACTGGTATCGGAACAGCAGATAAAACTCATCGGCAAATACCCATGTTATTTTTCCTTTCTTCCAGTTTTGGATCACACGGTTGAAAATCGCATCGAGGGTGACCAACATCCCGATGGGCATGAGCTGCTCCCCAAGTTCCCGGATATCATAGGCGATGATTCTCGCTTTGGTATCCACATTGGTGGGCTGGGCAAAGGTGTTCAAACTGCCGGTGATGAAGAGCTCGGAGGAAAGGGCAAGCCCCCTGGCCTCCGGCTCCGGCTGCTTTAAGAGGGAATGGTACAGATCTTTCAGCGTGGGAGCTTCACCCTCATAGTTGTTTGCCATGTACTCCCGGTACACATCATAGGTGCAGCGGTCCAGAATAGATTTCTCTTTGGCAGACACACCGCTTGCCCCTACTAACTGCTCGAACAGAGAGAGAATAAATTCTAATTTTTCAATCAGCGGGTTGCGTTCGTCACCGTAGGCTTTGTCCATATCAAGGGCGTTCAGGTGGGTGTTGGAGGCTGCGGAAATCCGAATAATTTCCCCGCCAAGCGCTTCTACCAAGAACCCAAATTCCGACTCCGGGTCCAGAATCAGGATATCATCATTGGTGGACAGCGCAATGCTCACGATTTCTTCTTTGGCGCTGAAGGATTTACCAGAGCCGCTGACACCGAGACGGAAACTGTTCCCGTTTAAGAGCTTGCGGCGGTCGGCTACAATCATGTTTTTGGAAACAGCGTTCTGCCCATAGTAGATGCCCCCGGTCTGCATGATTTCCTGTGCTCGGAAAGGAATCAGCACAGCGGTACTTTCGGTGGTCAGGGTACGGATGGCTTGGATTCTGCGCAAACCATAAGGAAGCACAGTATCCAGCCCATCCTTCTGCTGCCAGCGCAGGACGCTCATCTGGCACAGATGTTTTCTGGCTGTTGTAAGAATCGTTTCTGTGTCACTGTCCAATTGTTCCTTGGTATCAGCCAGATGGACCATGGTCACGAGACCGAACATCATTCTTTGATCCCTGTTGGTCAGGTCATCCAGCATTTCCTTGGTTTCTTTTCGCTGCTGTTCCATGTCGTAAGGAAGGACAGCGGAAAAGTTGTTGGCTGCGTTCTGCTTTCGCTGCCAGTTTGCCGCATTCGTTTCCACACCCAAGAGCTTGTTCTGGATTTCCCTTACTGCTTCATCGGTGGGAACAGGTAAAATATCAATGGAGAGCATGAGGCTGCGGTCCATATCGCAGAGTTCAGCAATCATGGAATCCTTGATATAGCTGGCGTACCCCTGTAAATACAAAACCCTGCCCCAGCGGTCGTTCAGGCGGAAGTGGTCTTTCTGGAATTCCATGCTGTCCGGGCAAAGCCAGTCCTTGAAGCTGTGCCCCTTTTTCATCTGTTCCTTGAGATCAAAGGCAAAAGCGGCAGGTTCATTGCCCTTAAAGAAATCCCGGAACACCTGCAGGCGGGTTCCGGCGTCCAGTTCCCGTCCAATGGAGGAAAGCTGGGACAAATGGGTGATCAGATCCGTACCCACACGGGAGAAATAGGTGCGGGCTTCATCGATATTCCGTTTCGCTACCGTGATGGTGATGTAACGGTCCTGCACCACACTGTTGTTGGTACCGGTTACCTTTGAGAGC
>ERZ779866.4178-NODE-4178-length-11005-cov-3.440457_pt1 | contig 11005 bp, 9 predicted proteins | sample MGYA00511248_ERZ779866 | MGnify/ENA primary metagenome ERZ779866 (study PRJEB29588, sample SAMEA2155758) | human gut metagenome | biome: human gut; feature: human-associated habitat; material: faeces | place: Denmark | collected 2008/2010 ... | reverse complement strand
CGATAAAAGTCCCGACTGCACCTATTCCCGTCCATACGGCATAAGCCGTACCGATCGGAATATGACGCTGAGCCAAAAACAAAAAAAATCCGCTTAAAATCATTGAAACTACGCTAAAAGCAATAAAACCCCAGCGCAGATTAAGAAAATCATTGGCAAGCTTAAACCCCAGGGCCCAGCCGATCTCACAGACGCCGGCAATAAACAAAAAAGTCCATGCATTCATTTTTTACCTCCAAAATCATTGCATTATATTCAAGGCGGTGAGATCATGAACTATAGTGTAAGCCTATAGTCAAGAAATTTTTATGAACACAAAAAAACTTACTTGCGGTACCTTTGCCAAACTTTGCAATACCACTAAAGAAACACTGTTTCATTACGATAAAATAGGCTTGCTCAAACCTGAATTCATAGGTAAAAATAATTACCGCTACTATGCTCCAGAACAATTTTTCCTGTTTAATTTCATTGAGACTTTAACGGACAGCGATACTCCGTTAAAAGAAATAAAGTCCCAAATTAAAAATTTTAACGCCGATTCTTTTATCGGCTTTTTACGGCAAAAGCAGGAATATTTAAAACAAAAACGGCTTAAACTGGCTCTTAAAGAAGAGCTTATCAACGATTTATTAAATGAAATTGAAGATATCAAAACCTCTAACTACGAAACGGTACGGCTAATAAATAAACCAAGCGAAACTTTTATTGCTTTTAAAACAGATGTTTCAGCTGTCGCATCTTATGATGATTTATCCGAACATTTGTCCCGATTCTTTACTGATTGCTGCAATAAAAATATTTTTCTGCAAAGCACTTTCGGCTTTATTATTGAAAAAAAGAACTTTGACAAAGAACTTAAAGCCTCATATATTTGTGCCAAAGCTTTGAAAGGCAGCAAACAAGCACTAAGATACACTCTGCCTAAAGGAACTTACGCATCCGTCACCATCTTAGGGGATAAAAAAGCACATTTAAACGGCATCAAGCGTTTAGAACAGCACCTCAAAGAGCTAGGATACTTTTTTGCAGGAGATCTGATTGCTCTTGACCGCTTCAGTCTTTTGTACCACAAAGAAAAAAATGAATTTGCCGTCAAATATCTGATTTACGTTAAAAAGGATAAAAATAATGCAGATTAGCTTTAATCATCGTACTCTTAAACTTAATATTCCTGCCGTCATGGGCATCTTAAACGTTACTCCCGACTCTTTTTCCGACGGCGGAAAATTTATTGATAAAAATAAGGCTTTTGCTCATGCCGTCAAGATGGTAGATGAAGGAGCGGATATCATTGATATCGGCGGAGAATCTACCCGTCCCGGCGCCGCATACGTATCGGAAGATGAAGAAGCTTCCCGCGTTGTCCCGATTGTAAGCAAGATAGCGGCTAATCTTGACGTTATGATCTCTGTTGATACCTCTCGTCCGGCAATTATTAAAGAATGCGTCAAGGAAGGTGCGCATATTTGGAATGATATACGCGCGTTAACCGAGCCTGATGCCGTAGAATGTGCCGCTAAACTGCAGATACCGGTATGTCTTATGCATATGCAGGGAACTCCATCTACCATGCAGAACAATCCTTCATATAAAAACGTAGTAGAAGAAGTGAAAAATTTTCTTCTACAGCGCGCAGAAATTTGTTTAAAAGCCGGAATAAAAGAAAATAATATCATTTTGGATCCGGGGTTTGGATTTGGTAAAAGCGTTGACGATAATTACTTGTTACTAAAGCACTTGGATGTTTTATGCGCTTGCCCTTATCCTATTCTTTCGGCTTTATCGCGCAAATCAATGCTCGGAGCAGTATTAAACGAACCTGTTGCTTCACTTCGTGATAACGCATCAGTAAGCGGCGCTGTTATTTCGGTGATGAAAGGAGCCAAAATCGTCCGTGTTCACAATGTCAAAGCAACTAAAGATGCAATTTTAATTGCATCAAAAGTGCTAAATACAGACTAAATGCGATTTCTTATCAGTCGAGTAAGCCTTAAGTAACTGTATAATGTCGTCCTAATTTAAAAGGAAATCGCATCGTGTTTTACTATTTAATTCCGTCAGCGGTAATTGCACCGCTTGCCGCAGCGTTTATTATTTTAATTACCGGATCAAAGCGTCTTGAAAATTTTGCCAAGCCGTTGTCGCTTATTGCCGTCGGTCTTTTGATTACCATCTCCTTAAGTCATCTTTTACCCGAAGCAATGGAAGAAAGCCTGAATCCGCATTCTATAGGCTTTACTGTGCTTATTGCCGTATTGGTACTTATCGGAATTGAAATGTTCTTTAATTCCCACAGCCATAAGGAAAATGCTTTAAGCAAAGGAGCTGCCGGTCTTTTATGCGGAACATTTTTACATGCTTTTTGCGATGGTATTATTTTAGTAAGCTCTTATCTTGTAGACATTCATTTAGGCCTTGCAGTAACCGCAGCCATCTTAATTCATGAAGTTCCCCAGGAGATAGGTGATTACGTTATTCTGCTTGACTGCGGAATGAGCCGCACTCAAGCTTTTTCAATAAGTTTGATCTCAGGATGCGGAGCAATTTGCGGAGCGATTTTAGGATATTTCCTTTTAGACACGGTAAAAGGACTTTTACCCTATGCTCTTGCCGTGTCGGCATCAAGCTTTATTTACGTGTCTCTTTGCGATCTGCTGCCTAGGTTATATAAATCCCAAAACCAGCAAAAAATGCTTTATCGCTTCTTCTTTCTGCTTATAGGAGTAATTGCCGCGCTTTTAATCAGTCATCATCATTAGCATCAATCAGTTCAAGAGGAGCACTAAATGATAAAGTTCGGGATTTATTAATACTCTTAAAATAAACCAAGTATTCTCCGGACTTTTCATTAACTTCCTCTATTTTCCCATAACCTAAAACGGGATTTGTAACCTTATCTCCTATGCTAAAATATTTTAAAACATGTTTTACTGCACTGTTTAAGTAAGGCTTAATCAGTTTTTTCCCGGTAACGAAGATTTCATCTTCCCTAAACTCTTCAATAAAACGCGAAACTTTCAGCTCCTCTCCTGAATATGCGGTACCGCCGGACATACAAATAAACAGCTGTTTTTGCGCCCTGGTCATAGCGACATACAAAAGTCTTCGTTCTTCCTGCAGTTCCTGCAAACTTGATGATTTTGATGACGGAAAAATTCCCTCATTAACTCCGACAACAAACACATAATCAAACTCAAGACCTTTGGAATTATGTACGGTCATAAGCTCGACCTGATTTTCGTTATTATCATCATCTTTAGATGATGACAGCGCCAGATGCGTTAAAAAATCAGCTATATTGCTGCGCTCTCCCATTTTATTTTCAAAATCACGCGCAAGAAAACGTAAAGTAGCAAGGCTTTCAAGTCTGTCGTTATCCCCTTCTTTTTTAAGCATTACTTCATACTTAAAAAGATTTAATACTTTCTCAAGCTCGGCACTGGGACCTGCAGGAGATTTTTCATTTAATAAAATTATATTTTCAACAAATTCCTTTACCGCTGCTGTTACATTAAGATCTCTGTCATCAAGTCTATGTACAAGCGTCCTAAAAAGAGAATGATTGTCCTGACTTGCCAAATTTTTAAGCCGGGAAAGCCGCGTTATACCAAAACCTCGTCTTGGTACATTGATGATGCGGACAAAAGCAGCATCATCATCCGGATTAAAAATAAGTCTTAAATAAGAAACGACATCTTTAATCTCTTTGCGCTCCATAAACCTTACATCGGCATACACCCGATAGGGAATATTATATTTAATAAGCGCCTGCTCAATACTTTGAGATAAATGCTTTGAACGGTACAAAACAGCAACGGATGAATGTCTATTGATATCTTTAATGTTTAAAATTTCCCTTACGACAAATTCTGCTTGCGACTGCACTGATGGACAGCCGGCAATAACCGGCAGCATAGTTTTCTTATTATCCTCGACAATCTTAAATTCTACCGGATAGTCATTAGGCAAAAGCTGTTTATTAAACGCCGCTTTAAGCAAATCAGCGGTTTTTAAATCATCTTCCTCATTATTTTTTATCTCAGCAATTGCTGCCATGGCATCCATATCAATATCTTTACGCATTGCCTGCAGCTTTTTGCGTCCCGGGTCGTCATTATTTGAAATCAAGGTATATGCACAATCTAGAATATAAGCTTGAGAACGATAATTTTTAAAAAGATTAATAGTAACAGTACCGGGAAATTTTTCTGCAAAATCAGTAAAATATTTAACATTTGCCCCACGAAACGAGTAAATGGTCTGATCAGGATCGCCTACTATAAACAGATTTTTATGCTTGCCGCTTAAAATACTGATAAGCTCATATTGCAAGGCATCAATATCCTGAAATTCATCAACCTCAATATATTCAAAACGACTTTGCCATGATTCTCTAATATCTTTTCTACTGCGCAAAATTGTAAGCGCAAAGGCTATCAAATCATCAAAATCAAGAAAGCAAGAAGTCCTGCACTGATAAATATATTGCCAAAAAACTTTTTCCTTAAGATTTGAGCAATTCTTACTTTGCTCTAAAATAGCGTTGCTGTCATATGCACACATTACCTGAACATATGAAATATCAGCCTTTTTTCCATCAATATATTCCCAGGCGTCTTTTAAAGTAAAATCCCGACCGGAAATACCTAAGGCCTTAAACACCGGCTTTAAAATATCTTTAACATCTGATACGTCTATAACGGTAAAATTTTTGACAAAGCTTAAAGCGTGAATATCCTCACGCAAAAGATCACAGCAAAAAGCATGAAAAGTGGTCACATAAGGAAGAGCAATATCTCCGCATAATTTATTTATACGGCAACGCATTTCCCTGCTGGCTTTATTTGAAAAAGTAACGCACAAAACCGCTTTTGGCGACATACCTAAAGCGGTTAGCAAATATGCATAACGATAAGCTAAAGTCTTAGTTTTTCCGGTTCCGGCGCCTGCAAGTACCCGAAGATACCCTTCAGTAGTACATACCGCTTTATATTGCTCCTCATTTAAATCTTCTTTAAAACGAGCTAACTTTAAAGGCATGTTATTTGATCTTAGGTCCAGCTGATATTTTGGAAAAATCAAAAAGATTCTGATCCAAAAGATGTGACGGTACTACATTTTTAAGCGCTTTAAAAATAATATCCGTTCTTTTAGGATATTCCTTATCCCATTTGCGCAGCATGGCAACCATAGCGGCCCGCTGCTGATCTTCTCCATATCCGCAAAGTCCTTTGGGTAAAACAGGATAATCTTTTAGTTTGCTTAAAATGTTTAAATCTCTTTCCCGGCAATAAGCAAGCGGCCTTATTAAAGTTAAAGTGTCATCGTCAGTACGCAGAATAGGCGGCATGGTCTTCATAATTCCTGAATAAAACAAATTCAGAAAATACGTTGCCAAAATATCATCGCGATGATGACCAAGCGCAACTTTGTTATATCCCATTTCACGAGCAAAACCGTACAAAAAGCCGCGGCGCATGCGTGAACAAATGGAACACATGGTTTTCTTGCCTTGAAGTTTCTCTTTAGAGATTTCAAAAACAGGTCGTTTAATGATGTGGTAAGGAAGACCTACTTTTTGCAGATGTCCTTCAACCACACCTTCAGGAGTGCCGGGGAATCCGGAATCAAGATGTACAGGAATTAAAGTAAAAGGAAAAGGAGCCGATCGTTTTAAAGACAACAGCAAATCAAGCATTGCATAACTGTCTTTACCGCCTGAAATACACACCATTACTTTATCGTCAGGCTCAATCATGCCGTAATCACCTATGGCATGACCTACTTTACGTCTTAAGCGTTTAAATAACTTGTCGGCTTTATATTTACTTTGCTTATCTTCAATAACAAAATACGGGCTGACGTGTCTGGCATAATCGTCAGCCTTCTTAGGCAACGCGGTATCGTCGCGCACGCTTTACTCCTTATTTTTCAGCGGCAAACGGAATTCTTCCCAAAACGGCCTTCGGGGTAATGACGGCCACGTCACAGTTTAATTCATCAATTACTCTTTCACAAATATTTCCGACTAAAGCTACGGCAATACCTCTGCGAGCAGAAGTTCCGATAAACAGCACGGTAGGCTTAAGCTCCGTACACAATGTCGGAATAACCTCATCAGGCTGGCCTTCACGAATATGACAACGTTCAGGAGGAATACGATGACGAGCGGCAAATGATAAAGCGTTTTTACATCCTTCTTTTAAAGCTTCTTCACCGATAAGGTCGGGGGTAAATCCCGGTAAATCAATAGAGGCCGGAGGAATTACCGGAGGAATAGCGTTTACCAAATGAATTTGACAGCGTGTAATGGTAGCAAGTTCTTGAGCTTCGCGTAAAAGACGCATATTGATATAGCGCAGTTCCATATCGGAAGGATCGGATAAATCCACAGCTACTGCAATAATACCTTCAGGACGCCACAATTGATCTTTAGCAATAAGCACCGGAACCGGGGAATGACGCAGAAGCTGCCAATCAAGCGGAGTAAAAATGACAGAATCTAGCATACCGTGAACATCTGCCGTTTTTACAATAAGATCCGCTCCGATTTCTTTTGCGGTTGCGGTTATTTCCTTGCCGATAGTTTTAGACCATATAACTTTTGATGTGATATCAAATCCCATTGCATTAATGCGTAAATATGCGTCAAGCCACTTCTGATGTTTTTTAATCACGGACTCACGCATGCTTTCTTCCTGCTCAACGGACAAAATTGAAGTCAAATCCCAGGAAAAATCAAACACCGGCATCACGGCAGTAATGCGGACTTTATCCTTACCGCTTGCCTGAGCCAAAGCTAAAGCGCGTTCCAGTGCGGGCTGCCGCATTTGTCTTGTTTCAATAATAACTAACACATTCCGGAACTTTTTCACGATAAAATCCTCTTTTTAACTTGCACACCGCTTAAAAGCAGATGATTACTACCGCATTTAATTAACAGGCTTTAAGGTAATGCTCAGTTTTGTCTGTAACTATCACAGCCTTTTCAGTTAACCACAGTTTTAAATTTTTACTGCCAGTTAAAGAAATTTATGTGCTAACTCATTGTAACACATGCCTATAGCTGAGACTTAAGCATGGAATTACAGTTTGTCTTTAGTAAATATAACCTTAAATTTAAGCTAATTAATACGTTAAATTTATTAAGCTGTTAGCTTAATCAAGAAAAAAGCCTACTTTTATTAATTTTTAACAACTAAGAGCCGACTTACAAAAAAGCAAAGCAGCAAAGCCTGTGGTAAAATCTTAATGTTAAATTATTTAATTTACCGAGGTTTAAAAATGACAGCATTGGTTTTAGGCCATAAAAATCCGGATACTGATTCAATCGTTGCAGCATTGGCAGCCGCTAATCTCTACAAAGGACGCGGAATTGATGTTAAAGCCGTAGCACAAGGCGCTCCCGCTCCTGAAACTGAATTCGTTTTAAAGAAATTTAATTTATCCGCTCCGGAAATCGTTTCTTCCATTGCCGGAAATGACGTTTATTTAGTTGACTACTCTGACCTGGCTCAAGCCCCTGAAGATTTTACCAAAGCCAAGCTTCTTGGAATTATCGATCACCATAAATTAGGCGACGTAACTTCAGACAGCCCGGTTGAATGCTGGATCCAGCCCGTAGGCTGCTCAAACACCGTAATCAAAATAATGCATGACTTCTACGGTGTTGCTATCGATAAAAACCTTGCCGGTGCCATGTTGTGCGCTATTCTTTCCGATACTGTTTTATTCAAGAGCCCGACCTGTACCGACGCCGATAAAAAAGCAGCTGCTGAGCTTGCAGCAATTGCCGGCATCACCGATATGCAGGCTCTTGGCATGGATATGTTCAAAGCTAAAAGCTGCCTTGACGGTGCAAGTCCTCGCGATCTTATTTTCCGTGACTTTAAAGACTTTAATATGTCAGGTAAAAAAGTCGGCATCGGTCAGCTTGAGCTTATCTCTCTTGAAATGGTAACTCCAGAGCTTAAAGCCGCATTAAAGTCAGAACTTGAAGCCGTCAAAAACGAAGGCCGCCACAGCGCTATCTTAGTCCTTACCGACATCATGAAAGAAGGTTCTGAGCTTATGCTCTCATCTGATGACGCTGCTGCCGTAATCGGCGCATTAAAGGCTGATTCCAATATGTGGATGCCGGGCGTTATGAGCCGTAAAAAGCAAGTTGTACCGCCTCTTGAGCAGACCTTTAAAGCTTAGTAATTTTTACTTTAATCTAAAGCCCGAATATGCTTTCGGGCTTTTTCATATTTATTTTCTATGCAAAAAATCCCAAGAATCGGTCTTATTTCTCTTGGCTGCGCCAAAAACCTTGTCGATACCGAACGATTAACATCAGTATTGATTGCTAAAGGCTATCAAATTGAAGCCAATTACGAAGATTGCGATTTAATCGTAGTCAACACCTGCGGTTTTATTTCTCCTGCCGTAGAAGAATCGCTTGATGCTATAGGGCAAGCGATTTCCTATGCTCCTAAAGTTATAGTAACAGGCTGTCTTGGTGCCAAAGCTCAGCTTATTTTAAAAGAATATCCGCAAGTTGCCGCCGTGTACGGCCCCGGAACCAGGGCATCCGTGCTGCGCGGGATCCGCGATTTAGTAGGTGAACCGCCGCAAGAAGCTGTCCAGCATGTAAGTCCGTCCGGAATTCTTCTTACTCCGCCTCATTATGCATATTTAAAAATTGCCGAAGGTTGCCGGCATCGCTGCGCTTTTTGCATTATTCCTTCATTACGCGGTCCGCTGCGTTCAAGAAATCCGGATGATATTTATAAAGAAGCAAGCGACCTTACCCAACGCGGTGTAAAAGAACTGTTAATTATTGCCCAGGATTCGTCTGATTACGGTTTTGATTTAAAAAATAAACCTACATTATCCCAATTATGTAAGGATCTTGCCCCGTTAAAGCGCTGGCTGCGTATTCATTACGTATATCCAAGCAAAGAGGCAGATAAAATCGTCGAACTGATGGCGGACAATATTGTTCTTCCCTACCTTGACGTGCCGCTTCAGCATGCAAGTGAAAGGATCTTAAAGCTGATGCGCCGCCCCGGTAATACCGAAAAGATGCTTGCCACTATTGAAAATTGGCGCAAAATCCGTCCCGACATTGCTATCAGATCCACTTTTATTACAGGATTTCCGGGAGAAACTGAGCAAGATTTCAATGAGCTTCTTGACTTCATAAAAGAAGCAAAACTTGACCGAGTCGGATGCTTCCCTTACTCTGACGTTGACGGGGCTGCCGCAAATGAATTTCCTGATCCTATCGATCCGGAAATACGCGAAGAACGTGCCGCAATCTTGATGGAGACTCAAGAGCAAATTTCAAAAGAAAAATTACAGACAAGGATCGGTAAAGTCTATGATGTAATTATCGACACACTAAACGAGAACGGTACTGCCGTAGGACGTTCCAAATATGAAGCTCCTGACGTAGACGGCATCATTACCGTACACAACGCCAAAGGCATTCGTGAAGGAGATATCGTTAAAGTAGAAATTACCTCAAGCGATACGCACGATTTGGAAGGAGAGCTTTGTTCAAATCTGCAAAAACCGATACCTTTTTCTAAAACTCATTAATCTTAAGGCCGCAACGCGGCCTGTTCTTTATTTAATATAGTTTTTCGTATATTTTTTCCAATAAGTAATAACACTTTTCAATTTCGCCGATTTCAATATGCTCATCAATCTGATGTGCATTAGCAATATTTCCGGGACCGAAAACAACCGTCGAACCCAAATTTTTCAATAAAGAAGCCTCAGTACAATAATTTACCCCAATAGAGTCTTCACCTAATAATTCCTCAAAAATTGACAAGATATGTCTATTCTTATTATCAAAAACATCAATGTCAGGATAAAGAATTTCTAATGCCACGGCATCTGCAAAACGTTCATTTATTGTTTCGATAATATCTCTAAGTCTTTTATCAATCTTTTTAGCTTCAAAAAAAGGTGTCGGTCTTACATCAAATAAAAGTTCAGCTTCTGCACAAACGCGATTGATGCTGTCACCGCCATGAATAGCACCGATATTAATCGTCGGATACGGAACAGAAAAACGCTCATCTCTATATGTTTTAAGTTCCCGCTCAAAAAGATCGAGCTCATTTATAAATAAAGACGCAAGTTTAATTGCATTAATCCCCTGACTTGGATCACTTGAATGACATGACTTTCCTTTAAACACGGCTTTTCTAGCCATGTAACCTTTATGAGCGCTTATGCAATGTAATGAAGAAGGTTCGCCTATAATAATCAAATCAGGAGCAACATCTTTACTGTTTATAAAATTTTGAGCCCCTATCATTGATGTTTCTTCATCTGCGGTAAGAACAACCTGCAAAGGCTTATTACTACCCCTTTGCGCTATACTTTTAGCAAAATATAAAGATAAAGCGGCAAAGCCCTTCATATCACAGGCACCTAAACCATATAGTTTTTCACCTTTTTGTATAAGTTCAAACGGATCGCTTTGCCAAAGTTTTGCATCACAAGGAACAGTATCAGTATGAGATGACAGCATCACTCCGCCGTCTTTGCCATTTAATGCTGCCATAAGATTATATTTACCGTTAGGCAGCGGCATCAGTTCAACTTTAAAGCCAAGCCCTTCTAAAAAGTTTGCAGCATACTCAATTAGTTCTTTATTGCTCTTATCAAAAACTGAAATATCTGAGCTTTGAGTATCAAAAGATACCAGTCTGCGTAAAATCTCAAAATAATCATTAAATGCAAACATAAATTTTGACCGTTTCACAAAAACACTTTTGTAAACTTACCAAGTTAAGTGCTAAAAACGCAAAAAAAAACTAAATTTTTCAAAAGACACATCGTACTTTTTACACCTTTTTTGTGCATTTATAAAATATTTTTCTTATAAAACAAATAAATATAAAGCAAACTATCTGGCTGCATCTTATTCCCTCCTTTGTTTTATGATTATTTCACTTTCTCAAGAAGCTCTTGATATGCTTCATAGTCCATCAGTGCGTTG
>ERZ779866.4175-NODE-4175-length-11009-cov-3.709695_pt1 | contig 11009 bp, 13 predicted proteins | sample MGYA00511248_ERZ779866 | MGnify/ENA primary metagenome ERZ779866 (study PRJEB29588, sample SAMEA2155758) | human gut metagenome | biome: human gut; feature: human-associated habitat; material: faeces | place: Denmark | collected 2008/2010 ... | reverse complement strand
AACATGTACAAACACATACATTGTTAAAAAAATAACAATCAATTAAACGATTGTTTACTATTTAAATTGTTAAAATTTTCACAATATACCTATAGGGGTATAGGTATACCGTCGCAAAACACATTTCACATCACACTTTAATTCGCTAAATTGCTAATGGGCATTGTGCACAAAAATAACCCTTGCTTGTGTGGAGGAAACAAGCAAGGGCTATTTTTTGGTTGGTCTATTGCCACCAACCTTTATATGTAGAAACGCTAGCAAAATACGGTAAAAAGTAGTTTTGGAAGGATTCAAGTAGATTTAGTCTGTCCATACGCTCTCTGAGAAACGCGAGGTTATCATAATAATTTATACGGGTTTCATGGATGGTTTCATTAAAGGTGCGATTGTTGTTGGAATTTCCAGAAGTGTCAGTGTTAGAATTTGTATTCCCCGTATTTGTTCTAGCGGTCTCTATGTGATGATTATTCGTAACTGTCATGCCTACATTATCGGTAAAATTACTAGCGTAGTCATTGCCTAAATTACCAATATTTGAGATATTAAGATTGTCGTCATATGCCTGTACGCCTTGTTCGTAGAGAATCGAACGGTTTTTAATAGTATCGTTATTAGCTTCAGTGATGTCAACATTTCCTAGATTATCAGTATAAGCACCATCGCTATCGGAATTAATATTATAATTGCCTGTATTGTTTTCGTTTGCATTAGTAGTTCTTGTAAAGCCTGCTTCAAAAACATCGGGGTTGATAGTTAAACCGTCTAATGTACCCGAAAACAATTCTAATGAGGTTTTATATTTAAGCCAATTAATGGGCACATTTGATAGAAATTCATTTGTGAAAATATCTATATCATATATCATTCTATCATTAAATGCAATGTCTGCCGCTTGTGTAGCTATATTATATATTGATTCCCAATTATAGTCAAGGGGATATTGTGTACGGGGTGTCCCGTCTTCATGATACCATCTATATTTACCGTATGTATCACACCACACATAATAAGGCATGTCATATTGATTCATCCACATTGGTATTGTCACTCTCCTCACCGTATATATTGGCATCGTTAGGTGATTCAACAACTAGACTAGATAAGTAGTTTTCAACCCGAACGCTTAAACCGAATTTATTGTTGAGTTCTTCTGCAAAACGTTTTCGAGCCTGTAGACGGTCACCACCGATATATCTAGCTAAACTTTGATTCTGCACACTTTCATTTACAATTAATCTTTCTCGTTTACTATTACCATTATTTTCAAGACCCAGTATATCTAATACGATACCCCAAGTATTAATAAAGTATGTGTAATACTCTGTCAAATCTGATGAGTTAGGGGGTCTGAACAGTGTTTCTGTTTCTTCTCCTAAATTAGAGGTGACCACTATATAAGGACTATTTAAACTGCGATTCTTTAGCACCTGTTCAAGTAATTGTTTACTACGCTGTGTTTGACATTGAAATACAATACCGCTTTTACGGGTCTCGGCGGCTACTTTTAATGTTTCGTATGCTTGGTTTAATTCTTCAGCAAGATAACGTACATAAGTTTCAATGGGGGGTATTCCAACATTATAAAAATAATAGCATGTGCTATCAAAACCAACTACAAAATCATTTGGTGATTCAGCGCGATATACTTTTCCATTAAATCCAGATACACTTGCTTTTGTACTACGCCCGTAAAAATCATACTCTACATTATCAACGTCAGTTCCATAATAGCCAAAGAAAATACTATCAGGTGTTTGTGTTTCAATATCAAAGTTTGTACGTAGACCACATACGCGACCAGTTGAAATAAGCATACGTTCTATCATGTTCGCTTCGTATTCTTCCAGTCCATACCATTTAAAGTTACTATACAATAAACGCATTAACGAATCTTTAAATATATTGTAACTTTTTGGTTTTGGGTCTATGGGTGGTAATCCTGCAAATTCTGCGGATATGTCGCTATATAATTTTACTGGATTCTTTTTTCTCATATTATCACCTATATAATAGGATTAGTTACAGTTGACCAGTCATAATTAGGGGTTGTTTTCCATATACGTAAACCAGCTGAAAAACGTTCTTTAATTTGTGTTTGTGTCATTGGGTCGCGTAATCTGGTTAAATCAGCAGTTTCATATACACTGGTTATATTTACTTCATCAGCCATTATAAACGTAAATTTTTCGCGGCAATTTAATTGCGTTGGACTTGTTAATGCTGTATGGTCTACATTGTATCCATATGCAGTGAAAAAATTATCAAGTCTTTGTCTGTCTGTCGTGGACAATGTAGTTTTACGTACTCCAAAACTATAAGCCATACTTGAAGATAATGAAGAATTTGCATATTTTACAGTGGGTGGGGCATTTTGCCCAATGTTACCAATCTGTGTTAAATAGTTTCTTTGGGCTTCTACTTGTGTATTTAAATAATCGCGTGATATATTATATAGTTCATTACTTTTAAGATTATTAATTGATGACGTTATTAGACCAGTTCCACCTGATACGACAGCCCCAATATTAGTAGGATTGTTCATAGCACCGTTTAAAACACTTCCGGTAGCTCCTAAAACTGAATCGAGTGCACCAGTTAAACCAGTCCAGTAATTGTACATTTGTTCAGTGCCAAGGGTTTGACTTTGATAATTAGCATTGTTAATAAGACTGTCTATTTGTTGTATTTGATTTATTAAGTTACTTTGATAATTAGCGGGCATATTAGCAGATAGAGTTAATGGAGCATATCCAGCACTTTTTACAATACCTGTTATATTGTTATCGCTTAAGTATCCATTAATACGTGCAAGGAAACATCCGTTAATATAGGGGTTACACATTAATGTTAGTGAGACAGTCCCAGTTGCAGTACCAATATCATAATTCTGTACAGTAACACTATCACCAGATACCGGATTAAATAAAGTGAAGTATATTCCCATTTCTTTTGCTTTTTGGTTTCGGTAACTACCATCAGTTGTAGATAATCCTGTCGAAAATGTGGTTGTGCCGCCAGAAATCATTGAAATTTTGCCGTTACTTTCAGATATTGTAATCAGGTCACTATCCGGTAAGATGTAGGATTGTGTAACTAAGTCATACCCTAGCCCGGTAGCATATGAATAGTTCTGGCGTACAGTGGAAGAGTTTTGTCCAATCCATCTATAATATTGCATACCATCTGTAATAAGACACATATCGGGAATATATGACCTGAATTGTGTCCCTCCACCTGCCGCAATTGGTGTTAAATCAGGATAATATATATTAGCGCTGTATCCAGCTTCTACCGTATCATATACGCTGATAGTGGGCTCGTTGTCCATGTCTACAGCAAACCCTACAATAGTATTTGCGTTTAATGTAGGTTCTGCGGCATTAGTATAACTGTAACTGTATGTATAATCGCTTCCTTGGTTTAAGGGTTCGGGTGTCATTACATATCTATATTGACTATCATTATTTACTGTCCATCGATTAATAATCCCAGTTATGCCCGTTATGTGAGTAATGCCAATTGAAAGAATTGCATCGTACATTAATGTAAGCTCACATGTTTTACGAGATAATTGTTGATACCCTAATACCATGTAGAAGTGACTGCCGTAATCCGTCGCACCATCTTCTAGTATTTCTAAATATTGTGCTCCAACTATATCCTGATAATTAGTTACATTAACCCGTACAGTAGTTAACCATGTGCTTTGCCATATAACTTGTCCTGTAACATTTAATGTTTTAGTTGCTTCTTGTCTGAGTAATTCTTTAGTATATGGGACATTTATCATATCAAATTTTGTCCCAAAGTAAATTGCAAAATTGGCATTACCAACAAAACTAGGCATCTGGGGTCACCTCCGGTGTATTAGATGGTACGTGGAAATATCCCATAAAATTGTTAACATTGTGATAAGTAACAAGCCTGTAAGCCACACCACCGCCACTACAGTCTAACACATACCCATTACCGATATAAATACCTACATGCGCGTTTGCTGCATAAGCCGTTAACGGGTCTCCTTGCCCCCAAAAGCACCAGTCTCCGGGTAACGCTTCTTCTTCTGATACTTGATAATCAGCAACATAACTCCATAGAGTGCCAGTGTACGATACTATGTCATCAGGTATTAGGCCATGTGTTTTGTACAAGTACCCGACATATCCAGAACAGTCGAAGTATGGCGGGTACTTACCACCCCATGTATAAGAATAACCTAAGTAAGAAATTGCCTCTTGTAACATTGCAGTATATGCGCTGTTAATCATTGGTAACCCGGGATAATCTTCAGGAATGTATCCCGGGAACGGGTCGGTGTCGCTCCAATAATTAAGTAGACTTTGCCAATCTCCTGTTGTAAGTGGTGTTGTAACTAGACGGCGTTTGAGCGGTAATGCTCGCCTGAATTTATTAGCCATACTAATTCCATGTATTAGGCTTGTTGAATGTGCAATATCTCTGATAATGACACACGATGTGCCCAGTACTCTGACCTCGCAAATCAATCAATGTGCGCACACTCTTTGGACTTTCAATACCTAAATCGGAACTACTCCATGTATCGAATATCCATCCGTCGCGGTGTGGTGCGGTCAATGTGACAATTCCCTGCGGTACAATAATCTCATATGAATTATCGCCGTAGTCAATAATGAGTGTACATGTCTCAGTTGTAATATCAATTTCAGTTGCAGATGTTACATTTACTGTAAAATCGTTAGCAGTATAATCGCGACCATTAACTTCAACATTTGCGTCAATAGCAGTTTCAAAGTGCAAAGGAATTGGCTCTGGTAATGCCTCTACGTATACATCTTTAGAAATTAGTGAAGATGTACCGTTTTGCATTTCTACACCATCCATGTAAATAGATGTGCTTCCGTTATCATTCCATGTAATAGCGTACTCACGTGGCTGCGACCCTTGAATGTTAATAAAATGGTTATTTTGTACTGTAGTAAGTTCAAAATCTACACTACCATTTTCACCGATAGGAATATTTACACCGTCTACAGTAACTGTTTCCATATATGACCCGACAACATGAACTTCACTTGGTGAATAACCGTCAACATTGACAGTTGCGCTCATTTTGTTATTTGTGACTGTGATAGGTAATGAGGTAACGGGGTAGACGATTCCGTTGACGGATATACTTTCAATATTTTCCCCTGTGACCGTAAGACTGTGTGTGCCGTCGATTGTAAGGTAGGTGTCTTTGTCGATGTCAATAATTTGATGTAGGCTGGAATTTCCGTCATTAATAACCTCTCCATCCTTAGTAATTTTTGCACCACCTAAACTGGTTAAGTCAACTTGATATATTTCACCAGAAGCAGCAATTGTAAGTGCTTCTGTTACAGTGGTTGTATATGGTAGTTGTACTTCTTCATCATTGACTGTAACAGTAGCAATATTAGTACCCGCAATTGTAATCTGTCTAGACCCTGTGTCAGAACCCTCGAAGAATACTTGGTTAGTAATCCCCCCAATAGGTGTAAAAGTATATGGGAGACTAGATATAGGAATACTTTGCTCATTAACTGTAACAGCAGTAATTGAATTACCATTAACAGTCACACTCGGTATAGTGGTAGCACCAGTAAAGGTTAGTGTATTCTCATCACCTGTTACATCAATTGTTTGTCCATTGGTAACAGGACTATTATTATATGTAACTGAATTAGCATTAGTATAATTAACAGTAAAGCTGCTACCAGTAGCAGCGACACTTATTCCTAATGTCGCATTTTCAGTAAGTTCCACTGGAACACCAGCTTGCATTTGTGTTTCATTAATTGTAACTGTTACGCCTTCGGGAATAGTGGGTAATGTTAATGTATAAGTTTCCCCTTCAATTGTAACAGTTTTATTAACATCAGCAATAAAAGAGGTTGTAGCCATATTATTTTACCACTCCTTTAACCTGCGGGAGTATCTGTGACTTCCGGCTCTGTAGTGCCAGTATAATCTATAGTAATAGTTGGTGCTGGTGTGCCTGTTGCAGTAATTGACGGTTCACCGGTTAGGGTAAGATTAACGGGGAACTCAGTATAATTCTGCGAATTATATGAAATAGACTGCATGCGTCCACCATTAGTAATGGTAGCTTCTATTTGTCCAGATATAGTGACAGTTTTATTTACATCAGCCACAAAAGACATTGTTGCCATTTAGTTACCTCCATTATGTATCACTTATTACAGGAACTGACGTATTAGTGTAATTTACTGTAATAGTTTTGTCATCTTCACCGGAACATTGTAAGGTTGTATTGCCTGTAATAGGTATTGAAGCGGGGAACGTATTGTATACAGTAGACCCCACCTGTATTTGTTTCATATTCTGTGTGTTTTGGGCTGTAACTGTGTATGATGACTGCTTACCTGTAAAGTACCAAGTTTCATTACGATTTACAGGTTTAGTAAAGGGAAATTCATTCACTACTAAACCTGGGTCGCCAAATTCAACGGCAGCTAAATTACCAGCATTTTCAATTGTTATTTGATATGTAGATGGTGCTGCTAATGTATCATTAAGAGTAAATATAGATGGTGAACTGCGATTTGTAGATATATTATTGTAATAATTACTACCAAAAGGCCAATAAAAATATTGAATGCCATTACTAGTAATTATATTTAACGTTTGACCTTGTGCATAAAAAAGACAATAACGACTGGGATAGTTTCCCGAATCATAAGCAAATGCAATATACCCATTTTGTAATGTTGTACCTGTTGACCCCTTACCAAGTAAAAACTGTTCTCCAGCCGTTACGAAACTCACGCTTGAGGATGTCCCCCCACCGGCTGAGTAGTAAACCATCCTAACGAATCCGCTACTACCTTTAATATTAGTAATTGTACACCATAAATAATTGCTATCCTGATAAACGCTAAGAGTTGCAGTGCTCATTTTAGCTCGCCTCCGTTACTATCTTAATAGACGGCAACAAATCAGTATAATATGCTTTAGTCCAGAAATGAGAACGTACAGGTGTTGCAAGTTTCTCAATGTCTTTCTGACCGAACAAGGTTTCATTGAGGTTATCTTCAAATCCGATACAATCTCTGTGCATGATAACCGCAACAACATTTGCATCACCAGCAGTAAAGGTATCACCTTCTTGCCAATTAAGTAGAGACATGCCCTGTGCGTCATAAGTAACGGCAACCGGTGCAGGACTACCTCCACTGTCGCGGTTAAGAACTTCACCACCGAGAGTGTCAATAAGGATAAGATTCTCAGGCAAAATGCCCTCAAAGTAAATCGTGTTGTAGGTATCGGGGAATGCTCTACGGATAACATTCATGTAATACTCACGCGGTATAATCATTTGCAAGTCAGAACGCGGGGTCTGCATAAAGTTACCCAATGAATTATACAGTGCAGTACCTACAGACAATTCAAACAGTATATTATCAATTTGATTCAACCATGATTTTGCTTGGTCTTCGGTAAGTGAATCAAAGTCGGTAATGTCAATGGCAATTTCAACTTCAGTTGCTACATTTGAATACATTGTATACAAAGTCTGTTTTCTGAGGTTATCCATGAACATATTACGGGCGTTGATTGCATTAATCATTTTCATTTCGGTGAGCTCTGCAATGGTCATTCCATTACCACCGCTGTAGCGTCTCAACTCTTCATCATAAATAGTCCAAGGATACATCCAACGGAATTGTGCACTGTGATAGCGAACATCAATAGTATCATCATAAATTGCATAACTGCCAAGTGTTGTGGGTCTGGTTTCCAAGTCCATTGCAAAATCTTGACCTTTACGCTGTGCCATGTAAATCTCGCGCAAGATACCCGGATATGTGTTCATTGGTGCGTTACGACCCAAATTCTCCCAATTCTGGATAACACGCAATTTCCTATACATAGTGTAAGAAATCTGTTCAACCAGCTTGTTATAAATTGGGTCATATGAGGTAATCATAGTAGTGCTATTTAGATTGCCTGCGGTCATTTCCCCTGCGGCCTGCTCATTGGCTACTTGTGGCCACGTACTTTTGGTAGGATTGAATGGCATTGTTTAACTCTCCTTTTTATTATAAGATTTTAGGATTCGATTTGTAATCGAATTTTCACTATTTAGATATTGTTCAATTTCACTTAAAGGCTCACTAATTACATTAGATAGTTTAAACTGTTCATTTAAAAAATCTTTCAGTTGTGTTATTAATTCGCTTTGCTCTTCAATTATTTTTGTTTGTGATTTAATTTGCTCTTTAAGTTCATTATAGTCCTCATTTATGGAATTATCAACACTTTTTTCTGTTTTTTGTATTGGTTCTTCAACAGGTGTTGTAACTTCTTCCTGCATTACTTTTTCATCGTCCATTATAATCCTCCTACTCTGGGGGTGAGTAACCCCATTAATGCACTTTTTGTTTCCATATCATGATAAAATAATTTATTATTCTCTACGCATTTTCGCATTGTGCGTACAATGTCACCCTTAAACCAAAGTATATTATCTCCCTCAACATCTGTTACTTTGTATTTAAGTTTAATATTTTGGTCAAAGCCAGGTGCGATATAATTATTGCCATAATCATCAAAATAACAGATGTACCATTTATACAAATAAATTTCAAAGAATACTCTGCATCGCTGAGGTCGTTTTTTAATATTACTTTCAACATCTAACAATGGCACATTGGATAATGCATAATCACCATATGTTGTATTTTCAAGTACTTTACCTATCTTACTTTCTCTTATTAAATTTGCTGTTTCCTCTAATGTAACAATTTCAACATACACATTATTATGCACAATTTTATTATATTGTTTTTTAGATGGTTTAATTGTAATACTAAAAAAAGAAAAGTAAGGATTGTATAAGGTAATTAAATTAGCAGCACATATTATTTTAACTTCATCGCGGATAGGTCTTTTATATCCACGGGCAACGGTCAAATATACTGATAATAATAACTTCGGTTCATATGTTGGGTCTAACGGTTTTAAATATTGCAAATTTTCTGGAATAAACTCATCAAAAAAGATAAAGTCAACATCTTCCATCGGTACAGATTTTAGCTTATGAATCATTGATAAAGCAAATGCATAACCACATATATTTGCTGTATCTGTATCCAAGTTCTTTGCATAAAAAATATTACCTTTAAACTCAACATTGTAATTAGGGTACACATTTCCTATATCATCAAACCATGTAGGAGCCGACATATCTATATCATTAACATGCCGTCTAAGATAGATAAACTTTTTACCTTTTTCAACGTATTGCTTAAACAGATACCTTTTCCAATAATATGATTTACCAATGCTACGGTTTCCAATGCAAAAATTAATTGGACAATCAGCATTAAGTAAACTAGCTCCATTATAATACACAAAATCCCCCACATTATTTGAAAACGTCGGAAATTGTACAAAGCCCAATAGTCACAATGGTTTTAGATTCTGGGGGCTTTCGACCCTGACACCAGACATCTAAGCAATATACAATAAATCCGACGTTTTACACAAAAATTACTTTCTTTTACCAGTATCGAGCATGTCTACCAGCTGATTAATTAGTGTTTTAAATTTTAAAAGTTGTCTATTCATTAAAATATAGACTAAACAGGCTCCAACTACAAACCCTAAGACTAATAAGACATAACCGCTCATACTGGTTTCCTTTCTTTACACAAGTTCAACCATTGTGTAAGTCATATTATTTTTACTGCGCCTGTCAGTAAGTTTAAATTTAATAGGCTCCTTTTTTAATTCTTCTCTATAAGTATCCGGAAAAGCCTCCGCTATTCCAATACACATATCAGTTAAAACTGTTCCACCAAAAATAAAATTGTTTGGATATTCAGCAACTACATATACACAATATGGCTTTCCGTTTGCATCTGATACAATATCAAAATCAACTAAAGTCAGTTCTTTATATTTTACATCTCGTGTTTCCAGTTTTTCACGGCCATTCATAAGCTCACTTACTGTAAGTTTCTTTTGTACAAGTTCTTTAAGTGTCATTGTTATTCTTCTCCTTTAATTATACATTATTTACAGTACTTGTCAACAACTTTTTTTATAATTGTAACTGCTTCTGCTCTGGTAATATTGTCCTCAGGTCTTAGTCCTCGTTCATCACCTTCTATTAGTCCTTCTGACTGTGCCCATTCCATTACCTCGTCATACCATTTTGCCACATCTTCACCACCTTTCATTGCTTGAAAATCTGCTAGCGGGAACCACCTACCGGGACACACAGTATTATAAAAATCCTTGTGACCATATATTGGTAAGTCTCCGTAAATCGACTTAATATATTTCAAAACTTCAATGCCAGCATTATATTGAGCTTGTGGCATTTCTTTGTCTAAACACTCATAGTTACCCTCAAAAGCTACACCAATTGTTGTGCTATTCTGTCCGGAGCAATGAGCACCTACCGTGTCAAGAGGTCTACCTTGAAACACGTTTCCATCATAACGTACATAGATGTGGTATCCAATACCTAACCAACCGTTATTATTTATAGCGTCGTTATGTATCTGTTCAACAGTTGCATTTTGCCAAGCTGTATGATGTAGTATTATTTTATCTGTTTTCTTACGTTTAATCAACGGACTTGTAAATACTAAACCTATATCAATTATATTCATTCTAAACCATCCTTTACTAGTGTCGAAATCCTGAAGCCCATTAAATATTCTGCGTAATCCTTGCCTAAATTAAATTCATAGTCTGATTCCTCCATATGTATATAACTTTTTTCGATATATTCACCCCTTACACCTTTATAATCTATTATACTACCTTTAATTTCTTCGTCTACATACGTTAATATATTCTTACCACTATATTCTTTTGGAATAATTAAATTTTCAGCAAAAACATCAAATGGGTTTTTAAAATTTTTTAAATAATTAACTGCATTAATTTTATTAACCCCCGCTACAGTTAATTTATACTTATTGTTTTCTTGTACCAAATACCTTTTAGCTCCTAATGACTTAAACTTA
>ERZ779866.4174-NODE-4174-length-11010-cov-6.129165_pt1 | contig 11010 bp, 10 predicted proteins | sample MGYA00511248_ERZ779866 | MGnify/ENA primary metagenome ERZ779866 (study PRJEB29588, sample SAMEA2155758) | human gut metagenome | biome: human gut; feature: human-associated habitat; material: faeces | place: Denmark | collected 2008/2010 ... | reverse complement strand
AAGTTAATTATTATTATTTATAAAAAGTGGCGTACTAAAATGAAAAGAAAATTTCAAATAGCATTGTCGGTAATTTTTATTATCATTATATTTATAGGAATAGACATAAGACCTGACTTTGTTACAGCGGCGGAAATATATGATTATTCCGGATTCTGGAATTGCGGAAACGCAAAAATTTCTGTGGATTCGGCAATTTATTCCTGCGCTTTTTCGGGTACCACGGGTTACGGCGGCGTTGTGTTTCCTTACGGTTCTTCCTTTACTATTTCCTGTGATTATAAGATTTTTGCCGCATGTGCCGCAGGCGGCAGGTTTTACTATTTTACTCAGGTTTCAAATGAAATCACAGACTGCAATATAGTTGTTTACGATTCTAACAGCGGACTTACAGACACTTTTGCTGTTGCTGATATCTCTGTAAGCTCTAATGATATGGTTGCAGCTGACAGCTACGGGAATATCTATTTTGTCAACTCCAATAACGGCAGCTTGGTGAAATGCTTTGCCATGAGCGGACGTCCCTGCACTGAAATATCTCTGGGAGGTTCTGTTTTAAGGCTTACAACCGCAGGAAACGGCAATGTGCTTGCGGTCTGCACAAACGGAAATTATCTTATAAACAGTTCCGGAGGATGTTCCTATGTGGGCGGAGGAAGCGATGTTTTTCCAAGCGGCAACGGATATTTTTCCGATAACTCAGGCGGTGTTTACAACAGCTCTTTAAATATTGTTTACGGAGGCGGTGGAATGTCTGCCTGTGCTTCGAGCGGCTATGTTGTACATAATTCTGGGTCGCTCCAGCGTGTGGACTCTTCGGGAAAGGCATATGAGCAGGCGGACTGTGTTGATGGAGTCAGCAAGGTTTTTGCCATAGGTGATACGATTATTACCTTTAACGGAGGAGGGGTATTTGATGTTTACACTGTCAATGATTTCTATAAAATACAGGAGGAAACCACCGCTCCCACAACTCAGGTTGTAACAGAGGAAATAACAAGGTCTACGGAAGCCACCCAGGAGGACACGGAAGAAACAGAAATCGAAAGCACAGACACAGAAAGCTTTGTGATGTCATCAGTATACACTATGGACGAAGAAAGGAAATATGTTCTCGGTGTTTTGCCATCCACAAAGGAGGAAGAGTTCATAGGAAACTTTTCCATTAAAAATATTGAATATGATTTACAGCGCAGCAACAATACAAACGAATACATATCAAACGGTGACGTTATAAGCTTTATATCAGAAAATGATACGAATACATACAGGATTGTTGTAAACCGTGACTTTAACTGCGACGGAAAGTTTAATAACGACGATATCGACGCAATGGCGTATCTGCTTTTAAAGGGCGGAAGCATACATCAGTGGCAGCAAATAGCTGTAGATGTAAACAAAAACGGGGATGTTGATTTAAGCGATTTGTATGACAGCTATCTCAACAGATAAAAAACCACAGTATTTTTGTTGCATAAATGGCGTTTGGGTGATATAATACTAAGTAAAGCTGTATTTTTTAGGGAATGAAAAAGTGAAAATATAGAGAAAAGAGGAATTATCATGGCAATTGACATTCTGCACAGCATAGATTTTGTAAACAAGTACGACCCTGAAGTGGGCGAAGCTATGCTTTTGGAACAGAAAAGACAGAAGAGAAACTTGGAGCTTATCGCCAGTGAGAACATCGTTTCTCCTGCTGTTATGGCAGCTATGGGAAGTTTGCTTACAAACAAGTATGCTGAAGGTTATCCGGGCAAGCGTTACTACGGCGGATGCCAGTATGTTGACATTGTTGAGGATATTGCAAGAAAGAGAGCTTGTGAGCTCTTCGGCGCAGAACACGCAAATGTTCAGCCACACTCAGGAGCACAGGCTAACATGGCTGTATATTTCGCAATGCTTAAGCCGGGCGATACTGTAATGGGAATGAACCTTGCAGAGGGCGGACATCTTACACACGGTTCACCTGTAAATATGTCAGGTTCTTATTTCCACTTTGTACCATACGGTGTTGACCCTGTAACACATATTATAGATTTTGACAACGTAAGAAAGATTGCACAGGAATGCAAGCCTAAAATGATTGTATGCGGCGCAAGCGCATATCCAAGAATTATTGACTTTGCAAAGTTCAGAGAGATTGCAGACGAGGTTGGCGCATATCTTATGGTTGATATGGCTCACATTGCAGGTCTTGTTGCAGCAGGCGTTCATCCAAACCCAGTTCCATATGCTGACTTTGTTACAACAACAACTCATAAGACATTGAGAGGCCCAAGAGGCGGCCTTATTCTCTGCCGTGAGGAGTATGCAAAGGCTATAGACAAGGCAATTTTCCCTGGAACACAGGGTGGCCCTCTTATGCACATTATTGCTGCAAAGGCAGTATGCCTGGGTGAGGCTTTGAAGCCTGAGTTTAAGGAGTACGGCAAAAAGGTTGTTTCCAACTGTAAGGCTTTGGCAGACGGACTTTTGAAGAGAGGCTGCAAGCTTGTAAGCGGCGGCACAGACAACCATGTGCTTTTGCTTAACCTTATCGACAGCGATATCACAGGTAAAGAGCTTGAGCATCGTCTTGATGAGGTTTACATCACAGCAAACAAGAACACAGTTCCTAACGAGCCAAGAAGCCCATTTGTTACAAGCGGTGTTCGTATGGGTACTGCCGCAGTAACCACAAGAGGACTTCAGGAAGAGGATATGGACAAGATTGCAGAGTATGTTGCTCTTGCAATGAACGATTTCGAGAACAGCGCAGACAAGATCAGAGCAGGCGTAGAGGAAATCTGCAAAAAGTATCCACTTTACGAATAATATAGAAATAACTTAATAAAGTTAAATGGAAAGGTATTTCGCTTTGCGGGATACCTTTCTGTGGTATTAAATCCATAATTAGAGGTGATAAAAATGTCAACTCCGCTTGCCGACAGGCTTCGCCCTCAGAGCCTTGATGATATTGTGGGACAAAAACATCTTTTAGCTCCTGGTAAGCCTTTGAGAAAAATAATCGAAAGCGGCAAAATTCCAAACCTGATTTTTTACGGCCCGTCAGGTGTGGGAAAAACAACCCTTGCCACCTATATCGCCAAAAAGACCGACAGAACCTTGAAAAAGCTTAACGGTACAACTGCGTCAACAGCCGATATAAAGGAGATTTTTGCTCAGCTTGACACTTTCTCAGGAGTAAAGGGAATTTTGCTGTATCTTGACGAAATTCAGTATTTTAATAAAAAGCAACAGCAGACATTGCTGGAATACATAGAAAACGGACGTATAACACTTATCGCCTCTACCACTGAAAATCCGTATTTTTATGTTTATAACGCTATTTTAAGCCGCTGTACGGTGTTTGAATTTAAGTCGGTGGAAAAGGATGAAATAAAAAAGGCCGTTTTGCGTGCGGCTAAAATTTTATCGGAGGAGTCCGAATATCCCGTGGATTTTCCCGATGAGGCGGCGGAGATAATTTCAAGGTCATGCGGCGGTGATGTGCGAAAAGCCATGAACAGTGTGGAGCTTTGCTTTGCTTCCGCAGAGCTTGCGGATGGAGTTCTGCATATAAAGCCCGAGGACGCCGCAGAGCTTTCTCAGAAAAGTGCAATGAAGTACGACCGTGACGGTGATGAACATTACGACATAGTTTCCGCTTATCAGAAGAGTATGAGAGGTTCCGACCCCGACGCCGCTTTGCATTATCTTGCAAGACTTTTGGAGGCCGGCGACCTTATAAGCGCCTGCCGCAGACTTATGGTGTGCGCCGCCGAGGATGTGGGACTTGCTTATCCTCAGATTATTCCTATTGTAAATGCTTGCACCGATATGGCTATGAAGCTGGGGTTGCCGGAGGCGAGAATTCCCCTTGCAGACGCCGTTGTGCTTGTGAGCACTGCACCTAAATCAAATTCCGCTTACATGGGAATAAACGGAGCAATAGCGGATATAAGGGCGGGAAATATAGGGCCTATACCACGTCAGCTTCAAAATATGCATTACGACGGTGAGGATAATCAGAACAAGGGACAGTTTTATAAATACGCCCATGATTTTGAAAATCATTATGTGGAACAGCAGTATCTTCCTGATGTGCTGAAAAATAAAGTCTACTATAAGTTTGGCGACAACAAAAATGAGCAGGCGTATAAGCAGTACTGGGAAAGAGTAAAGGGAAAGAAATTGCCGGGGTGATTTGGTGGATTGTTTTTTAATAGGTAAATTCAGCCTTGATAATGGCGAAAAAAGAAAAACACAACATTCTAAAGGTATGGAACTGCTTTATAAGGGCTTGAGGGAGTTTTATGCAGAACCTGAGCCTGAGAAGTTTTTAATTGAGAAAAGTGAAACAGGAAAACCATTTTTTTCTGATAAGCCGGAGTATAACTTTAATATTTCTCACAGCGGCGAACACTGCGCTGCTATGATAAGTGATAAAATATGCGGAGCGGATGTTGAGGAGATAAGAGATTTTCCCAAAAGAGTGATTAAAAGAATCTGCACCGATGAGGAAATAAAGTATCTTTCCTCATTGCCTGAAGAGGAACAGAAAGCCGCCCGGTGGATGCTGTGGACGCTGAAAGAAAGCTATGTAAAAGCTGTGGGAAAGGGATTGTCCTTCGGTATGAAAAATATTTCCTTTGAAGCTTTGCCAGAGATGACAGCTTCAATCTGTAAAGCTGAAAAATCATTTTATCTTAAAAGAGAAGATATGAAGCGTATAGAACACAAGCTTGGAGATTTTTATATATTTTTCGACGGAGATATTTGTGTTTCTTTTTGCCTGGCGAATTTTTCAATGGATTGTTAACAACTTTACGATACGCATATGTCGGTTTAATTTAATAAAAAATCAGAATGAAAAGCCCCGTTGTGTCAATACTAAGATTAAAGTATTGATGCAAAGGGGCTGTAATTTTGCAGTACAACAAGGTTGAAATTTGCGGGGTTAACACATCTTCTCTTAAAGTTTTAAAGGAAAGCGAAAAGCTCGAGCTTTTGAAAATTATGAAAACAGGCTCGAAAAAAGAAGCCAAGGCGGCAAGGGAAAAGCTGATAAACGGAAATCTGCGTCTTGTTTTGTCGGTTATCCAGAGATTTGCAAACCGTGGGGAAAATGCCGACGATTTATTTCAGGTTGGCGTTATAGGGCTTATAAAAGCCATTGATAATTTTGACCCCACTTTGGACGTAAGGTTTTCAACATATGGTGTGCCCATGATTATAGGCGAGCTTAGAAGACATCTCAGGGATTACAACTGTATAAGGGTTTCACGCTCTGTCCGTGACACGGCTTACCACGCTATGCAGGTTAAAGAAAAGCTTACACTTAAAAACAACAGGGAGCCTACGGTGGAGGAGATTGCAAAGGAGCTGAATATTCCCAAGGAAAATGTGGTTTTGGCTTTGGAAGCCATTGTAGAGCCTGTTTCCCTTTACGAGCCGGTTTTTAACGACGGTGCGGACACGGTTTATGTTATGGACCAAATAGGAGACAAAAACGACGATACATCATGGCTTGACGAAATATCAATGAAAGAAGCCATGAAAAACCTCTCCGACAGAGAAAAGAGAATTTTAGGTTTGCGGTTCTTTAAGGGGAAAACACAGACAGAGGTGGCAAAGGAAATAGGAATTTCTCAGGCTCAGGTCAGCAGGATTGAAAAGGGCGCTGTGAACCAAATAAAAAGCAGTCTGTTTTAATTTAATATTTGTAAAGGCGGCAGAATTGTTATTTGCCGCCTTTTCTTATTATGTGCTTTGATGTTATAATTAAATAAAAATCATAGGGAAGTGAAAATATGACTTTGGAAAATTTTTGCAGGGGAATAGGTCTTGAAAAAGCCGCCTTTGAAGAGCTTAGAAAGCTATATGTTACAGAGGAAGAATATTCCCTTTATAAAAAGCTTTATTTTGAGAACAGGGAAAAGTTTTTCTCTGTTTTAGAGGGCAAAGAAAATTTCCGCCTGCTGTTTTTGTACTGCTATTGCAGGCTGGCGGCGGAGGATTTTGAAAAATATATTGAGAAAAATATACCGGAGCAGGTTTACTGGGATACTTTTTCTGATATTTCAATCTGGTGCATGAACTGCTTTAATCAGTTTGGTGAGTACGGATTGCAGGAATACCGCTGGCTTTACCGACACATAGACTTAACTCTGTTTCGCCTTGGCAGGCTTCAGTTTGAAAAGGCAGAATCTCCAAAAGTCATTGAAACGGAAAATATCAAAAAAGGCGATAGGGTTATAAACATCCATATACCACAGGGTGAAAAGCTGGGTTTTGAAGCTTGTGAAAAATCTTTGAAATGGGCGTTTGAGGTTTTCGGAAAGGATATTCCGTATTTGTGCTGTTCATGGCTTTTATGTCCCGACCTTAAAAATGTTTTGGATGAAAATTCAAATATTCTTAAATTTCAAAGCCTTTTCAGCATAATTGAAACAAATTACGAAAGCAGAGAGAGCGAGAAACGAATTTTCGGAAACATAAAGGACAATGCATGCGAATATCCAGAAAACACATCTTTGCAGAGAAATGCAAAGTCATATTTGCTTTCGGGAGGCAGATTCGGCGACAGCTTGGGAATTATAAAAAAGGATTTGTTCTAAAAAATACATGATTTTATCAAATCTTTCCATTTGTAATGTTGAATATGCATGAAATGGCTCTTGTTAAAACAGTGCTTATATGATAAAATAATACCAAGTAGTATAATTTTTTCGGAGGTGTATTGTAGATGCTTACAGATATTGAAATTGCAACCAGAGCAAAACTTGTTCCGATTGCGGAAATCGCAAAAAATCTGGGTATTACAGAAGAAGAGCTTGAGCCTTATGGTCGTTTTAAGGCAAAACTCAATGATGAACTTTTTGAGAGATTGAAGGATAAGCCGGACGGTAAACTTATTCTTGTTACAGCTATCAATCCAACACCGGCTGGCGAGGGAAAAACCACAACCACCGCAGGTCTTGGACAGGCTATGGCTAAAATAGGAAAAAATGCCGTTATCGCTTTGAGAGAGCCGTCACTTGGCCCTGTGTTCGGAATTAAGGGCGGAGCTGCCGGCGGCGGTTATGCTCAGGTACTTCCTATGGAGGACATTAACCTGCACTTTACAGGCGATATGCACGCAATCACAGCGGCAAACAACCTGCTTTGCGCAATGCTTGACAACCACATGCAGCAGGGAAACGCTTTGGGCATTGACCAGAGAAGAATTCTCATAAAGAGATGCCTTGACATGAACGACCGTGCTTTGAGAAATGTGGTTGTAGGTCTTGGCGGAAAAGTAAACGGTATCCCACGTGAGGACGGATTTATCATTACCGTTGCTTCCGAGGTTATGGCTATTCTTTGTCTTGCCAACGATATTAAAGACCTTAAAAAGCGTCTTGGTAATATTTTAGTTGCCTATAAATATGACGGAACTCCGGTTTATGCAAAGGATTTGAAAGCTGACGGAGCTATGACCGTGCTTTTGAAGGACGCTATTAAACCTAACCTTGTTCAGACTCTTGAGGGAACTCCGGCTATCATGCACGGCGGCCCATTTGCAAATATTGCCCACGGATGCAACTCTGTAAGAGCTACAAAGCTTGCAATGAAGCTTGGTGATTACTGCATCACAGAGGCAGGCTTTGGTTCTGACTTGGGCGCAGAGAAGTTCCTGGACATCAAGTGCAGATATGCAGGCCTTAAACCATCTGCAATAGTTGTTGTTGCCACATGCCGTGCTCTCAAATACAACGGCGGCGTGCCAAAGGCAATGGTAGGCGAGGAAAACATGGAGGCTTTGAAAGCCGGTATTGTAAACCTTGGCGTACATATTGACAACATGAGAAAATACGGTGTTCCTGTTGTAGTTGCAATTAACAAGTTCGGCACCGACAGTGAGGAAGAGCTTAAATTTATTGAGGAATACTGCATTTCCAAGGGCGCAGACTTTGCACTTTCAGAGGTATTTGAAAAAGGCGGAGAAGGCGGCGTAGAGCTTGCAAAGAAAGTTTGCGAAGCTGTTGAGAAGCCATCAGATTTCTCTGTTATCTATCCTCTTGACATTTCCTTAAAGGAGAAAATCCTGACTGTTGCACAGAAGATTTACGGAGCAAAGGACGTTGTTTACACAACTGCCGCAGAAAAGGCGATAAAAGAGGTTGAAAGTCTCGGAGGTTCTGAGCTTCCTATATGCGTAGCAAAGACACAGTACAGCCTTTCAGATAACCCTGCACTTTTGGGCGCTCCTAAGGACTTTACAATCACTGTAAGAGACGTAAGACTTTCAAACGGCGCAGGCTTTGTGGTTGTATTTACAGGGGATATTATGACTATGCCCGGACTTCCTAAGGTTCCTGCCGCAGAGAAAATAGATTTAAACGACGACGGTACAATAACAGGATTATTCTGATATGACAAAATTCACATCTAAAAATATATGCGAAACTGAACGAATCGGAGAAGAGATAGGAAAAAAGCTTAAAGGCACTGAGGTAATTGCTCTTTACGGCGGTTTGGGAATGGGAAAAACCGCTTTGACAAGAGGAATTGCCAAGGGCGCCGGATGCGGGGATTGTGTTTCAAGTCCTACATTCGCCATTGTAAACGAATACAGAGGCAGATTTAAAATTTATCACTTTGATATGTACCGTATTGATGGCTGGGATGACCTGTATTCTATCGGATTTTTTGACTATCTTGAAAACGGTGTGCTTATTATTGAATGGAGCGAAAATATTGAAGCCGTTCTTCCTGAGGATTGTATTAGAATAAAAATCCAAGAGGGAAGCACGGAAAACTCAAGAATTTTTACCATAGAAGGGGAGGACTTTCTTGAAAGTTCTTGCAATTGATACATCGGCGTCGCCTGCATCTGCGGCGCTGGTTGAAAACCAAAAAATTATAGGTGAATTTTTTATAAACACAAAACTTACCCACAGTCAGACTATTATGCCTATGGTTGAGTCACTTTTAAACTGCTGTGAAACCAAGCTTGAGGATGTTGACGTTTTGGCAGTTTCTGCAGGCCCCGGCTCATTTACAGGAATAAGAATCGGAATTGCGGCAATTAAGGGAATGGCTTATGGCGCAGAGAAAAAATGCGTGCCAGTTTCAACCCTTGAGGCTATGGCATATTGCCACCTTTATCACAACGGCATTGTATGCTCTGTTATGGATGCAAGGTGCAATCAGGTTTATAATGGTTTGTTTCGTGTGGAAAACGGCAAGGTTATAAGACTTTGTCCGGACAGGGCGATTTCCATTGACGACCTTATAAAGGAACTGGAAAACGTCCATGAAAATATTATACTTGTAGGCGACGGAGCGGAACTTTGCAATAAGGCCATGGCGCAGACGCCGGTGTGCGCACAGCTTGCTCCATTTAATGTAAGATTTCAAAATGCTTCGGCTGTTGCTTTTGCCGCAGAAATTCAGGCACTTGAAGGCAATACAATAAGCTCCAAAGAGCTTATGCCTGTTTATCTGAGATTACCTCAGGCGGAAAGAGAGCTGAAAAAGAAGCAGGAAGCTAAAAATAGCTGAAATTTAAAATTGAAAATCAGCAGGAGGAAAAAATGAAGCAGGATATGATTGTTATTTTGGATTTGGGCAGCACAAAAAACACAAACCTTGCACGTGATATCCGTGCTCTCGGTGTTTACAGCGAGATTTATCCGCACGATATCACAGCGGCAGAGCTTAAAGCCCTTCCAAATGTTAAAGGCGTTATCATCAACGGCGGTGTAAACAATGTAGTTGACGGCGTAGCTATTGATGTAAACAAAGAGATTTATTCAGTAGATGTACCTTTCCTGGCAGTTGACCACATCAAAGCAGACTGTTCAAAGCTTGATAAGTGGCCTGAGGACGAAGCAGAGTATCAGAAAATTCTTAAGGATTTTGTATTCGATATCTGCGGAGCAGCTAAGAATTGGAATATGAAAAACTTTATCGACGACCAGGTTGAGCTTATCAGACGTCAGGTTGGCGATAAAAAGGTATTGCTGGCACTTTCCGGCGGCGTTGACAGCTCTGTTGTTGCCGCTTTGCTTATAAAGGCTATAGGCAATAATCTGGTTTGCGTTCATGTAAACCACGGACTTATGAGAAAGAACGAGTCTGAAAGCGTTGTTTCAGTATTTAAAGACCAGATGAAAGCAAACCTCATCTATGTTGATGCAACTGAAAGATTTTTAACAAAGCTTGAAAACGTTGCTGACCCTGAGCAGAAGAGAAAGATTATCGGCGCAGAGTTCATCAGAGTTTTTGAGGAAGAGGCAAGAAAGCTTTCCGATATCGATTTCTTGGGACAGGGTACAATCTATCCTGATATCATCGAAAGCGGAACTAAGACAGTTAAGGCTGTTAAATCCCACCACAATGTTGGAGGTTTGCCGGAGGATTTGAAGTTTGAGCTTGTAGAGCCATTGAAGCAGCTCTTTAAGGACGAGGTTCGTGCCTGCGGCGTTGAGCTTGGACTTCCACACAATATGGTTTATCGTCAGCCATTCCCAGGCCCGGGACTTGGCGTAAGATGCCTCGGAACTATCACAAGAGAACGTCTTGAGGCTGTTAGAGAGTCAGACGCAATTTTGAGAGAAGAATTTGAAAAGGCTGGCCTTGACAAGAAGGTATGGCAGTATTTTACAATTGTTCCTGACTTTAAGTCAGTAGGCGTAAGAGATAACGCAAGATGCTTTGACTATCCGGTTATCATCAGAGCCGTAAACACAGTTGACGCAATGAGCGCAACAATAGAAGAGCTGGACTGGCCTATTCTCCACAAGATTACAGACAGAATTTTGAAGGAAGTAAAGAACGTAAACAGAGTATGCTACGACCTCTCACCGAAGCCAACAGCTACTATTGAATGGGAATAATATTAAATAAAAGTTAATATTTAAAGGTAAAAGGATGTTATTAACAGCGATGTTAATAGCATCCTTTTTATTTTGGAATAATTATAATAAAACGTAAGTAAAATAAAATATGATATAAAAATTTGATTTGATATTAAAGATT
>ERZ779866.4170-NODE-4170-length-11015-cov-76.439690_pt1 | contig 11015 bp, 14 predicted proteins | sample MGYA00511248_ERZ779866 | MGnify/ENA primary metagenome ERZ779866 (study PRJEB29588, sample SAMEA2155758) | human gut metagenome | biome: human gut; feature: human-associated habitat; material: faeces | place: Denmark | collected 2008/2010 ... | reverse complement strand
GCCCACGCTGCCCTCGTCGAGGTCGTGACAAGCCATTACCCCGACGCCACCGAGGAGGCCATCGAGCGCATCGCAGAGGCCGCCAGCAGCATGAAGCTCAGCCCGGAGGCCGTGCAACGGATCCTCAACGCCTTCGACAACATCATCGAGGCCATCAACCGCATGATCGAGTGGGCCGCTCAGGCCATCAGGACGCTCGCGGACTTCTTCAGCGAGACGCTCGACGACTTCATACTGCGCCGGGCCCCGCCCAAGTGGCGCCACTACGCCCTCCACGCGAAGCGGGCCCGCGTCCGCAAGAAATACCGCAACCGCATCCGGCGGGCCTTCTTCGCTGCGCTGGCTTCGGAAGGAGGTGGGAGCTCGTGAAGTTCAAGTGCGTCGGCTGCGGGCTTTACTGGAATGTGAGCATATACCAGCAGATCCCCCGCGGCGGCTACATCTGCCCGCATTGTGAGAGCCGGCTGCGCGCCGGCGAGACACTACCCAACCAGCGGCCCGGCCAGAGTGACCGGCCGCAGACAACGAAAGGAGCAAAACCATGAAGAAAGCCCTCAAGGCCGCCGCCCGCGGCACCGTGTTCCCCTACGCCGGCGAGAAGTGGGTGGTGCTGGAGCACGATCCCGCCGGCCGCACCCTCTGTCTGCGCCTCGAGGTGATCCCGGACAAGCCCTTCGACGAGGACAACCGCAACAACTTCGCCATCTCCAGCAGCAAAGAGTGGATGAACGGCCCCTACCTCGACAACCTGATCGACGCCGTGAAGGGCCCGCACGCCTTCCTCCAGACCGAGCTCGACCTGACCGCCGACGACGGCCTGAAGGACTACGGCACCTGCATCGTCACCATCTTCTCGCTGACCGTTGACCAGTACCGGCGCAACCGCGATGTAATTCCCAACGCTGACGACTGGTGGTGGCTCTCTACCGCGTACAGCACCGCCTCCAATGGGTACGAGCATAGCGCCCGCTACGTCGATTCCGACGGCACGCAGAACGGGAACAACGCCGGCAACGGCGACGGCGGCCTGCGCCCCGCTTGTTATCTGGACTCCGATCTCCTGATCCTCGTGGATGGAGAGGACACCGGCATCGGCCCGCAGGAGGCCGGCACCATCGTCGCGGAGCTGGTCGAGCAGTTCGGCGGCACCTATGCCACCGGGGAGCAGTTCACGGCCGAGATCTCCTTTCTGCTCGGGAAACTGCGGGCGCTTCGGGAAGCGGAGGTGGCCCATGAGTAACCTCTCCAGCCTGCTCGACCGCTACAAGGCCCTCGTCATCTTCGACACAGAGACCAGCGGCCTCGACCCGGAGGACAACCAGATCATCGAGCTCGCGGCCCTGCGCGTGGAGCGCACCACGGCCGGGGCCCTGCGGATCGCCGGCAAGATGGACACCTTCATCAAGCTGCCGGAGGGCGAGCAGCTCCCTGAGAATATCGTCACCCTCACCGGCATAACCGACCGACTGCTGGAGACCGAGGGCGTGCAGAGCGGCACGGCCGTCAGCCGCTTCCTCAAGCTGGTCAAGCCCGGCCCCGTCCTGATGATCGCCCACAATGCGCAGTTTGACGCCTGTTTTCTGAGGGAGCTGCTGCGGGGCTTCAAACCCGGCCGGCTCGACTGGCTGGACAGCCTCACGGTCTACAAAGACCGCCGCGCCTATCCTCACAAGCTCGCCAACGCGATCATCGCCTACGAGCTGGAGGACAAGGTGCAGAACAGCCACCGGGCCATCGACGACGTGCTCGCCCTGTTCGAGGTGCTGAAGGCCATGGACGAGGAACGGGACGACCTCGGCAGCTATGTCAACCTGTTCGGCTATAACCCCAAGTACGGCGTCAGCGGCCGCCGGATCACCGGCGTGCGCTATGAGCCGCAGGGCTTCAACAAGAGCATCACGCGCCCCGAGCAGACGCTCCCGACCCGCACAAGAAGGAAGTGAAATGAATGATAAAGATTTTGATCGGCGGCTCTCCGTGTACCTACTGGAGCATCGCACAGAAAAAAGGGCGAGAGGTCGAAGCTGAAGGGCTCGGCTGGGAGCTGTTCAGAAACTACCTGATCGCAAAGGAAAAATTCAAGCCCGACTTTTTCCTCTATGAGAACAACAAGAGCGCCGCGCAACCCATTAAAGACCAAATCAGTCACGAGCTCGGCGTGGATCTCATGCACATCAACAGCGCCCTCGTGAGCGCGCAGAACCGTCAACGCTTTTATGCCTTCAACTGGAACGTCGACCAGCCTGCGGATCGCGGCATCTTCCTAAAAGACATACTCGAGTCACAAACAGAAGAAAAAGGCTACGAGCTTCGGGCTCCTGCCGTCGGCGTCGGATGCAGAAACAGGCGGGAAGCTGACGGAAAACTGTATAGGCGCTTCGAGACGAGTGCAGAGGAAAAGGCAAACGCCCTCACAACCGTGCAAACTGACAGCATGGTCGCTGAGCCTATCAGGATCGGAACGATTGAAAACGACGCCAAAGACCAGACCCACGACTCTAAGCAATACCGCGTCTATTCCCCGGACGGAAAATCAACAACGCTATGCGGAGAAGGCGGCGGTCTCGGTGCAAAGACTGGTCTCTATGCAACGCCCGTCAGAGTGGGTTCCATGCCAAACCGTAAAGGAGAGGAAGTCGACCATCAATCTCATAGAATATTCAGCGGGAAAGCTCGGTGTATCCGAGCTACCTGTCAGGGGGTCGCATGGCGCGGCAGAGGCGACGGATCCGCCTTCGAGGTCAGAGACGACGGCAAGGCAAACGCACTGACTGCAGCCGGTCATCAGAGCAGAATGGTTGTGCAGACACCAGATGGAAAGACTCAGCCTGTTTACGAAGTTATTAACGGAGAGATCGAGATCAAAGGGAAAAAGTACCCCATCAAGCTGACGGACGGCTATTACATCATCAGGAAATTAACCCCCGTCGAGTGTGAGCGGCTCCAAACCCTCCCGGACGGGTACACTGCGGCAGTAAGCAATACGCAGAGATACCGCGGACTCGGTAACGGCTGGACGGCTGAGGTCATAATCCATATTCTCACCGGGGCGCTGAAGAACGTGCCGAGAGACGAGGAGATCGTCGTCCTATCCATGTACGACGGCATCGGAACCGGTCGCTACTGCCTCGATAAAATGGGCTTTACGAATGTGACCTACTACGCATACGAAATAGACAAGCCAGCCATGACCGTCGCACTCAGCAACTACCCCGACATCATTCAGCTCGGCGACGCCTTCGACCTTCGCCGCGATGACTGGGCGCTCGGCAAACGCTTCGAGCACACCACAGAGCAGAAGGCTGAGACGCCCGAAAACCCTGACCAGACGACAGACCTCTCGGACGCCCCCGAGGAAATCAAGGAGCAGATCATTGAAAATGATCGAGCACTGAAGGAGAAGGACGACACCGCCCTCGCCCTGCTCCCTGACGGCTTCGACGTGGTCGACCAGCTCTCTGAGCTTCTCGCCGAAAGGAAGAAGCTACACATCATCGACGAGGAAAACCTGCGCTACAACTGCGACATCATCGCGCTCGAGTACGCAATAGGCGCACTCAGGAGGTGACAGCATGAGCCCGGCCATCACCATCACGAGCGAGGAGCTGCGTGAGTGCGTCGAGGAGTACCTCGGCCGCTGGATCCCCGACAGCCTGTGGGAACGCTCCGAGCCCTATGCCCGCAGGAAGCTCGACCTCTGCCGGGAGCGCAGCCCGGAGATCGACTACTACAACGACGAGTACCTCGTCCTGCTGACCGCCGACACTGTCAGGGAGACCGCGTTCAGCGACTTCACAATCGCAGCCTGCGAGGCCCTCATGACGGCCCGGGGCCAGTGAAAGGAGAAAACCATGGAAGCAACAAAAGAAAGGGCCGCCCGACGCGACCGGGCGACCCCTGCGAGAACATCCGGCAGCTCGCCAGCGCACGGATCCCGCACCCAAAGTATAACACGCCGCCGGCGCCGTGCCAAGGCCCGGATCCGGCAGGCGGCCGTCCTTTTGACGGCTGCCGTCATCGTGGCAGGCATCGGCGCAGTCATCTCGACCATCGCCGGAGGCCGTGAAAATGTCACGGAGCTCCCGGCGCCGACCGCAGAGCAACCGGCGGTCGTCGTCACAACGCCCGCAGCGAGTACGCAGACGCCGGAGCCGACCGAGGCGCCCGTCCGCTTCTACCTCAGCGCCAGCGAGCGCGACACCGTGGAGCGTGTCGTCATGGCCGAGTCTGGCGGCGAGAGCTTCGAGGGGCAAATGCTGGTCGCTCAGTGCATTCTCAACGCCGCCGAGAAGGAGGGCGTGCAGCCCTCTGAGGCCGTCGTGATTTATAGCTACACCAGCAACCGCCCCGACCCCACGCAGAGCGTCAAGGACGCCGTCGCGGCCGTATTTGACCGCGGCGAGGTCGCCATCGACGCCCCCGTCATGTACTTCTACAACCCCGCCCTCGTGACGAGCGACTGGCATGAGAGCCAGATCTTCGTCGCAGAGGTCGGCGGCCACCGATTTTTCGCAGAAAGGAGCGCCTCGGAATAATGGAGACAAACATCATCTTAACCGGAGACGCGCTCTCTGTGCTGAAAGAAATGCCGGCGAGCAGCTGTGATATGTGCGTCACAAGCCCTCCTTACTACGGGCTGAGAAATTACGAAGCACATGGCCAGATCGGTCTCGAGGAGACGCCGGATGGCTACATCGAGCGCCTCGTCGAAGTGTTCGAGGAAGTGCGGCGCGTCCTGAAGGATGACGGGACTCTGTGGCTCAATATCGGAGACAGCTATGCAACGAGGTCTGGAGCACAGCCGCCAACAAACACGAGAAACAGGTGCGGACACACATCGAAAACCGTCCCGCCCGGATATAAGGCAAAGGACTTGATCGGCATCCCGTGGATGCTTGCCTTCGCACTGAGAGCAGGCGGCTGGTATCTGCGGCAGGACATCATCTGGCAAAAAACAAATTGTATGCCGGAAAGCGTGCGAGACCGATGCACCAAGTCGCACGAGTACCTATTTCTGCTGTCAAAGTCTCCGAGATATTACTTTGACGCCGAAGCGATCAGCGAGCCGATTGCTGAGAGCAGCGCCAAGAGATACCGGCAGAACATCTCGGCACAGGAAGGCTCTGGCAGACAGCCCGGAAGATGCAACAGAAACATGAAGGCATCCCTTCCACGCTTCGGCGGGGAGAAATACGGAGACAGCCAAAGAGAGGAGAGCAGAACAAAAAGCGGCGCGCTCTATAAGCCGCAGCTGCGCCGGAATAAGAGGGATGTATGGGCAATCAGTACAGCCGGCTTCAAAGGCGCACACTTCGCCACATTTCCCGCTGCTCTTGTGCGCCCGTGCATACTGGCTGGAAGCAGACCGGGCGGCATAGTCCTCGATCCGTTCATCGGATCCGGCACAACAGCGGCCGCAGCCATTGAAACCGGGCGGCAATACATAGGAATTGACGTCAACCCGGAGTATGTAAGCATCGCAAAAAAACGAGCGGAAGCAGCTGCAACAGCAGCTGCTAAGAAAGGGGAAAAAGACACATGAGCGACAAAACCACCGCGGCCATCGCCGCAGAACAGCAGACAGAGATCTATGAGGCCCCGGCCGATGTGCTGCCGGCCGTCACCCTTGACGAGCTGGAGCAGGTCGACATCGGCGCCGTGGAGCAGGGCGAGCGCGCCCCCTTCCGCATCACTGACGACCGCTGCGCCGACTGGGCAATCCGCAAGATCGCCGAGGAGCGCAGCGAGTACAACCGCCTGAAGGAGCTGGCCGATCAGCAGAAGGCGGCCATCGAGGAGAAGGTCGAAGCCGCCCGCCGGCGCATGGAGAACGGCACCGCCTTCCTGACCTCCTGCCTCGCCGACTTCTTCAACACCGTGCCCCACAAGACCACCAAGACGACCGAGAAATACCGGCTGCTCTCCGGCACCCTGACCCTCAAGAAGGGCACCGTCAAGGCCACGGTCGACGACGCCAAGCTGGTGCCGTGGCTGCGTGAAAACGGCTACGGCGACCTCGTCAAGGTCGAGGAGTCGGCCAAGTGGGGCGAGCTGAAGAAGCTGCTCGCCTACACCGGCGAGATCGCCACCATCCAGAGCACCGGCGAGATCGTGGAGGGCGTCACGGCCTACGAGACCCCGGCCACCTTCACGGTCGACATCTAAAGGAGGTGCCACATGGCAACTGAGACCAAAAAGACGGAGGCGGCCGCTGCTGCGGCCCCTCCCATCGAGGCCCGCTGTCTGACGCTCCGGCAGAAGCTCGTGGAAATGCGGAAAGCCTGCCCGGAGATCGTCAAGAAGAAGCACAGCGAAGGTGTCAAATACAAGTACGCCAAGATCTACGACGTGTGGGAGAAGATCACCCCCATCATGAACGAGCTCGGCGTCGACTTCGAGGTCATCGGCGAGAAGGCCACGCGCTACGCCGAGAACGGCGACCCGGTCTACTGGATCACCATGCAGACCAAGACCTACAACGGCGACAAGCTCATGTTCCTCTACGAGGCCGACCTGACGATCCGCTGGATCAACCTCGACAACGACGACGAGACGCTGGAGGCAGTCGTCCACGCCCTCGGCTGGAACGACGACCCGGCCAAGGCCAAGGGGGCCGCCCACACCTACGCCCTGAAATACTACCTGTTCGAGAAGTTCAGCATCGACCAAGGCGAGGACGATCCCGACAACAGCGACTTCGGCGCGCAGAGTAAAGGCCCCGGGGGCGGCTCTGGCGGCTCCAGACAGGGCCAGCAGCGCCAGGGGCAGGGCTCTGGCCGCCTGTCCGAGGCACAGCTCAGCCGCCTCTACAAGAAGGCAGAGGCCGCCGGCATGACCAAGGAGCGCACCATCGCCCGGATCCTCGAGAAGTACAAGAAGCAGGATCCGGCCACCCTGACCCGGCAGGAGTACGACGAGATCTGCAACTCCCTCGACGCTGCTGCCGCGCAGCATAACCAGCAAGGAGGTCAAGGCTGATGTATAACCACACAGGACTGCAAGGGCGGCTGACGGCCGACCCTGAGCTCAGACACACCCCGAGCGGCGTGGCGATCACCAGTTTCCGGCTCGCCAGCGACACCGGCCGCAAGACCAAGGACGGCCAGAAGATCACCAACTTCATCGACTGCGTCGCGTGGCGTGCGCAGGCCGAGTTCGTCAGCAAGTACCTCACCAAGGGCCGGCTCGTCCTCGTGGAGGGCGAGCTCACCAGCCGCAACTACGAGGACAAGGACGGCAACCACCGCAAGGCCACCGAGATCACCGTCTCCTCTGTCCACTTCTGCGACAGCAAGAAGGACGGGGCAGCCGCCGGCCATCAGGACGCCGGCGGCGACTTCGCCGACTACCCGGACAGCTCCGGCGACTTCACCGAGGTGGATGACAATGGGGACTTGCCATTCTGAACGACCGCAGGGCGACCGGCGGCCGACCGAAAACGAGCCAAAGACACGCGACCGCATAGAAGGAGGTGACGACCGTGGCATGGCTTCAAGTGCACCAAACACTCAAAGACCACCGCAAGCTCTTTGACGCAGCCGACGAGCTCGAGATCACCCCGCCTCACATGATGGGGCTGCTCGTGTCCTTCTGGCTGTGGGCCCTCGACAACGCCCCCAAGGGAGACCTCGCCGGCATCACCCCGCGCATGATCGCCCGGGCGGCACAGTGGGACGGAGAGCCCGAAAAGCTGGCCGAGACGCTGATCCGGGCCGGATGGATCGACGAAAACGAGGACGGCGCCCTCGAGATCCACGACTGGTACGAGTACGCCGGCAAGCTGATCGACCAACGGCAGGCCGAGAAAGAACGGTCGGCCCGCCGCCGTGCTGCCGCCGCTTCGTCCTCGGACGATACGCAGGACGACCAGACGCCGACCGCCGGACAACCGCCGGACGCCACGCCAACGACCGGCGGCAAGAGTAGAGTAGACCAGAGTAGAGAAAAGAAAGGGAGAGTAACACCCCCTACCCCCTCAGCCGAGGGGGATGGCGCGGGGAAGAAGTCGCCCATCGAAGTCAGGTTTGACGAGTTCTGGAACGCCTACCCCAAGAAAGTCGGCAAGCAGTACGCCCTCAAGGCGTGGAGGAAGATCAAGCCGACGGCCGAGCTGCATGAGGCCATCATGCAGGCCGTCAACGCTCAGAAGCACTCCGAACAGTGGCGCCGGGATAATGGCCGCTTTATCCCCAACCCGGCCACATGGCTCAACGGCGGCTACTGGGAGAACGGCGAGGAGGTGAGCACAGGTGAAGGCTATCAGCGAGATCCTCAGCGGGATGCAGACGCCGGCCGAGACTGGGGCAAGGGCTTCAAGCCGGCCGACGACGACAGCGACCAGTGACGACGGCGACCGCTGGATCTGGAGCAACGACGAGCGCGTCGCCGACCTGCCCGACACCCCGGCTCCTGTCCCCTGCGAGTTCTGCGGGGCCATGCGCTACCACAAGGGCTTCAAGTTCGGCGACCGCATCATCTGGCCGCCCTACGGGGCCGAGAGGTGCACCTGCCCGCAGGCCGTGAAAGCCTACGAGGAGGAAAAGGCCGCCAAGGCCGCCGAGGAGGAGGCAAACCGCAAGGCCGAGGCCGAGCGCAAAATGCGGGAGCGCATCAACCGCATCATCGGCGAGTCGGGCATGGGCGACCGCTTCCTGCGGCGCACCTTCGACACCTTCCAGATCACCGACGACAACCGGCGCGCAGCCGCAGCGGCCCGCAGGTACGCCGACAGCTTCGACACCCTGCTGCCCCGGCCCGGGGCTCCCGAGCCCGGCCGCAACGGCCTATTCATCGCAGGCCCGCCGGGCACCGGCAAGACACACCTCGCCGCAGCCATCGCCAACCACCTGATCGCGCAGGGCCGGCCGGTCGTCTGCATGACCATGATCGACCTGCTGGAGCGCATCAAGCGCACATTCTCCAAGCGCGACACCGACGAGGGCAGCGTGCTGAAGATCTACAAGACCGTCCCGCTGCTCGTCATCGACGACATCGGCAAGGAGCCGCCGACCGAGTGGGCGATCTCCACGGTCTACAACATCATCAACGGCCGCTATGAGGCATACCTGCCGACCATAGTGACCACCAACTACGACACTGAGGCCCTGATCGAGCGCATGACCCCCCGGGAGACCCGGGACGACATGACCGCCCGGGCTACCATCGACCGGCTCATGGAAATGTGCAGGGCCATCACCCTCACCGGCCAGAGCTGGCGCCAGAGATAGGAGGACATAACCCCATGAAAAAGGTCTACATCTGCTCCCCGTGCCGCGGGGACTACGAGAACAACATCCAGCGGGCCAAGGAGTTCAGCCGGGCTGCCGTGGAGCGCGGCTGCATCCCTATCACCCCGCACATCTACCTCACGCAGTTCATGGACGACACCGTCCCGGCCGAGCGCGAGCTGGGCCTGAGCATCGGCCGCGAGCTGGTGCTCATGTGCGACGAGCTGTGGGCCTTCGGCCTCGACTGCCCGACCGCCGGCATGGCCGCCGAGATCGAGCTGGCCCGGGAGCGCGGGATCCCCGTGCTCAACGGCTTCAAGGCCATCAGCGAGATCCCCGAGGCCGAGAAGCAGGACGAGGATCCGCAGGACGCCGGCAGCGTCATCATCCGGGTGCCGGCCTTCCGAGCGATGGCCCGCTGCAACGAGCACCTCAACCACGGGCCCATCAGCATCGAGGTGGACGGCCGCGTCATCATCGACCTCGCCAAGCGCCTGAAGGAAAACCCGGGCAGCCGGCTCGAGATCGGCGGGTGATCGTCATGGCAGACAACCCCAAGAAAAACGCCGAGGGCTACAACGACCCGACGCCCTACGAAGCCGAGAAGCACATCCGGGCGCAGATCCGTGGCAAGCAGGCCCGGCTCGCCGGCAGCTACTTCGAGGCGATGATCTCCGGCTCCTGCGACTACTACCTCGACCGGGGGCTTGCCAAGATCGAAAAGACGCCGGAGCCGATGAAACCGCTCGGGCCGAAAAACTACAAGGGCCAGTTCCTCGCCTGCTACACCAAGCAGGCCCAGCCGGACTACAAGGGCACCCTCAAGGGCGGCCGGGCCGTCGTGTTCGAGGCCAAGCACACCGACGACGACCGCATCGAGTACAACCGCCTGACCAAGGAGCAGCGGGACGACCTCGAACACCACCACAAGCTCGGCGCCGTCACCTTCGTCCTCGTGTCCATGAGCCTGACCGAGTGCTTCCGCGTCCCGTGGCCCGTCTGGCGGGATATGGCCGCCACCTACGGCCGCAAGTACATGACCCGCGACGAGCTGCTGCCCTACAAAGTGCCGGTCGTGGCCGGCTTCGTGAAGTTCCTCGACAAGCTGCCGCCGGAGGCCATCACCGTGAAAGACCTGAGCCCCGAGGAGCTCGAGCGCCTGAAGCAGATGATCCGAGAGCAGCCGAGCACCATCATCGTCGGGGAGGTGCAGCCATGATCCCGCTCCCCGACAAGAAGTACAGCATCATCTACGCCGACCCGCCGTGGAGCTACCAGAACAGGGGCACCCGGGCGGCCGCCTCGAAGCACTACGGCACCATGACGGTCGAGGAGATCAAGAAAATGGGCGTCGGAGCTGCGGGGGGGGGGTATTGCTAACAGCGACTGCGCCCTCTTTATGTGGGCGACCTTCCCCATGCTGCGAGAAGCCCTCGAGGTGATCGAGGCGTGGGGCTTCACCTACAAGACCGTCGCCTTCAACTGGGTAAAACAGAACAAGACCGGCGCCGGCCTGTTTTGGGGCCTCGGCAACTGGACGCGCAGCAACTCGGAGATCTGCCTGCTCGCCGTGAAGGGCAAGCCGAGACGCATGAGCGCCAGCGTGCACAGCGTCATCTTCTCGCCCGTCCAGCAGCACAGCCGCAAGCCGGCCGAGGCCCGTGACAGGATCGTCGAGCTGATGGGCGACCTGCCCCGGATCGAGCTTTTCGCCAGAGAGGCGGCTCCCGGATGGGACGCATGGGGAGACGAAGCCCCGGCACCCGACGCCAGAAAGGAGGAAACCGA
>ERZ779866.4165-NODE-4165-length-11025-cov-4.348131_pt1 | contig 11025 bp, 10 predicted proteins | sample MGYA00511248_ERZ779866 | MGnify/ENA primary metagenome ERZ779866 (study PRJEB29588, sample SAMEA2155758) | human gut metagenome | biome: human gut; feature: human-associated habitat; material: faeces | place: Denmark | collected 2008/2010 ... | reverse complement strand
TTATGTTTCATTTTCCTTTGGTGCCTTGGAGCGCAGCGGAAAGGAATGGTCATATGTATGAATCGATTCTCGTTTAAATCATATCTTCTGGACAACCGAGAGTACTATCAGTACACCTACGATTTAAAAGAACCAGAGATGCAGGCAGTGCAGGAGATTTCTTTTCCTGAAAGTCTGACTTCCTTTGCTTATCTGGAGGAGAAGCACTATCGTCCCCATTTGGAACAATTGGACAGTACCCTGTCTGTACTCAGTGAACAGAGAACAGACGCGGCGGCGGAAGCAGCATCAGAGCTTTTGTTGAAGCTGGGGAAGGTACACATCTATTTTGAACTGTTTCGCTTGGAGTGGCAGGAGCGTCTGATGGACGCCGTAGAGAACGGATTTGCGGACGTGGTGACGCGGCTTCCTCGTGCGGAGCTGGCCGCTCTCCCGGCAGAGATTCAGAGCTGGCAGCAAAAGCTACGGAGTATTTTTGCCGATGATCTGGACATGGATGCTGCACCGAAGAGAAAACCTGTATGCATCACCCTCAGTGAGGGATGCAGGCCGATCCCGTGGTTTCCCGTTCAGCCTCTGACTATCACCTTTGAACAGATTGCCAGCGGACGATATGTGGACGTGTTGCTGCCGAAGAGCATGTTTGACCTGGTGGACTATCATCTGCGGGAATGCCTGAAACAAAAGGTTCGGATGCGGGTGTGCCGGAACTGCGGAAAGTATTTTGCGGTGATGGGGCACTCCACGGCGGAGTACTGCAATCATTCCTTTGACGCCAAGGGGCGCACCTGCCGCCAGGTGGCGTCCATTTTACAGTGGAACCGGAACCGGGCGACGGACGAGGTGTTCAAATCCTACCGCCGGGAATATAAGAAACGATTTGCTCGGATGAAAGCTGGCACCATGGAGGCGGATGGCTTTTACGCATGGAGCGAGAAGGCCAGAGAGAAAAAGGCGGAGTGCGACGCGGGGAAGCTGACGCGAGACGACTTTGAGCGCTGGCTAAGGGAATCGTAAGAGAACTCGCAATGCAAAAAACGCCGGAAGGGTATAAACTGCCCTTCCGGTGTTTCTTTGAATCAGCATATCAAATTTTAATGTTCGGATTTCGTATCCGTACAGGATAATTCCTCCATGACAAATTGTGCCATTTCTGTTTCCTGTCCTAGCCTTAGGAGCCAACAAGGTCAGACAAAAAGGAGGACACCATGAAATCATTTATGATCCATGAGACGGAGATTTCTTCCCTGTTGGACAGGCTCGGTCTAGCACATTACTTCCACTTCCAGTGTGCCGTCAGAGTGCCATTTAGTGAATCGGGCATACACTGACTGCCAGGGACCGTAGGCCTCCGGTAGTTCCCACCACTGGACGCTGCTTCGGGCTATCCAGAGCATTCCGTTCAGCATCGTCCGGTTATCCTTGCGGGGCGGCCTCGTTTCTCTGTTTCTTTTGGTGGCAGAAGAGTTTTGACTTGTTCCCATTGTTCTTTTGTTAATTCATAGCGCTTCATACCTCTAGTTTCACATATCTGCCTCTTTTATGCAACTTTTATTTTTCAAACAAGGCCTAGCTATCAGAAAACCATCCTTGCAGCTCCACATCCAAGACTAATCGGCTTTCTCAACCCTTCGCCTACTTGAAAATCGCAAAGCCGTCTCCGCAACCGAACGGTGTGCACGGAAAGCCTCCTGCGATTCCTTGCCCCACCGCACACTGCGTAACACTGAGGCCGGAGGAGCCCCTTTGTGACCACCGTTCCCCATCCCAGAGCCAAAATTGAATGCCTCTGCCCCCAGCTGGTCTGCCGGGATCAGAGGCAAAATCATGTTTTCAGGGCATCAGAATTTGGGGAATCGTCAACGGTTCAGAAGCCGCCACAATGTTGTCCTGCTGATACCCAGGCGGGCAGCTGTACGGCTCTGGTTCCCGTTCTCTTGAGTCAGAATCCGGCGGATGATGTCCTGATTGATGCGATCCAAGGTCTGATTGAGATCCAGAGGCTCTCCGGCATCCTCTACCAGCTTGTTGACTGTGGCCATGGTCCGTTCCCGGCGGAGCACCTCCTGTACCTCCTGGGCAGTAATGTAGTTGCCGTGCGTCATTTGGGCCAGTTCTTGCAAAATACGCTGAAACTGGGTGTAGTTGTGCGGCCAATCGAATTCCTGTAGCTGGGTCATCGCCTCGTCCTCCAGGCCGAAGATCTGCTTAGCCAGTGCAGTGTTCAGATAACTGAGATAGATGTTCGCGATGGCCGGAAGCTGGGCCGCCCGCTGCCGGACAGGAGGGAGATAGAGGGTGAGACAGGACAATTTTTCTACAAATTCCATTCCCGCCTCGGTGGACAGCTCGTTCATGCGGCATACGCAAGAGAAGAATACCCGGTTCCGCCGGGCCACGTCCATAGCGAGGAGGTTCGCCAGCATCTGCCGGCGCTGTTCCGGGGTGAGCACGTCCACATTTTTCAGGAAAATCGTACAGCCGCTGTGGGCAAATGGGGAGTTGTGGTAATCCATCAGATAGTTCCACACTTTCTCATTGAACATGAAGCAGTCAATGATGACGAGAGGGTGCTCTCGACGGCTGCTCTGCAGATAGAGTTCGTGTACCGCCTGCTCCTTGCAGGTGCCGTCCTCCCCAAAAATCATAACAGGCTGTTCTGAGCGATTGATCTGCGTCATTTTGTCCTGCAGATCCCGAAGCAGCCCCACAATCCCGTATAGGCTGTTGGAATACTGCTCTTCCGCCTCCGGCATCCCCTCATAGCGTATCCCTCTCTGGATGTCTGCGGAGGGCACCCGGCTCTCAGAAAAATAGTAGGCGGTGTATTCCTTGCCGTCAACCGTCTCATGGCGCAGGCGGATGGAGTACTGCACGTTGTGGATCTGCTTGAGAATATGCTGTCTGGTGTCCTTTCGTCCATTCCGGCTCTCCTCCCGAAGGAAATCCAAAATTGGAGCTCTGTAGTCTTTCAGAGTGGAGAAAAACAGCTCCCCCTGATCGCTGAAGACCACGGTGTGGTTGATCTGATTCCAGATCAGGCTGCGCAAAAACCGGTTCTCCTCCCGCAGAAGGCGGTAGTTGCGGTACAGGCGCCGCGCCTCGGCAAAGGCGGCATGAATGCCCTCCGCGCCGGAGGTGATGAGCACAGCGTCCAGGCCCAGGCGTGTAGCCGCCGTGTGCGCCACCATATCACATAAAATGGCCCGCGTCCCGCTGCGCTGAATGGATTTCAGCACGGGCTCCACCTGGTCTGCATCCTGCACCGTATAGATGTCAATGCGGTGCTGCATCAGCTGACAGAGGATCTGGGCACTGGCAGTCACGTTGGGAAACCCCACAATGGCGTAGTGACTGGACACATTTTCCGCCAGCTTCATGGCCCTCATAATGTCATAGGGGAGAATGGGCACCTCCACCACCGGAAGGTCCAGCCGTTCCCTCAGCTTGGTGGCCGTACCGCCCCTGGAAATAATAACGTCATAATCGTTGTAAAAATTCCGGCGGGCCAGTTCCACACCCTGCTGCAGGTCTCCTACAAATACTGTAAGTTCAATGTCCGGGTACTCTTTGGCCTGTTCCTGCATGAGAAACTTCATATTCTCATAGGGGGCAATGCCCAAAAGTCTGATTTTTGATGTCACAGCGTTCTTCTCTCCCCTGCTGCCTCCCCTGACAAGGCCGGCCTCGGCGCCGCCTCACGAAGGGGAAGTTCAAATTCGTGTACAGGCGTATTCTGATTGTGGACAATATTGATGGGCCGGTCCCCGTGCATCCGGGCCGCATAGGTGGAGGGGGAAATGCCGGTCATCTTGTGAAATTGACGGCTGAAATAGTGGATGCTCTGATAGCCCAGCCGCTCGGCGATCTGACTCACATTCAAATTGGAGCAGAGCATAAGTTCCTTTGCCCGCGAGATTTTCCGATAGCTGATATAGCGGTTGGGGCTCAGGCCCATCTGCCGCTTGAAATAGGAGCGGAAGTAGTTTTCGCTGTATCCGAACTGCTCCGCCAGCCATGAAACAGCAAGCCGCTGTTCCAGGTTGTCTTCGATAACCTGGAGAACCCGGCGAATATTCTTATCCTTCGGAGCGAACATGAGAGACTGCACATCCTGACGCGGCGGGAAAGCGCCGCACGCCTCCCGCTTCAAGCAGATCAGCAGTTCATAAAGCCGGAGGTTGACCATTTCTTCATAGCCGAACGACTGTGCGATCGCCTCGTCCAGAATACAGCGCAGCAGGCAGCCCGCCTGATCGTTCAGGGGGCCGGCCGCCGTAGGGAGGCCGGCCATGATTTGGGCGGTCTCCGAGGAACAGGAAAATTTAATATCCAGACTGATGGAGGTATCCAGGCTGACTACAGAATGCTCCACCCCCGGCGGCACCATGACCAAAATGCCAGGTTTGGTCTGAATCCGTTTTGCTCCCACCTGTACCTGAAGATGCCCGTCCAACCCATAAATGAAGTGGAAAAAGGCATGGATATGGGGTTCGATGTACTGTCCCGCGCGCTTGCTGCTCTTAACTACGCGGTGTACCGTGATGTCGTGATGCATAAAAACCTCCCAGGATCAGAGAAGGCGTCTCACCAGCCGGCAGAGGGTGTCCGGCTCTCCTACGTTGCCAGGGAAGATAATGTAGGACAGGCCGGGGAACTTGCTCTCCGGTCCCGTTTGCCACACCGGCACGCCGGGAGCCGCCTGCCCCAAAATCAGCGCCCGCTTCACACCAAGGGCATGGACGCCGATATCGCTGGAGGTGATACCGCCCTTGGCGATGAGAAAGGCGGGCCGGACAGACAAAGCGGCCACAATCCGGGAGACGGCCCTGGAAATCCGGGTGCTGAGCGCCAGATCGCCCGCACCGCCCTGCTGAGTGACCAGGACCTGACGGCTGGTGTAGATCACAGCGGTAGTTCCGGCGCGGATTGCCCGCTCGGCACAGGCCAGGACCCGCGCCTCCTCTGCCCGGCCTCCGTCGGGCTGGAGCACACGCTCCGCCTGAAAACAGATGGGTTCCAGATGGGGGACCTCCCGAAGCAGCCGCTCCAGCTGGCCAGTGGTTTTGGCCACATGGGAACCCACCACAACCAATCCGCCTGTGCCATGGTCCGCCCCGCGCAGTTCCTCCCTCGTCAGCAGGGGCCGCAGCTCCACACCGCTCAGTGCCCGAACCAGTCCGGCGGCACTGCGGATCAGAAACTCTTTTCCCTCCTCAAGCGCCTGAACCAGCGCTGTCACAAATACCTCTGCGTCCAGGCCGTGGGCACAGTTGACCACCAGCTTGCGGAAGCCGGACAGGGAAGACAGCGTCTGAACGATACCCCCGTAGTCCAGTCCGCGCAGCTCCTCCAGGGAGATGGACGCCACTTCTCCGGCGGGATACCGGCCTTTGGTGCGCTCCTCGCACCAGTCTTTCAGATCCGAGGAGGAGAAGGGAAAGGTGCTGTCTCGGGCAAATTCCGTCATTCCAGCCGGAATCAGCTGCTCCCCCGTGCGCACATAGTGGACATCTCCGATGGTGAACCGCCCGCCCTCCTGAAAGTAGGGCATCAGAATCTCGCCGCTGTAGCGCAGCGGGAGCATCGCCTCCAGCGTTTGCCGCAGGGTCTCCGTCTCCAGCGGATAGTGACCCCGCAGCGTGGAGTCCCCCCGGCTCACCAGCAGGAAAGGCCGACCGGTCTCCAGAGACGCCTGGGCCAGATGCTCTGCGATTTCCATATGAACCGCCTGGGTCTCTTCCGCCGAAAGGCTCCGGGAGTTGGTCAGCACAAAAAACATGGGCTGGCCGGAGGTCAGGCCGCGGACAAAGGTCTCGCGGCTCCAATCCGTATAGACATATAGGCCATGTACCGTCTGGATTCCAGTGGGGTCATCATCCAGGACCACCACACAGCGATTCAGCTTGGAGAGGGCCTGCCTCCAGGCTCTCTCCACCGGCGCTACATCCGGCAGCGGTGGCCGGACCGCTGCCGCGGCGGGAATCGGCCGGAGCTGTGTTTCTGATTTCATGCCGGTTCGATCTCCTCCGGGCGGATGTTGGTGACTTGCCCGTAGATGCACAGGGCGTCTAAGTAGCCCCCCTCCCGATAGCGGAACACGTGCCACTCCAGCGGCGGAAAGTGGAGCAGGTCCCCCTTCTGCAGCTCCACCGTGTGCTCCAAGCGATCCGGGCTGGAGCCATACTGCACATAGGCATCCCGGCAGTCCAGCACTACCACGGACTCCTCCGCGTGATTATGGGGGGCCATGGGACCGCTCTCGGCGGAATACCGGCAAAAGCTCACGGTCATACGCTCACTGGCCACGGCGCTGCTGTGTCCCACTGCGTTTTGAACCACGCGGCCCGGAAGGCGGCGCTCCGCAATGTCGGCGCGTTTCACATAGTCCATAAAAATTCCTCCTTGATTTTATGTGTGTTCCGGCGCAGAGCGGCTCGCCTGTGTCCGGCTTTGTCCGCCTCTGCTGTTCAATGGCTCCTCTTTCTAGTATAGCGGAGGCAGGCGCTTCTGTATTTGTCTTTTTCACCGGAAAAGGGACCCGAACCACTCCGGCGAAGCGTACGCTCCCCAGGTCTGGAGAAGGGATGAAAACTGCAAACCTGCCGTTGTTTTGTGACAATACAGATCCCCTTCCCAGCGGTATACTAGCGTCAGAGATACCAGAAAAAACTCACCGGCTCCAGCCGCCGGAGACAGAAAGGAAGGCAGACGGTATGCGCAAAAAAATTGTTGGTGTCATTCCTCCCATTATCACCCCCGTGGATGAACAGGAGCGTGTGGACGAAAAGGGACTTCGCGCTCTGGTGGATCACTGCATCGACCACGGACTTCACGGCATCTTTGTGTGCGGCTCCAACGGGGAATGCATGGCGCTGACCCAGAAGGAGCGGGACAGGGCCATCCGCATCACCCTGGATCAGTGTGCCGGCCGGGTCCCAGTGATTGCCGGCTGCATGGACTCCAGCACCCAGCGGGTAATTGAGAACATCAAGCGCTTTGAGGATATGGGGGGTGAGACTGCCGTGGTCACCCCGGTGTTTTACGCCCGCCACGCCACTCAGGACGAGACGGTCCGCCACTTTGAGGAAATCAGTCGGCATACCTCGGCCAACCTGATGATCTATAACATTCCGCCTTTTACCGGACAGCTGCTTACCGCAGAGACCATTATCCGCCTTGCGCAAATTGACAAGGTCATCGGCGTCAAGGACACTTCCGGAAACTTCCCCCTGTTCACCAAGCTGCTCCATCATTTCAAGGACACCGACTTCCTGGTCCATCAGGGCTCCACCAACCTGGCTGTGCCCAGCCTGCTGATGGGAGCAGACGGCTACATCCCCTCCCTAGCTCCTCTGTTCCCCAAGGCACATCTGAACCTATACGAGTACGGCAGGAAGGGGGATATCGCCAACGCCATGAAGTGGGGGGCCATTGTGGACGAAATCTGCAAGCTCTACCCCATGGCCAAGAGCCAGACGGCCTCCACCAAATACGCCATCAGCACCCTTGGATTTGCGGACAAGCGCGTCTGTCAGCCCACTGAGCCCATCACCGCCCAGGAAATGCAGCGGATCGACGCGCACATCCAGCGGCTCCAGGAATACATGTGATAAAGTGAGGTGTGACCTGTGTGCGCAGCGGAACGAAGTCCGGTCATCCGTCTGGACCCAGCGGATAATATCGTAGTGGCCCGCCGTCCGGTGCCGGCCGGCACCTGGATTCCGTCGGAGGGAATCACGGCCCAATCAGATATCCCTCTGGGCCATAAAATCTCCACCCGGGCCATCCGGAAAGGGGAGCCCGTACTGAAATACAATACGGTAATCGGCTACGCCTCCCGTGATGTGGAGGCCGGCACACATATGCACAACGACACCATCCACTTTGACGCGGTGGCCCAGGACGCTCCGTTCTGCGTGGACTACCGCCCGGTGGAGCTGGTTCCACCAGCACAGCGGCGCACCTTTCTGGGCTATGTGCGGGAGGACGGGCAGGTGGGAACCCGCAACTGCATTGCAGTGATCGTGTGCAGCAACTGCGCCGCCACAGTGGCCCGGAAAATTGCAGATCACTTTACCGAGACGGTGCTGCGGAACTATCCAAATGTGGATGCGGTGGTTCCCCTTATCACTTCCTCGGGCTGCGGTTTGGAGAAAACCGGGACTCCCATGACCTACCTGCGGCGCATCCTGGCGGGACACATCCGGAATCCCAATATGGCCGGCGCGCTGGTGTGCGCTCTGGGCTGTGAGTCCAACAACATCGACGCTTTCTTCGAGGAAACCGGCCTGACCCCCGGTCCCATGCTGAGGCGGCTGGTAATTCAGGAGGCCGGCGGCGCCCGCAGGGCGGTGGAGGCCGGCATCACTCAGGTGGAAGCCATGCTCCCGGCGGCCAACCAAGGCCGGCGGCAGCCAGTGCCCATCAGTCATCTGACCGTGGGACTGGAGTGCGGCGGGTCGGACTCCTTCTCCGGCTCCTCAGCCAATCCGGCCCTCGGCAAGGCTATGGACCTGCTGGTTCGGCAGGGCGGAACAGCGGTCCTCACCGAACCCACGGAGCTTCTGGGCATGGAAGGGACCCTGGCCCGTCGGGCCCGCACACCGCAGGTAGCTCAGCAGCTGATGGACACCATGCAGTGGTGGCTGAATTACTGCAAAGGGAGCGACGCCCAGATCTACGGAAAGGTCACGCCGGGCAACAACGCCGGCGGCATTACCAATGTGCTGGAGAAGGCTCTGGGCAGCGCCAAGAAGGGGGGCAGCACTCCTCTGAATGCCGTGTTTGGGTATGGGGAGGCCATTACCCAGAGCGGGCTGGTGTTGATGAACTCCCCCTCTTATGATCCCGTGTCGGCGGCGGCACTGTTTTCGGGAGGGTGCAACCTGTGCGCCTTTACCACAGGGCGTGGGTCCTGCTATGGCAGCCGGCACTTCCCCACACTGAAAATCGCCTCCAACAGCGACCTCTACCGGCGGCAGGAGGAGGACATGGACCTCAACGCCGGTGCTGTCATTGACGGGGAGAAAGACCTGGATGAGATGGCTCTGGAGATTTTCGAGGCGCTGATCGCTGCCGCCTCGGGCCGCCCCACCAAGAGCGAGCAGTTCGGCATGGGCGGCGACGAATTTATTGTCTGGTGGCTGGGAATCACAGCGTAACCAGACAAAGTTCCCTAAGACGCGGAAGAACGATTTGTTCTTCCGCGTCTTTTTGCACGGGAGAGGGGGATTCAATCCTCCAGCGCATGGGCAATGCGCCGCATGGTTCCACCCTGATTGGTCCAGAAGCTCTTCAGCACCGCCATCTGATCCCCCAGACTGAAGTGGCGGACACCCAGATCAATGTAGTACTGAGCCTCCTCCGGGGCGTTGATCTCACAGCGGGGCTGTACGCCATGGCGCAGGGCGGCTTCAATGACACGCCGCTCTGCGGCTTTATAGTCCTCTGCATGGTCCGACCGGTTCCATCCCCGGCTCATACAGTAGTCCGAGGGGCCGAACTGCACCATATCCACACCGGGGACGGAGCAGATCTCCTCCACGTTTTCCACCGCCTCCTGCTTTTCAATCATAAAGCACAGGACGATGTCGTTCAAACGCTGAATGTGTTCCTGCTGGGTGACCCCGGCGGGACTGCTGATAAACCGGCGGGTGGGACAGCCGTACAGGCCGGAGGTCCCGGCCACCATGGGCCGGATCATGGCCACCGTCTCCTCCACCTCCCGGGCGGTGCGGTGGTCGGCGAAATTCACCGCCTGAAACCCGGATGCTACCGCCTTCTGAGCCACATAGGCCCGGTTCTGAAGATCCACCTTGATCATGGAGCCCATGTCGTACAGCTCGGCGGCCCGGGCCAGATTTTCCAGGTCCGCCTGGCTGAAGGGGGCATACTCCGCCACAAACTCCATATAGTCAAAATTGCCGCCGGTTCCCAGCACCTCTGTGTAAATGGGCCAGGTGCTCCAGAGCCGGGTGGACACCGAGGTCCGTCCCTCCCGGAGGATGCGGCGCAGCTTGTTTTCTTTCATCATAAAATTGCCGTCCTTTCCAGTGCCTCAAGGGCGAAAAACCAGAGCGGAATGGTTATTGCAGATAAAACCGTACTGATGGCTACCAGAGCAGAGCCCAGTTCCTCATCGCCCCGGTACCGGGCGGCCAGGACGGCGGTGAGGCTGGCTGCGGGCATGCCGGACAAGAGCGTGCAGGTGGCCGTTACCACATAGGGCACCCGGAACAGGACGCACGCCAGCAGCACCGCCCCGGGCAGAACTCCCAGCCGCAGCAGAGTGAAGCCCCACACATCCGGGCGGAAGAACTCCCTCCAGCGTATGTGGGAGAGCACGGCGCCGATCAGCAGCATAGACAGCGCCATGAGGCAGCTGCTGAAATACTCCGCTGTCTCCGTCAGCACAGCGGGCACGGGCCACTCGGTGACCATCACCAGCAGTCCCAGCCCGGTGGCAATCATACAGGGGTGGAGAAGCAGCCGCCGGACGGAGGAGCGCCAGTCCGATTTTACCCCGGTATACAGGGACAGGCCATAGCTCCAGCAGTACAGACGCACAAACAGCATGTACATATTCAGCTGGGCCACTCCAGGGGCGCCCAGCAGGCTCTGCACCACCGGTAGGCCGATGAACAGGGCGTTGGAGTTGATCAGCCCATATCGAAATACCTTTTTCTCCCGTTCCTGGCAGCGTCCATAGCACAGCAGACCCAGCGCGGTGCTGCCCAGCATCACTGCAACGCTCAGGACAATGGCCACCAGGAAATTCTTCATGGTCGCCCAGTCCATTTCCTTGGGCAGGGAGAGAAAGATATTGCTGGGCAGGATCACATCCATCAAGAGGTCGGTGAGGCAGCTCTGTCCCTCCGGCGTAATCACCTGCTTCTTCTGAAGCAGCGCCCCGCACAGCACCAGCAGAAGCATAATTCCCTCCAGCCGGGCGAAATCTTCCTCGATGCTGGCAGCTTCCTGCGGCTCTGCTTTCTTTCGCGGCACGGTCATCCCTTCCTTTCC